>Ga0315298_1003476_pt1 | contig 24978 bp, 21 predicted proteins | sample WHS_1_MG_FD_203077 | JGI IMG/M metagenome (GOLD analysis project Ga0315298, IMG submission 203077) | Extremophilic microbial mat communities from Washburn Hot Springs, YNP, Wyoming, USA - WHS_1_MG | ecosystem: Environmental > Aquatic > Thermal springs > Hot (42-90C) | place: USA: Wyoming... | reverse complement strand
GACTATAAACATTTTGGCTCTCCGTGAACCACAGAGGCCATTTTTGAAATTGAAGTTCCTAAATCAATACCTAAAACTTTAGACATGGTAGTAAATATTTAAAATTTTTAAATTCAAATTGAAAATTTCACCCCCACACCAATCTTACAATTTTTTAAGAGATTTAGAATGAACTTGGGATTAATAACTATTTGTCAAAGAGCAAGCCCTAAGCGAATAGCTTGTCTGTCACCTTTTTAAAAAGGTAGGGGATGGCTTATTCAGCCAGGGCTTGCGCCACTAATTAAATCGTAAGATTGGTGTGGGGGTAAAAATTGTGACATTGATTGAAAATTGAAAATTGTAAATTGAAAATTAATACAAGTTAATTCTTTAATTAATTCATAATTCTTCCTTCACTTTCGCCACTGCCACTCTTGCTGGTCTGATTATTTTTCCGTTTAAAAGATAACCTTTTTGGAAAACTTCAACCACTGTCCCTTCTTTAAACTCTTTTGTTTCTATTTCTGAAACCACTTCTTCAAAATTTAGATCAGGCGGCTCTCCTTTTTTAACCTGAATTTCCTCTAACCCTTCTCTTTTTAATATGTCTTCTAACTGACTTTTAATTAGAATTATTCCTTTGATATATCTTTCTTTAAACTCTCCCTCCTCGTTTTTTAAATTATTTAAAGCCAGCTCAAAACTATCAAGAACTGTAATTAGTTCTTTAATAATTCTTTCGTTGGAAAAACGAATTAATTCTTGATATCTTTCATTTTCTTCTTTTTTATAATTAATTAAATCCGCTTTTGCCTTTTTTAAATCATTCAAAAGCTCTTCTTTTTCTTTCTTTAATTTTTCTATTTCTTGAAAATTATCTTTTTCTTCTTTTTTTTCTTCTATTTCTTTTTGTTTTTTTTCTTCTTCATTCATAGTAATAAATTTTTAAATTTAAATAATTTCTCTTATTGCCTCAAGAAGCCCCAAATTTCTTTGATAAGGCATTCTTTTTCTTCCTAAAATGCCAAAAACTCCACGCTCTAAACTGGGCCTTGAGAGCAAAAAACTTAAATTATCTACTTTAATAATTGGGTTTTCTTTACCGATATAAACAAGAGGACTCTCTTTAATTTCTAATTTTCTGATTTCATTATCAAAATTCTCTAATGATTCAGCGACTTTTTCTAACAAATTTAACTCACTTTCATCAATTTCTTCTTCTATACTACTAAAAATATATTTTAATCCTTTTTTAAATATTGCCTTTTCATCTTCAATATAGCAAAAACTAAAAGATTTTGTTTCCTCAGACAGAAATTCTACCACTTTTTCTAAATTTTTTAACATTTTTAATCTCTCCCTTATTTTTTTAATCCATCTTCTTTTCCATTCATCTATCTCATTTCTTTCAAAAATATTTCTTATAAAAAACTTTAGAGCTTTATTAGTCGGGAGACGGCCGCTTGAAATATGACATTTATAAAGATAACCCTCTTTTGACAATTCTTCGAATTCGTTTCTAATAGTAGCCGGACTTAAGTCTAAATGATAGCGAATAACTAAAAATTCCGAAGCTATTGGTTCTCCTTTTTCTATATATAGATTAATTACTTTCTCTAAAATATCCTTTTTTCGGTTTTGAAATTCTTGTTTTAAAACAACCATTTTTCTTTCCTCTTATATTTTACTCTTTAGCACTCAAAAGTCAAGAGTGCTAACCCCTGATGTAATTTTTGTTCCTTAAATTCCGCAAAATAGAAATCTAGAATCTAGAATCTAGAATTTTGTATCTAGTGTCTTGTACTAATTTTCAATTTTCAATTTACAATTTACAATCAATGTTACAATTTTCAATTTTCAAATACTAAAATATTAATAGTAAATTGAGCCATTGAAAATTGATAATTGATTATTTCCCCTCCCCTGAATCATTCGCAGAAGGCAAGACTCACTTTATTTGGAATTTGGAATCTGGAATCTGGAATTAAGAGCCTTACTGTCATTGCGACCCCCGCCCCCCATCTTTTTTTAAATGGTGGGGTATGGGGGGAAGAAATCTTCTCTAATATAAAGTCAAAATTCAAAAGTCAAAAGTCAAAATTAAAATTCAAAAGTCAAAAGTAATGCATTTAATTGAAAATTTAATCATTGAAAGAGGCAAATTCTTGGGTTACAAGTTATAAGTTACAAGTTGTAAGTTACCAAATGAGCAGAACAAAAGATGAACTCTCCTATCCCCTGCTTTTGCACCATTTAACCACAAAAGATAGTTGTCTCAATTGCTTTCTCGTGGTAAACTAAAGGGTAACAATTTAACAATATACTTTTATGCGGCAAATATTTAAAGGCAAAGTTTTATGGATCGACATCCACGATCCAACAAAAGACGATATTCAATATTTAAACCAAAACTTTAGGTTTCATCCTTTAATTTTAAAAGAATTAGAGACTCCGAGCCAAAGAAATAAAGCAGAAATTTATAACGATTATCTTTATATTGTTACCCATTTACCCTACTGGGATCCTTTAAAACAAGTTTCTGTTCCTTGGGAATTAGATATTATTATCAGCTCTCATTATTTAATTACTGTTTCTTATGGACCGATTTTAGAAGGACATAAAGAATTATTAGAAAAAATTTATCAAAAAGATTTTGAAGAAGTTTATTTGAGAGATATTACAAAACTTTTCTATTTTATTATGACTAATTATTTCTCTTTCGCGATGAGAGAAATTGTTCATATCCAAGAGAAAATAAATAGAATTGAAGAAGAAATATTTTCAGGTCATCATCAAAAAGTTATTCCTTTAATTTCTTATGTCAAAAGAGATATTTTAAACTTTCGAAGAATTTCTCGTTATCTTAAGGAAGATATCGCCTCACTCACTAGAAGAGCACCGCTTGTTTTAGGAGAGGGCTCAAAAATATATTTTGAAGACTTAATGGGAGAAAGTTTAAGAATTGATAATGTTATCGAAGGTTTTAAAGATACCATTGAATCTTTAGAAAATACCAATAACTCTTATATTGAGTATAAAATCAATATCTTAACTAAAATTTATACGGTGATTTCCTTTGTTACCTGGCCAACTTTACTTATTATTTCAATGTACCAAATGAATACCTCTTTCCTGCCTTTTGTTGGTTACCATTATGACTTTTTTGTAATCCTCGCTTTGGCTTTTCTTCCCTCTTTTATAATTTATCTTATATTAAAAAGGAAAAAATTGATGTAGAACAAAAACTTACAACTTATAACTTACAACTTACAACTAAAAGATGTTAAAGTTTTATAATACCCTCACTAAAAAAATTGAAGTTTTTAAACCTATAAAAGATAAAAAGGTTGGTCTTTATACTTGCGGGCCAACAGTCTATGATTATGACCATTTAGGTCATGCCTGGAATTATACGATGGCAGATTTGTTGCGCCGCACTCTTGAATATTTTGGTTATAAAGTAAAACATGTAATGAATATTACTGATGTTGGGCACTTAACTTCTGATAGTGATACTGGCGAAGATAAAATTGAAAAAAGTGCCAAAGAGCATAAAAAAACAGCTTGGGAGATTGCCGAATATTTTACAAAAATCTATTTAGAAAATAGAAAGAAAATGAATATGCTTCCTCCTCATATTATTTGTAAAGCAACAGAACATATTAAAGAAATGATTGGTTTAATTAAAAAAATCGAAAACAAAGGAGCGGCTTATCTAATTGATGATGGTGTTTATTTTGATGTTTCAAAATATCCAAAATATGGCCAACTTTCTGGTAATACCCTAGAAAATTTAAAGGCTGGCGCCAGAATTGAAGTCAATCCTTTGAAAAAACACCCAGCTGATTTTGCTTTATGGAAATTAACCCCAAAAGGAGTAAAAAGACAAATGGAATGGGATTCTCCTTGGGGAAAAGGTTTTCCTGGCTGGCATATTGAGTGTTCGGCAATGAGTATGAAATATTTAGGAGAAACTTTTGATATTCACACTGGCGGCGAGGATAATATCTTCCCCCATCATGAATCAGAAATTGCTCAATCAGAAATGGCGACAGGAAAAAAATTTGTTAGATATTGGTTTCATCCAAGGTTTTTAATGGTTGAAGGCCAAAAAATGGCTAAATCATTAAAAAACTTTTATACGATCAAGGATTTAGAAAATAAAGGATTTACCCCTTTAGCATTAAGATATCTTTTTTTAAGTGGCCATTATCGCTCCCGTTTTAATTTTACTTTTCAAGGATTGGAGGCAGCCCAGAATTCTTTAAATAATTTGACTAATTTTATAAGAGAGCTTTTAGAAAAAACAAAAACTAAAACAAAAATTAAAATTAAAGAAACTTCGCTTTTAACCTATAATGAACAATTCGAAAAAGCCATTAAAAATGATTTAAATATCCCTCAGGCATTAAGCGTTTTATGGAAATTAATTAAAGATTACAACAAAAATCCTTTAAAATTTGATTCAAAAAAAGTTTATACTTTAATTATCAAATGGGATAAGGTTTTCGGCTTAAATTTAAAGACAATTAAACCTTTTAAAATCCCTAAAAAAATCAAAGATTTAGTAGTTTTAAGAGAAAAATATCGCCAAAATAAAGATTTTAAAAAAGCAGATGAGATAAGAAATAAGATAGAAGCCGAAGGTTATCTAATAGAAGATACTAAAAATGGCCCTAAATTAAAACCACTTCATCAATAAACTAAATTTATGGCGACGCCAGAAGAAAAATTACCTCCTCAAAATATTGAAGCCGAAGAATCAGTATTGGGCGCTTTAATTATTGATAATAATGCTATTGTAAAAGTAGCCGATATTTTATATCCTGAAGATTTTTATCTACCAAAACATCAGCATATTTATGAAGCAATTTTAGACTTATACAAGAAAAATGAACCTATTGATCTTTTGTCTTTAACAAATAGGTTAGAAGAAAAAGAGTTATTAAAAGAAGTTGGGGGTGTTTCTTTTTTAACTTCTTTAGTTAATAAAACCCCAACCAGCGCCCATGTTGTTCATTATGCAAAAATCGTTCATGACAAAAAAATTCTTCGGGATTTAATTTCTGCTTCTTATCAAATAGCCGAACTTGGCTTTAATGAAGAAGAAGATGTCAATAATGTTTTAGACAAGGCAGAACAAGTAATTTTTAATATTTCTCAAAAATCAATTTCTTATGAGTTTATCCCTTTAAAAGAAGAATTAGTCAAAGCCTTTGAAAGAATAGATCAATTACATAAAGGCGGCGGAAAGTTGCGGGGATTAACGACTGGTTTTACCGAACTTGATAAATATCTCGCTGGATTGCAAAAATCAGATTTGATAGTTTTAGGAGCCAGACCTTCGTTGGGAAAAACTGCTTTAGCTTTAGATATTGCTCGCCATGTGGCTTTAAGAGAAAAAGTGCCTGTGGGAATTTTTAGCATTGAAATGTCAAAAGACCAAATTGTTGATAGATTAATTGCCGCCGAATCAACAGTTGATTTGTGGAAAATCAGAACTGGAAGATTATCAAGCGAAGGAGAAATAAATGATTTTACTTTAATTCAAGATGCTTTGTCACGATTAGCAGAAGCGCCAATTTATATTGATGATGCTCCTTCACCAACAGTCATGCAAATGAGAACAGTCGCGCGAAGACTTCAGGCTGAAGCAGGTTTAGGATTAATTGTTGTTGACTATCTTCAGTTAATTACCCCCACTTCTTTAAAAGAAAGTTCAGTTCAGCAATATTCAGAGATCTCCCGTTCGCTTAAAGCCTTGGCAAGAGAATTAAATGTCCCGGTATTAACTGTTTCTCAATTATCACGAGCAGTTGAACAACGTTCTCCTCCTATCCCCCGTTTATCTGATTTAAGAGAAACTGGCGCCATTGAACAAGATTGTGATGTTGCAATGTTTATTTATCGAGAAGATAAATATAATCCTGATAGTGATAAGAAAAATATCGCTGATATTATTATTGCCAAACACCGCAATGGTCCTTTGGGCTCGATTTCTTTATACTTTAACGAGCAGCTTACTAGTTTTAGAAACTTAGAAAGAGAAGGAGGATTTGAAGGCTATGAAGGCGAACCAGAAGGAATCGAAGAAGAATGAAGAAGAATAGAAAAATTTTCAATTAAATCAATAAGATTCAAGATTCTAGACAAAACACATTTTTAATTTATTTTCTACGATCGTGGAGAAAAAATAAAAAACACTAATAATAAATTTTCAATTACCAATTTTCAATTTTCAATCAATTATCAATTATTTAATTTTCAATTAATTTTCAATTAAATGCATTACTTTTGACTTTTGAATTTTAATTTTGACTTTTGACTTTTGAATTTTGACTTTATATTAGAGAAGATTGCTTCCCCCCATCCCCCACCTTTTAAAAAAAGATGGGGGGCGGGGGTCGCAATGACAGTAGTATTCTTAATCCAGCTTCCAGCTTCCAGATTCTATTTTTAATTAATACTTAAATTACCTTATGGATCTTCCCAAACCAATCCAACAATTTATAAAGATTTTCTCAGAAATACCGAGTATTGGACCGCGTCAGGCAACGCGAGTGGCTTTTTGGTTATTACATCAGCCAAAAAACAAACAAACCGAATTTGTTAATGCTTTCAATAATTTATCTACTAAAATAAAAATCTGCAGCGAGTGTTTTTTTCCTTTTGAACCAAAAAACAAAGAGACCCTTTGTGAAATTTGTAGAAACCCAAAAAGAGACCATACAACTATTTGTGTTGTTGAAAAAGAAACTGATTTAATTTCTATTGAAAAAACAAATAAATATAATGGTTTATATCATATTTTAAATGGCTTAATTTCCTCTTTTGATAAAAACAAAATCAAAGAATTAACAATTCCTCAATTAATTTTAAGAATAAAAAAAAGAGCGAAAATGTCGCCTCCGCTTCGCGAAGTAATTTTAGCCTTAAATCCAACTTCCGAAGGGAACTTAACTACTTATTATTTAGAAAAAGAAATTAAAAATCTTAATTTAAAAATCAAAATCACTAAACTAGGACGCGGTTTGCCAACAGGTGGCGATATTGAATTTGCTGATAGCGAGACTTTAATCAATGCTTTAGAAGGAAGAAAGTGAAAATTGTAAGATGTTGGCTTTCTTGGCTATTAAGACTCAATCACAAATCGCATATTTAAATCAAAAAGAGACACATTGTGTCTCTTTTTGATTTTATTTTATTTTTATCTCTTTTATTTGAACTTCCATAAATGGCTGTCGGTGGCCTTTTTTCTTTCTATATCTTGTTTTTGAATGATAACGAAAAACTATTATTTTCTTACCTCTTCCTATTTTTAGAACTTCTCCTACTACCAAAGCGTTTTCTAAATAAGGCTTGCCAATTTTTACATTTTCTTTTTCATCTACTAAAAGAAGGACTTTATCAAAATTAACCCTATCTCCCTCTTTAAGATTTTTGATTTTTTCGATTTTAAGTTTTTGGTTTTCAGTGACTAAATACTGCTTTCCGCCGGTTTCAATAACTGCCAACATAAAATTTATAAATTAAAGATTTAAAAAATATACCTGTAAACTAACTAAAAAAACGATTACAATTATTACTATATTAGCATAATTTAAAACATTTCTCAAGTTTTCTTTCTTAATCTTTTTTGATATTAAAAAATTTACTCCCAAAAAAATAATTCCTAAAATATAAAAATTCCAAAGATTATTCTTTAAAGTTAAAAAATTAAAGCCTAACTCATTCTTTTTTAAAACCACCGGATTCTGTCCAACCCTTTGATAAACAAAAAAAATCAAAATAAAAGAAAGAATAAGTAAAAAAACCAAAACCCAGATTTTATTTTTTAGAAAATTAATCTTCATTTTTATTGGTTTCTTTCGTTTTACTTAATTTTTCAAATTCTTCCACTTCTTTCATTTTTTTGTCTAAAAAATCCATATCTACTATTAACTCGGTAATTTTTTTGTTTTCTTCTCTATCTTCTAAAATTTCTTTACTTTTTCTTGCTTCTTCAGCCTTTTGAAAATCCTCTGATAAAATTAAAGCCCAGCTACTAAATAACTCCCTTTCGTCTTCTGTTAAAAAATCTAAATCAAAACCCTCTTTTTGAGAAATAAACTTTCTCTGAATTTCGCCACCTTCATCTAATATTACCTTACATGCCCAGGGAAATTTTTCTTGTCTTAATTTTTCTTTTTCTAAAGAAGTTAAATATTTATCTTCGGGCAAAGAAAGAAAAGTTTTCGGTATTTCTCTATAAGAAATAATAAGCCTTACAAAATTCTTAATAACTGAATCGTGTAAGATTTTTCTCCTTATATTTTGTAATTCTAAATTCCTTTCATAATACTCCTTGGAAAAATCTTTATCTCCCTCTAGATCTTTTCTTAATCTTTCAAAAAATTTTACGCTCTCGTGATATTCTTTAATATCACTAAGAAAACGGTTGTAATCTTTTATAAAATCTTTTATATATACTATACTACTTTTGGGTCTTAGTTCATCGAACCACTCTATTTTCTCTCTAATTTTACCAACAAATTCATTAAGGGAAGTAGGAAACCCTTTTTCTTTTAGCTTATCTAAATCATCTAATTTTTTATCTGGTTGACTAAATAAAGTGGCAAAATTATTTTCTTTCCCCATGGTTTTATTTTTAAATAATTTTAAAAAAATTATTTTTCTAGTGCCGTCATCGGGATTTGAACCCGAGTTTTAAATTAAACATTTATTACCCTAAATATTTTTTTACCAATTCTATCATTTCCTCTTTTGAAATATTAGGGTCTTCTCCTTGAGGAGAACCAATAATATTTTCTTGTCCTCCCCATTTAGGATTTTTCTTTTTTAATTCCTCAAGAAAACTTTTAATATCAAACTTAACATATTTATCATATCGAGCAATTGTAAATTTGGGAGTGATATGACCATCTGGCCATTTAAACTGAGGATTATAAGCGATAATTACCGGAGCGTGCTCATAACCAATTTCCATTGCTCTCAAATTAGAACCTTCTATAAATACTACTTTCACCTTTTCTTCCTCATCAATAATATCCTCAATTTTACTTTCTTTTTTAGCTTTTTCTAAATCTTTTTCATTTTCTTCATATAAACTTTCTATTTCTTTTTCGTCAATTTCATCAGTAAGTAATTTTTTCATAAAATAAACTTTTTCTTCAAGAGGAAGGTTTCTTAATTTAATTAAAACATTATAAGAAGCTGCTTTACAAATCTTATTAACTTTTTCAAACTCTTCTTCAGTTAGTTCTAATAACTCTTTTCCTTCTTTTTTAAATACTCCTGGCCCCATTCGGTCTAAAATACCAATAGCCTCTATCAGTTTTTTATTTATTTTTTCCTCTTTATTTTCTAATTTAAGTAAAATAGTAGCCATTGCTCCAACTGAATCTAAATCAGGCCTAACAGTAGCCATTTTCTTTTTCCCTTCTTTTATTTCTAAAGGCATTTCCTCTTCTTTTAAATTATAAGCTTGCTCAATAGCAGATGGTGTTTCTTGAGTATCCCCTTCTTTATGGTGATCTAAATTTATTCCATTAAACCCTTTGGTAGTGATTTCTATTCCTAATCCAACTTCTTCATAATTAGGGTTTCTTGGATCTATTAAAGAAACTTTTGATTTGATTTGCTCTAACTCTTCTTTTTTTAATTCCTCAGGAGTTTTTCCTGTTGAAGAATCCGGTGAATAGTGAACTTGATTAAGATTAATCATATTTTTAAAAATTTTTTAGATTTTAAGGGGTTCAACTTTACCCCTTTTTAATTATAACTTAATTTAAAATAATAAGCAATTAGCAGTTGTTAATAAATAAGACCCCTGGTGGGCAAACTAAGAAGTGGCAAATGATCCAAATCGAAAAGGTAATTTATCGGGATCCTTGATTTTAAAACAAAATTTTTCTAGTGCCGTCATCGGGATTTGAACCCGAGTTTTAAATTAAAATTACTTTTTCTTTATTTCTACATAGTGCATCACCTCTCCTCCATATTCTGTCTCTTTATCTAAAACTATTTCATAATTGTGTCTTTTAGCAAACCATTGAATAAGTTGATAGCTTGTTTTATCCCGACAACGCATTGCTATTTTATAATCTTTCAACTTATCGTCGCTTTCTATTCTTTTTAATAACTCAGAAAAAAGATTTAGGGCAATGGTTCCTCCTCTTTTTTCTGGATTTACTGCAATATCATGAATATAGATTTTTATTTCCTTATCATTAAATTCATGAGCTAAATAAGCCAGAACGTATCCCTCTAATACTCCCTTTTCATTAAAATATCCTAAATTTAAATTAGAAACTTCGTGTTTAAAGCTAGCTAATAAAGAGGCAGCAACTATTTGTTGAAGGTTTAATGTCCCTTCAGCTAAATCAGGATTATCTTTATAAGCTTTTTCTTTTAAATAAGAAATTGCTAAAACATCTTGCCAATTAATCTCTTGAACTCCTGTTTTTAATGGTGGTTTTGTTTCTTTGCTTTGAGAAATTAATTCTAGGGTGGTATCGCCCAAATTATCACTATAACTAATTAAATTTAATGGCAAATAAGAGTTTGGGACACTCTTTAAATGAGTAAGATAATCGGAGTAACCTTTGCCTATTATTGCTTTTTTAAATATTGGGTGCTGATTTAGATATTCTTTGAAAAAATCAGAATAAATTTTTTCAATAATTGTTTCATCATTGTCTAATAACATCTCTATATAGTTTTTGTGTGCTTCTACATTGTCGGCACTAATTATAAAATCTTGTAGGTAGAATTTCTCCAAAAAATCCTCTCCTAATAATTCTATTAAAGATAAATCTTCTCTTCCCCTTAATAACTCAAGAAATTTTTTCTTCTTTTCTAAATCAATCTCTTTATTAGCAGTTAAAATACTTTGAGTCACAATTCTTGCTTCCTCTAAAGGGGTATCGCCTTTTCGAAAACTAATTACAAAAGCTCCAGTTCCAAAGTTCCACATATAAACATTATGTTTGCCACTACCAAAAGGCATACAGCAATGAGTATCATCACCGATTGTGGCAAACCTCGGATCATTATGAGGAATAATTTCAGCTCGAATAATAATTTCTCCTTCAATAAATTGTGATTTTAAATCTTTTAATCCTTTTCTAATAATTTCTTTTAATTTTGTTTTCTGTTTTTCGTTTAATTCGGTTAAATCAAGGTTGTTTAATTTACTTAAATCAAGATTTATTCCCTCTTTTAAATTGATTTTTTTCTTATTTATTAAATAATCAGCATCAATAAATTTATACTTTAATAACTCTCGCCAAAATTCTAAAAGTTCATTTTCTGAAATGTCTTCTTTAGAGATTATCTCTTTTAAGGTGTTAAGATTCTCTATCTTCTTTCCTGAAATCAAGATATCAAAATTTTCTTTGGTATATTTTTTCAAAGAATTAAATTCTATAAGCTCTACCAATTTAAAGTAATTGAGAGAATTTTTCAGTAATTGAGGATTTAGTTTATTAACCTCCTTTTCATTATTATTTATAAAGGCTAAAATATCTTCTTTTTCTAAATTTTGAACTAATCTCTCTATTTCTTCATTTTTAGATTTTGCCTCTTTTTTATAGACTATAAAAGAATATTCTTTGCTAAATGGTTTAAAAACAGAAAAGCGATCAAAGGCTCCTTCAATTAATAAATCTCTTACTTCCTCAGGCGTTAAATCTATTTTATATTTTCCATCATTTACTTCTGTTAAACTCTGAGGGTTTAAGTTTTCTTGAAGATTGTGGTTAGCATGACTATCAGAACGGTCAAAAAATCTTGCTGGATCATTAAGAAACTCGATTACCGCCCCCATTTCTACTGAAGGATGATTGATTAGCTTAATAGCATAATCATAAACTTTAGGATTTCCTTTTTTAAGTTCATTTAATTTAGCTAATATTTCTGGAGTTAATTTTCTTTTCTTTTCAACTTCTTTTCTAAAAGTCTTAATATTATCAAAATAGCCATTGTTTTTAAACTCTTCAAACCAGCCAGGTTGAAAATTTTTAATTGCAGAACTAAGAGCTTGACGACTATTTAATCCTTCATAATTTAAAGAATTATCTTGAGCTGTTTGAATGAGAAGACTTTTAATAATATTCTTATCAGGAATTTTTATTAACATCTCAGGAATAAAATATAAAGCATCGTGACGATTGTAATTTTTTAGATAATTCCAAGCATTTTCTAAACCAATTTCGTCTCTAAGAGCAAGAAAAGTCTCTTTAATCTCATCAGGCCATACTTTGTCTAGTAAAATAGTGGTAATTTTTTCTCTTAACTGTACTAATTCTTTTTTATTTTTACCTTCTAAATTAAAATCTAAATTAGAATTTAAAACAGCTTTAGCTTCATCTCCTTCTAATAAATTAAATTCTTCACAAAAATTAATTTTTTCTTGAACAGATTCCACCAATTGTTCATTTAAATTAATATTGTTTTCTTGAGCAAAAGATAGAATTTTTGGGACATTACTTATCGAACCTTGAGAAAGAACTTCTACTAATCCTTTCTGACAAGCATTAATGATTTCTGGAGTATTAAGATTAAGAGGGATGTTGTTTTTTTTAGCAAAAGATAGAATTTCTTGGACGCTATCTATCCAACCCCTAGAAAGAACTTCTACTAATCCTTTCTGACAAGCATTAATGATTTCTGGAGCATTAAGATTAAGAGGGATGTTGTTTTTTTTAGCAAAAGATAGAATTTCTTGGGCATCATTTATCCAACCCCTAGAAAGAACTTCTACTAATCTTTTCTGACAAGCATTAATGATTTCTGGAGTATTAAGATTAAGAGGGATGTTGTTTTCTTTAGCAAAAGATAGAATTTCTTGGGCATTAGTTATCGAACCTTGAGAAAGAACTTCTACTAATCCTTTCTGACAAGCATTAATGATTTCTGGAGTATTAAGATTAAGAGGGATGTTGTTTTTTTTAGCAAAAGATAGAATTTCTTGGACATTACTTATCGAACCTTGAGAAAGAACTTCTACTAATCCTTTCTGACAAGCATTAATGATTTCTGGAGCATTAAGATTAAGAGGGATGTTGTTTTCTTTAGCAAAAGATAGAATTTTTTGGACATTACTTATCAAACCATGAGAAAGAACTTTTACTAATCCTTTCTGACAAGCATTAATGATTTCTGGAGTATTAAGATTAAGAGGGATGTTGTTTTTTTTAGCAAAAGATAGAATTTCTTGGGCATCATTTATCGTCCACCCCTTAGAAAGAACTTCTACTAATCCTTTATGAAAAGCATTAATAATTTCTGGAGTATTAAGATTAAGAGGAATATTGTTTTCTTTAGCAAGAGATAGAATGTGTTGGGCATTAGTTATTAAACCATAAGAAAGAACTTCTACTAATCCTTTCTGACAAGCATTAATGATTTCTGGAGCATTAAGATTAAGAGGGATTTTGTTTTCTTCAATAAAAGAGATAATTTTACCAACTGATTCAAAATCTCCTTTAACTATTTTCTCTTCTAATTCTAATTGTTTTTGTTTAGCTAATTCGTTCAATTCTATAGCTTCCTCATGGGCTTTTTCTATAGAAGCCTCTTTTTCTTGTAAAGGAGTCTCTTCAAATCTCTTTTGATCTTCTAATTTACTAAAATCAAATTGCTCAAACATATTTTAGTTTATTAACTATTTAAATTAATAGTGCCGTCATCGGGATTTGAACCCGAGTTTCCACCGTGAGAGGGTGGCGTCCTAAACCGGGCTAGACGATGACGGCAAATTATTAAATTTTTTTAATTATAGCATATTTCTATCATTTTTTAAAAATAATAAAGGGCCTCTTTAGAGGCCCTTTTTACCTTTTTTATTATTCATTATCAATTTTTTCCAAGATCCCAATCTCTAGACTCTTACAGACTTCTTCTACTCCTAAATGTCCTTTTTGATTTACATTTTCTATTCTTTTAGTTAATCTAAATACTAAAGCTTGATCTCCTTTTTTCATTCGAATCTGAATTCTATTTACAGGAATAGAAAATCCTGATAATTCTTCAAGCGCTGTCGCTGTTTCTATGTAACCAATGGTTGATAACCAATTTCCTTGTTTTAACCAGTCAATCATCTCTTCAAGAGAAATTAAACGATAACGATAAGTACCAGGAGTAGTAATTACTGCACTATTCAAGATATATTTCATCCTCTCACCTCCTTTCTTTTTATTTTTTTATTAAAGAGAGAAGCGCTGGATAATTTCGCTTTTTTATCCCACTTTTAATTAAATTATACTCCATTTATAAATCATTGTCAAATAAAAATTAAAAAGGCCCACATTGATTTCTGTGGGCCCGGTGGCGGCGAGAGATTGCCGCTTCTTCACCCCTATCTTACCAGTTGAAGTCATTCGTTCTTCTGGTAAGAAGGGGTGGCGGGATTTTAAAGGCACGTTTGAAACAATGAAACAAAGCAAACCCCTCTTTATCACCCGCAAATAAAGAGGGGGTTTAGCTTTGACCGAGTTGTTTTATGGCTAACCCGATGGAACGCCATTCACCCTAGATTCCCCCCTTAATGGGAGGAACCAGGGTAATAATATCCCCATCCTCAAGGGGGGTCTCCCTTGAGGATGGAACTCCATTAACCCTGAGGTCCCACCCCTCAGGGTCAATGTCAACTTCATCGAGGAAGGAGCCAACAGTCTCCCCCTCCTCGACAAAAAACTCCTTAACCAAGTCGCCCAAACGGGCGACCTTCACAAACTTTCTCATTTTTTTCTCCTCTTCAATTGGCTGACTTTAATAGCCAACCAATTATAGGGCTGTGAAATTTAAGGGGTTTTCCCCACCCTATGGTTTAACGTCTCCGATCGACGACCCCTTTCTGACTATGTTAACTATTATGTTCTTGCCTAATAGCCTAATAGTTAACTATCAAACTTAGTGTCAAGAGGTCAACAATTATCTCTCGCGCCAAGGGGTCGGCGTGGGCGAATTTTTTTACCTGGTTCGCCACCAGGGCCGCCGTCATAAGCGAGCAATATATTATTGCTCGGGCGGTGCACAGAGCCTCCACCGCCTCCTCATCGGTGTAAAGAGTACTTTCGTACCACTTTACACACTTCGGATCGGTGGGAGATACCGTATTTATACGGGCTATCTCCGCGCCCATCCGACCCTCAATGTAAAGCTGGACGGAGGGATTAAACTTTACCGCCGTCCAAATTAACTTTCTGGCTTCCATGGTGTCGACCCCTGACACCACGACGCCAGAAAGCTCCTGACTCCCATCGAAGCGCTCAGCACGCGCCTCGATGGTCGCATTAGCGAACTCATCTACAAGGTTCGCTAATGCGCAAACCTTGAGAACTCCCAAATCAGTTTTTTTGTAAAACTGATTTGGGAGATTGTGGGATTCTACTTTATCATCGTCATAGACGATGATCTTTCGAATCCCCATCTTTGCCAAGGCAAGGGTGGTGGGAGAGCCAATCCCACCAACCCCGATGACAGTCACCCGAAGACTGGCAAGGTCTTCGGGTGAGACAATGTCCAATTGTCTCCAGAAATCCATCATTACCTCCTTTTCCTTTTCCCGGAAGAGATCGAGCCATACGGCTCAACCCCTCCTTGACCGAGATAATGATAGGTGACGAACTTCACCTTCTCCATTATCTCGGCCTCTATTTCGGCACGGAGAGCCGGATTTTCCGGCTCTCGGACCTCAAACCTGAGCCCATCCAGTGTGAGCCGGATGGGCTCAAAAAGATCCAAACGAATTAGATACTCTCCGCGCTTGTTACCAACCGCGGAAAGCATCCAGCCGTTATTAAACTTCTGAGCGGTACCGTCATCGATACCGCTCCAGAAAACTTCCAACCTCCCGTGGCTATGCCACCAGAGCTTGAGAGTCTCTGGGGCGAGTCCTGAACGGACCGCTTCAAGTAGGAACTTACTTACGTCCTCAACGGACAAGTCCGTTGAGGATGCGGTGCACTCTTGCTCAAACAAGTGCACCGCGTTTATTAAAAAATCATTTCCGAGCCGGGTCACGGTGCCCAGCCCGGAAATTTCACCCTCAGCGCACTGGATATACAAATCCAGACGCTGCTTTGCTTCCGGCGTGATGAATACCACCGGAAGCGCTTTTTTTATTTCCATATTCACCTCCTATTGGTTATTGGCCTACCTCCTTTTTGGTCGGCCAACGTTCTATACTAATATACCACCCACTCGGATTAACCGAGTGGAGGTATTGTATCATTAACTCGGCGAGTACCGAGTATTGATACTCGCCGATTAACTTTGCCACCCCTGCGGCGATGTTGCCTAAGCAACATTCGCCGTTTTCTTTAATATGGGGGTGGCAATACCCATCCACCGTGCGAGTGAGGTTAAAACACCTCACCCCACCGTGATCACCATTGGTGTAAATGTCGATGCGAAAAGCACCGACATTATACACCTTCCCATTATACTCGATATCCACCTCTTCGGTGAATACCGAGATTATCCCATTCCTGACGTCTACTTTTTTGACGCCAGGAATGGCCAATAACTTGTCAAATTCCAAAGCAAAGCTCTGTTCGAGCTCAGCTTTGGAATTTTCTAGCTGCTCGAGTTTTTTTTGAAAACCCGAGCAACTTCTTACTAACACCGTGATGCGCTGCTGCGCATCACGGATTTCTTTTTCGCCTTTCTCTATAGCAGCTCTCGTAGCTGCTATAGAGTTTTCAAGCCTACGTTCGCATTCGCGAACGTAGGCTTTTTTGGAGGCCTCTGCCAGCTTTCGCTGACGTTCGGCCTCCTTTTCTGGCGAGGCGGATAGCTCAGCCGCCACCTCCTCAAGGAGGTAGCGGAAGATACTTAGTTCATGATCTGTGCCTTTATGGCACAGATCATGATGGACATAAAGGTTATTATCAACCAATTCACCTACTACCCACCCCCCCTCTTCAATTATGGGTATGCCCTGGCCAGAAGGGGCATACCCATTGTCTCTGCAATCAACCGGTATCCCCCACATTGTGGCGGGAACCGGCTGATCCGCCACGCCGCCCGGAGACGACCAGAACCATATATGGAACTGGCCATCTTTCGAAGGTGATCTTGTTGACTGGTGAGGAACATGCAAAACTATGTTCCTCCCCAGGACTTGGCCTAATACATCCAGAGCGACTTTAACAAAGCCGCTCTGGTTTTTACCTTCCCAGCTAGCCACCGTAACAGTGGCAGCGGGAAGTTTTCGAGAGAGTAACCACACTCCATCCTGATCCGTTGGAGTTTCCTCCAACGGCGTACTGGAGAGTCCCAACATCTCCAGCACGAGTGGCTTTTCCTCTTCTGGAAAAGCCACCCCGGAAATAACTCGCGGCTTGGCAATCTTCAACTCTACTAGCGGTACTCGCGCCGCTACGAGTGCCGCTTTTTGGTCTTTGGTCATCTCGACCAAATACCATTTCATTTTTCTTTCACCTCCTCTATATCAGAGGGGAAATCATTCGTTCCCCTCTGACCCCTGATGCGGCAGAGGATTTTTTAAATTGAGCCATCCCATTCTAGGAATATTCAGCCGCACCTTCCTATTCCTAGATTGCCCTTATTGGGCAACAGCTTAGATACAAAAATATCATTATATCCAAACTATTACCCAATAAAGGCTTTTTCAAAGATAAATATTTTTAGTTGTCAAAGAGCACTCTGGAGTATTCCAGAGACAAGCCTGGAAGTTTCCTCTTATAAATCTTTTCTTTCATAAATTCTTTTCAGTTCACGAAACTTCCAGCGCTTCTCTCGGCAATACTTTATAGAGGTTTTCTCTGCGGGTCCTCCTCTATCAGGACCAAAGTATTGCTTTTCGTTAATGTTTTATGAGTGGGATCATAAAACAAAAAATAATTTTAAAGGTGCTATTTCTCCTCAAAAGATATTTAGAGCTGAGGAGAAAAATAGAAGGAATTTTTTCTTTCTATTTTTCTCCCCACCTCTTTCAAAAAGAGAGGGAGAAACAGAAACCAGAAAAGGGTAATAAATATCTATTCCACGATCCCAGTTTCTTCCTTAAAGGAATAAACATTTATCTTACACTCCCATTAATATAAATAAATATTTATTTTGGCTAACCGCCCGAGGTTTGAGTAGATAAATGTTTATCTTCTTAATTACTAAGAAGAGTCTGGGAATTTTCTTTTAGAAAATGCCCAGCACTTCTCCCAGTAATTTAAAATTTTTAAGGTGCCATTATTAATTTATGAAGTAATTGCTATAAAACTTTATTTGCCAAAGAAACAAATTAGCTCGCAAAACAAAAACCCCCTTTCCTTCCCTCTGTCTTGCGCAGAGGGACGGAAAGGGGGTTTATAAAATTCAACTTCAAAAAACCTCCATGGATAAATATTTATGGTAATTATCCCTCCGCACTTTGACAGAGTCAAAGCCGGCTGGGTTTAGCACCCACCGTCCCCTTTAGCTAGGGCGGGGTTGCTGGATGGCTCAAACGGGCCAGTTCCCGCAGCTTTTGTAAGCTTCGCCATCACTCTTGATAATTATTTTATTTTAAAAGGACTTTTTCACTTTTCGCTATTCCTCAGTTTCTCAAATTTCAGTACTCTTATTATAGCATATAATTTTTAAAAAGTCAAGAGAAAAGAATATAGCTCTTTTTCCTTTTTCTGCTCTGCAATCGGACCATGGTTCTGAATTCTCCAAATGGTTTATCTCATCGTTATTCGAGAATAAAAACACCTTCTGATAATGATCATTTAGAAAGATTCAATAGAACCTTACAAGATGAGTGTCTTTCAAGAATTCCTAGAAGCTTTAAATCTTATCAGAAAGAAATACCCGAATACATTTATTACTACAACACTGAGAGACCACATATGGCTTTAAATATGCAAACACCGATAGAGATATTAACATCAAAGCAGTGCAAAGCTATTGACTAGAAAAGAGAGAAGGGCTACCCTTATTTTCTTTTTAATTATAGCAAATTTTTTTAAAAAAGTCAAGAGAAAGGCTATCGTGAATATATCTCGTAAGCCCCGTTTTTTAACTCGTTTCTTCTAATAAATTCTTTCATAGCCCTATGTATCAAAACAGGAAAACGTTCGTAATCACCTAAAGATCGGTGAGACTTCGTTGTAAGGGTAGAAATTTTACCATCTTTACCACTTTTAATATGCAAAATGGCCTCTTTAAAATTTTCCTGAAACTCTTTCGAAAGATTATTCGGATCAACATTAAAAATCCTTATATCAGGAATAAGCCAAGATCCTTCTATTGCTTCAGCATTCTCTTGCCAGCATTTTTTATTTAAAAACGATAAGACTTTTTCTAATTCTTCTTTGTCTTTACATGTAATTATTAAAACTCTTTGCCAGGATTTTTCTATACCGTTTTTTACCCAAGATTCTGGATCTTTGTGCCAACCAAATGGCCTATTGGGGCCAGGGTTTTTTACATTCCCCAAAATCCCCTTTTCTTCAGTGACTTTTGCCCCTAACCGAGAAATGGCTTCTTTTACTTTTTTGAGGTGCTTTTTATTCGCTGTTGGTTTTCTTTCGCCTTCCGGAGTTTCAATAACACTGTCCCGGGCATACATATGGTAAATAACTGTTGGTTTCTTAATTTGTTGGTTTAAAATCCTATCTAAATAATGTTTCTCCCTAGTAAGGGTGTAACCAGTAATTACATAATCGGCAATTAATCTATCACCTATTTTTTCCGCAGATTCTATCTCCTTTGTTTCTTCCTCTTCTTTTTTAGTGGGTAAAGTCATCCAGACATATCTTCTGGGACGTGTGGGCCAAGATAAATAGATCGGTTTTCCTTCTTGATCTAACTTTTTTTCTCCTTTTTCATCTCTTTCATACAGTTTTAATTCTTCTGGTATTAAATCCTTATCTTTTAGGCTATTTAATAAAACTATCCAAGATCTTTCTTGAGGAGTCAATAAAACATTTTGGGCTTTTTCCCTTGCCTCGAGATAAGCCATTTCCTTAGCCTCCGACTTCTTTAAACCTTTCTTTTGGTAATCTTTTAATAATCTATTGGTTTCTTCTGCTAAATAGTTTTTCCATCTTGTTATTTCTAAAGCATTTAAGGATGACTGAATCTTTAAAAAAATTTCTTCATCTTTTTTATTGTCAAACTGAAAACCCATTCTTTTTAGATTCTCCGCCACATGAAAATAAGAGGGGTCGCTTGAAATTCCTTCGTAACCTTTTTTTCGCGCTTCATTTAAAGTATTATCCAAAATTTCTATAGCTAAACCAGGAATTGAAGGCGCAGCTTCTCCGGGAAAAGGCAAAAAAGGCATCTTCTCTGACTTTTCTCCTTTTAGTTCCTTCTCCTTATATTCTTGAATAAGATTCCAAATTTTATTCCATTTAACTAAAAATATCTTTTGGTCTTCAATCAATTGCTTTTCTCTTTCTTCTTCGTTTTTATATTGAGAGACCCACGAATAACCTTTAAAAAGGGTAAAATAAGGGTCTTGGAGAAAAGCTTTTAGAGTTGGACGACTAAGAAGACCCTCTCTATCCCACCATACTTCAATTAAAGATTGCAATTTTTTTTGTTCTTCTTGGGTGAGGCCTTGAATAAAATCATTTATAAATCTTTTATCTCCAAGAATAACGAACTTCCACAATTTATCCCGAGAGACATCAAGACTTTTTATTTTAACATGGAGCAATTTCTTCTCGGTAAAATTAGATTCATCAAAATAAAGCCAACCTCGATGGTATATTTCAATATTTCGATATTTATCTGGCTCTCCAAAAGGAAATCTTGGTGGGTATTTTCTTAAAGAAAGATCATTAAATAGCGCTTGGTTGGTAAATTTCTCTATATCAATTCCATCCAAATATCTATCACGCAGATTTATCTCTATAACTTTATTCTTCTCTATTATCACCTTTGTATCTAATCCAAAAGGAATATTCTGGCTTACAGAAACAGAACCTTTTTGATATCTAAGAACTGTAGGAGGAGTTGAAAAGTAAACGGTAGGGTTATCGACAGACAAAGAGGGTAAAGAATATTGATCAAATTCTTGTCTAATAAATTTGCCCAAAAATTTATGCTTGAATTCAACTGGCAATAATTTAACTGGATCCACACCCCGGGGATCAGTAAAATATCTTTCATCGGGAGATAGCTTAAAAATACTTTCTTCCTTATTGTTATAACCCTCAAGAAACTCTTGTATTTCCTTCCTTTTTTTGGCATCTTCTGGAGACCGTTTTGCCATCAAATAATTTAATTCCCTAATTTTATTATCTGTGTATTCTTTGTCTTCTAAATATTTTTCCAATATCTCTAGAATTTTAACATCAGGTGAGCTTTGTAAAGGATAGTCTGCATTATAATAAAAATGAGCAATTACTTCGTTAATGGCTGCTTTGATAAAATCTTGGGATGGGTTCTCTCCTATTTCTTTTTTTATTTCAGCCTCTGCTTCATTAAAATATTTGTCGGTCAAAAGTTTTTTTCTCAAATTAAATCTCTGAATAACATTAAGAAAGTTACTGAATTTATTTTCTTCTTCTGGATTGCCTGAAATCGATTCAGATTGACTTGAGGAGATTTCTTTTTCTTCTTCTGCCCTTTCTTCTTGTTTCAAATTTTTAGGCGGCGTCTCTTTTCCGCTATAATTGTTAAGAAGTGCTTCTTTCATAAATAAAAATTTAATAAAAATAACTAATTTCTCTTTAATTATACCATTTTTAAATTTTATCGTCAATATAATTTTTCTCCTTTTTCCTATCCGGCATTCTTATTCTCGGGTTACTACTTCATCTGGTGCAATATTGTAATAATTAATTAAAAATTGTTCAACCTCTTTAAAAGCGAGAGTCACCGTATGACTGGCTGCTCCCTCTCCTTGCTGGGGCCTATCCATTTTAACAAGAATTAAAAATTTAGGATTAGAGGCTGGGAAAAATCCGACAAAACTATGAATTTCATCTTCTGAATACCCTTCTTTTCCAAAAATTGGAATAAAAGCAGTACCAGTTTTGCCCCCCAAACTATAGCCTTTTATTTTAGCATTTCCTCCAAAGCCATTTTCAATAACACTTATTAACATTGCGCTTAATGTTTGGGCAGTTTCTTCAGAGATCGCTTCTTTTGGTTCAGGTTGGTCAATTGAATGATAAACACCATTGGTATCTTCGATTGCCTCAACTAAATAAGGAGTAACTATCTTTCCGTTATTTACAAAAGCAGAATAGGCTCTTAATAGTCCAATAGGAGTAACAGTTATTCCTTCACCATAAGAAGCAGTCGCCAAATGCGCAGCATTTGCTTTTGGATATTCTAAATTAGATAAATCGCCAGTAATTTCGCTTGGTAAATCAATTCCTGTTTTCTCTGTTAAGCCAAATTTTTTAAAACATTGCCTTAAGTTTTCTATTCCAACTTGATTGGCGACAAAAATTGCGCCAGTATTGATTGAGCGCTCTAAAACTCTCCACATCGTGACATTTTTCCCATAAACCTCGTTTCGATAATTTCTAATAGTATAACCACCAACTTCATAGTATCCTTTATCGTCATAGGTGGTATCGGGAGTAACTTTTTTTAATTCAATCCCACAAGCCATTGTTAAAGGTTTAATCACTGAACCTGGTTCATATATTTCCGAAACTGCATAATTTTTATAGACAGAATAATCTTTAACTTTATTAAATTCATTTAAATTAAAATCAGGCCAGTTTGCCAAAGCCAAAATTTTCCCGGTTTTTGCCTCCATTACAATAATACTACCTTTCGAGGCTTTTCTTCCTTTTATTAAATTAATCAAGGCCTCTTCAGTGGCAAATTGAACATTTTTATCAATTGTTAAAATTAAATTAGCGCCATCACTTACTCCTTTTTCTTTTGAAAAAAGCGAACGCACTAATCTTCCTAAAGCATCTCGAATCCCGCTAAATTCTCCTGAATTACCTCTTAATACTTCTTCATAATAAGCCTCAAGCCCATATCTTCCTTTTAATACTTTATCCTCTGCTTCAGAAACAAAACCAATTGTTTGACTTAATAAATTATTAAAAGGATAATAGCGGAATCTTTCTTCTTTAAAATAAATTCCTTTGAGATTTAAACCTTTTATCGTATTAACCAAATTTTCATCTTCTATTCGATTAACTAACGGTTCATAGGGATCATCTGGTTTATTTAGTCTCTTAAAAATTTCTTCTTTGTTTAAAGGAAGATATTGAGATAAAATTTCGGTAGTTGCCTCTGGATTTTCTATTTCTTTTGGCACGGCAAAAAGAGAATAGTATTTTTTATTTATTGCCACCGCAATTTTATTTTTGTCTTTGTCTTGAACATAAATTAAACCCCTTTGAGGTTTAAGGGTTTCTTTTGAAAAATGACTTGATTCGGCTAAAGCAAGATAATAATCTCTTTTAAAAATCTGAAGGTCAACTAAACGAACTACTAGAATAGCAAAAAGCAAGATAAAAGTAAGATAAATAACTAAAATTCTTGATTTGAAATTAATTTCAGAATATTCACGAGGAGATTTTCGCTTTAAAAACCGGCGCATAAAGGCATTAAATAGGAATTAATTTATTAAAATCTTAAAAACGGAGATTGGGCAAGATTCTCTTCTTTTAAATTCAAATAACTAACATTATTTACTTTAACAAAATTATTTTCTTCTGCCCACTTGATAATTTTTTCCATTGATTCTGCGCCAGCTAACTCTTCTTGTAAATCTGCTAATTTTTCCTCTGATTGAGTAATGCTATTTTTAAGCTTATAGATTTGATAATCTAAAGAAATATTTTGGCCATACAAAATTAACCAAAAAACTATTGCCATTATTATCGGTGAAAGAAGAAAAACAAATAATTTTATATGACCAAAATATTCCTTAACTTCAAAAGTTAAAAAGGGAAAATATCTCTTTTTATGTGGATATTTATGATTAGAGTAAAGAATTATTGGTCTTCTTACTTTTTTAAAATTTTGATAATCGTAGATGATAGTCATATTTTTTTAAAAGCGCGAAGTTTTGCTGAAGAAGCTTTAGGGTTATTAATTACTTCTTCTTTTGATGGGGTAAGGGGTTTTTTTGTTAAAATTTCTCCTTTATTTTGTTTTTGAGACTCTTTAAAAAAATTTTTGATAATCCTATCTTCTAAAGAATGAAAAGAAATGACGACAATTACTCCTCCTTCTTTTAAAACTTCTAATGCCTCACTTATTCCTTTTTTGAGATTGTCTAATTCGTTATTAACCGCGATTCTTAAAGCCTGAAAAGTTCTCGTTGGAAAAGGCAGGCGGTGATTATCATAATTTTTGGGCAAAACTTTTTTTAGTAAATCAATAAGGTCAAAAGTAGTTTCAAATTTTTTCTCTTTTCTCTTTTCTATAATTGCCCGAGCAACCCTTGAAGCATATCTTTCTTCTCCATATTCTCTTAAGATTTTTTCTAAATCGTTATAAGAATAGTAATTTAAAATATCAGCCGCTTTTAAATCTTGATTTAAATCAAATCTCATATCCAATGGTTCATTTTTTTTATAAGTAAATCCCCTACCAGATTCTTCTAAATGGAAAGTACACATTCCTAAGTCAAAAAGAATTCCTTTAATCTCAAAGAACTGGTTTTCTTTAATTATTTCTTTTAATCTGATATAACTGTCATTTACTAAAATCAATCTTTTCACTTCTTTAAATCTTTCTTTATTTCTTTCATAAATCTCTTTATCTATTTCGATTCCTAAAACTTTTCCTTGGGGCTTGTTTCTCTCTAATATTTGAAGAGAATGTCCACCTTCTCCAAAAGTAGCATCAATAAAATTCTCGTTTGGCTGCGGATTTAAAATTTCTATTGTTTCTTTTAAAAGTACTGGAAGATGCATAATAATAAATTAAAAAGTCAAAAGTGGAATCTGGAATCTGGAATCTAGAATCTGGAATATGGAATATGGAATATGGAATTAAGTATTTAGTATCTTGTATATGAATTTTAAATTCTAAATTTTAAATTTTAAATCAATT
>Ga0315298_1003475_pt1:12500-24979 | contig 24979 bp, 18 predicted proteins | sample WHS_1_MG_FD_203077 | JGI IMG/M metagenome (GOLD analysis project Ga0315298, IMG submission 203077) | Extremophilic microbial mat communities from Washburn Hot Springs, YNP, Wyoming, USA - WHS_1_MG | ecosystem: Environmental > Aquatic > Thermal springs > Hot (42-90C) | place: USA... | reverse complement strand
GGCCAGCACCGTCGTGATCGCCGCCGTCAGGGTCGTCTTCCCGTGGTCCACGTGCCCGATCGTCCCAATGTTTACGTGGGGTTTGGTCCGCTCAAATTTGGCCTTGGCCATGTAATTTTCTCCTCCTTGGAATTGATGATTTAATTTAATGCTGCCGCCTCACATTGCACATCGATAACCGCGGGAGCGGTCAGCCGCGTCTTCTGGTAATAATGGTCTGGGCGATTTGCTGCGGCACTTCCTCGTAATGGCTGAACTGCATGGTGTAGGTGCCCCGGCCCTGTGTGCGGGAACGCAAATCGGTGGCGTAACCGAACATTTCGGCCAGCGGCACGTAACCGTGGATCACCTGGGCGTTGCCCCGGGGTTCCATTTCTTCAATCCGCCCCCGTCGGGCGTTGATGTCGCCGATCACATCGCCCATATATTCCTCGCCGACCACCACTTCCACCTTCATGATCGGCTCGAGCAGCACCGGATCGGCCTTCTGCGCCCCGTTCTTAAAGCCGATGGAACCGGCCACCTTGAAGGCCATTTCCGAAGAGTCCACCTCGTGGTACGAACCGTCCACCAGGGTGACTTTGATGTCCAGCATGGGGTAACCGGCGAGCACGCCGTTTTCCATCGCTTCACGCACTCCGGCGTCAATGGCCGGTATATATTCCTTCGGCACCACGCCGCCGACGATCTTGTTGACGAATTCATAGCCGGCGCCGGGCTCCTGCGGTTCAATCTCCAGCACCACGTGTCCGTACTGACCGCGGCCGCCGGATTGGCGCACAAACCTGCCCTCGCTCTTCACCTTTTTGCGGATGGTTTCCTTGTACGCCACCTGGGGACGACCGACATTGGCCTCCACCTTGAACTCGCGCAAAAGCCTGTCGACAATGATCTCCAGGTGCAGTTCACCCATGCCGGAGATGATGGTCTGTCCGGTTTCCGGATCGGTATGCATCTTGAATGTCGGATCTTCCTCGGCCAGCTTGGTCAGCGCCAGGCCCATTTTGTCCTGGTCGGCTTTGGTTTTCGGTTCGATGGCCACGGAAATCACCGGTTCCGGAAACTCCATGGACTCCAGCACGATCGGATGATTTTCGTCACACAGGGTGTCGCCGGTGGAGGTATCTTTCAACCCCACGGCCGCGGCGATGTCTCCGGCGAAAACTTCGCTCACTTCCTCCCGGTGATTGGCATGCATGCGCAGAATGCGGCCGATGCGCTCACGCTTGTTCTTGGTGGAGTTGTAAACGTACGAACCGGAGCTCAACCTGCCCGAGTACACCCTGAAGAAGGTCAGTTTACCCACATAGGGATCGGCCATGATTTTAAACGCCAGAGCCGAAAAGGGCTCGTCATCCCTTGCCGAACGTTTGTCTTCAACACCGGTTTCCGGATTCAAACCGCGGATGGCCGGTATATCGGTGGGCGCCGGCAGGTAATCCACGATGGCATCCAGTAACGGCTGCACTCCTTTATTTTTAAAGGAAGATCCGCAGAGCACCGGGATCATTTTCACCGCCAGGGTGGCTTTGCGGATCCCGCGCTTGATCTCTTCCTCGGTCAGCTCTTCGCCTTCCAGATATTTGATCATCAGCTCTTCGTCGGATTCGGCCACTGCCTCGAGGAGCTTTTCCCGGTATTCGGCGGCCAGTTCGGCAATCTCCTCCGGAATGGCTGTTTCACTGCTTTGCGTGCCCAGATCATCCGTATAAATGATGGCCACATTACGAATCAAATCCACCACACCGACAAAGCTGTCTTCAGCCCCGATGGGCAACTGCACGGCCACCGGATTGGCCCCCAGCCGTTCTCGAATCATGGACAAACCACGGAAAAAGTCGGCCCCGACGCGATCCATTTTATTAATGTAAGCGATGCGCGGCACGCCGTATTTATCGGCCTGACGCCACACCGTCTCCGACTGCGGCTCCACACCACCGACGGAACAAAAGACCGCCACCGCCCCGTCGAGCACACGCAACGAGCGCTCCACTTCCACAGTAAAGTCCACGTGGCCTGGCGTGTCGATAATATTAATACAGTGATCACGCCACTTGCATGAGGTGGCGGCGGAGGTGATGGTAATCCCCCGTTCCTGCTCCTGTACCATCCAGTCCATGGTTGCGGCGCCGTCGTGAACCTCGCCGATTTTGTGCACCCGGCCGGTATAAAACAAAATGCGCTCGGTGGTAGTGGTCTTACCGGCATCGATATGAGCCATGATACCAATATTGCGCGTTCGTTCCAGCGGAATCTGCCGTGCCATGATATTCTCCCCCTTTACCACCGGTAATGCGCAAAGGCCTTGTTCGCTTCCGCCATTTTATGCGTGTCTTCTTTCTTTTTCACTGCTGCACCGGTATTGTTGGCGGCATCCATAATCTCCGCCGCCAGTTTCTCCTGCATACTCTTACCGCTCCGCTCCCGGGCGTATTTGGTGATCCAGCGGATACCCAGGGTCTGCCTGCGCTCCGGGCGGACTTCCACCGGCACCTGGTAGTTGGCGCCGCCAACCCGGCGGGCCTTGACCTCCAGCACGGGCATGACGTTTTTCATCGCCTGTTCGAGCACTTCCAGCGGGTCCTTGCCGGTTTTTTCCCGCACCATATCCAGCGCTTCGTAACATATTCTTTCGGCTATGCTCTTTTTCCCATCGAGCATCACCTGATTGATCAGCTTGGTGAGCATCTTATTGTTATAGACGGGATCCGGCATGGTTTCCCGCCTGGCGGCGCTGCCTCTTCTGGGCATGAATATCCCCCCTTTGGCTCTGAAATTATACCCATTTCAGGACGTTTTCAAACCACCCGTACGGCCGGGCGGCGTTACTTCTTGGGCCGCTTGGCACCGTATTTGGAACGGCCGCGGTTGCGGTTCTGCACACCGGCCGAATCCAGCGCGCCCCTGATTATATGATACCTGACGCCGGGCAGATCTTTCACCCTGCCGCCGCGCACCAGTACTACCGAGTGTTCCTGAAGGTTATGCCCGATTCCGGGAATATAGGAGGTCACCTCGATACCGTTGGTAAGCCGCACCCGGGCCACCTTGCGCAGGGCGGAGTTGGGCTTTTTCGGCGTGGTGGTGTAAACCCTGGTGCAGACGCCGCGTTTTTGCGGGCACTCTTTGAGCGCCGGCGCGGCGGACTTTTTCACCTGTTCCTCCCGCCCCTTGCGGATCAGCTGGCTGATGGTTGGCATTGCATGACACCTCCTTCCTGAACTACCTTCGGAATATCTATCCCGGCCCGCAGGCCGGCACCACCGGCGGCGGCGTTCAGTCTTTCAACACCGCCGCCGATGCACACCCGACATCAATACCGCAGGCCCTGCCCAGCGCCTGCATGCTTTCCACTTCCACCAGTTCGACATTCCTGGCCTTACAGGCTTCAATGATAGGTGCGATCACATGCCGTTCGGCATTCAATGCCACAAAAACCACCCGGGCCTGCCCACGCTGTACGGCTTTCATCGTCTGCTTGGATCCCACCGACTTCCTGCGGGCCTGTTCCAGAATGGTCAAGGGCATGCGGATCCCCCCTCTTTATGTCAGACACTTGTATATCTTATCATCTGTCACCGGCATTGTCAACATTTCCATATGCGGCGGGCGGCAAAAATGCATGTTCACCGTTATTCCCCTCCGCCGCGGAGGCACCGGCGCTCACCGGCTGCAGGCCGCGATATACGCTCATACCGGTGCCCGCCGGAATTAACTTGCCGATCAGCACATTTTCTTTCAAGCCGACCAGGGGATCCGTTTTCCCTTTAATGGCCGCTTCGGTCAACACCCGGGTGGTTTCCTGGAAGGAAGCGGCGGAGAGGAAGGAATCGGTGGCCAGGGAAGCCTTGGTAATTCCCAGCAGCACCGGTCTGGCCACTGCTTCCCGCCCGCCGGCGGCAGTCACTTTCTTATTCTCGTCTTCCAGTTCAAAAACATCGATCAACCCGCCGGGCAAAAGATCCGTATCCCCGGGATCCTCCACCTTGACCTTGCGCAACATCTGCCGGATCATCACTTCGATGTGCTTGTCGTTGATATCCACGCCCTGCAGCCGGTAAACCCGCTGCACTTCATGCAGCAGATACACCTGCACGCCGTGCACTCCCTTGATCTTAAGCAGGTCGTGGGGATTAATCGAGCCTTCGGTCAGTTCATCGCCGGCGGTAATGCGGTCCCCGTCGTGCACCTTCAAACGCGCGCCGTAGGGAATCTGGTAGGTGATTTTTTCACCATCGTCGGCGGTGACGTCGACCTCCCGCCGCCCTTTGACCTCACGGATTTCCACCACGCCGTCGTTTTCCGCAATCACCGCCTGGCCCTTCGGCCGGCGGGCTTCAAACAGTTCCTCCACCCGGGGCAGACCCTGGGTGATGTCATCGCCGGCCACGCCGCCGGTATGGAAGGTGCGCATGGTCAACTGGGTGCCCGGCTCGCCGATGGACTGGGCGGCGATGATGCCCACCGCCTCACCGATATCCACCATATGTCCGGTGGCCAGGTTGCGCCCGTAGCATTTCCGGCACACGCCGTAACGCGTCTTGCAGGTCAGCACCGAGCGGATTTTAACCTTTTTAATCCCGGCGCCGATAATCTTTTCCGCATCATCCTCCAGGATTTCCCTGTCGGCCGGAACCAGCACTTCTCCCGTTTCGGGATGCAGCACATCTTCCACGGTCACCCGGCCAACAATACGGTCGGACAACTTTTCAATCACTTCGGTGCCTTCGGTAATCTCCTGCACCGTAATGCCGTCTTCGGTGCCGCAGTCATCCTCCCGCACGATTACATCCTGGGCCACATCCACCAGCCGGCGGGTGAGATAACCGGAGTCGGCCGTGCGCAGGGCGGTATCGGCCAGACCTTTGCGGGCGCCGTGGGTGGAAATAAAGTATTCCAGCACGGTCAGCCCCTCGCGGAAGTTGGCCTTGATGGGCAGGTCGATGATCCGTCCGGAAGGATCGGCCATCAGACCGCGCATGCCGGCCAGCTGCCGGATCTGCTGGATGTTGCCGCGGGCGCCGGAATTGGCCATCATATAGACCGGGTTGAACTTATCCAGGGTCTCCATCAACGCCCTGGTCACCTGATCGGTGGCCTCGTTCCAGATCCCGATCACCTTGCGGTAACGCTCTTCTTCGGTGATCAACCCGCGGCGGTACTGCACCTCCACCGTCTCCACCTGCTTTTCCGCACTGGCCAGGATTTCTTTTTTCGCTTCCGGTATGGTAATATCCGTTACCCCGATGCTCACCCCGGCCCGGGTGGCGAAATGGTAGCCCACTTTTTTGATCCCGTCCAGCAGTTCCACCGTGGCCGAATAACCCAGCTTGCGGTAGCAGTCGTCAACCAGCCGGGAAAGGCTCTTCTTCTCCATCACGTAGTTCAGGTAGCCCAGTTCGTCGGGGATCACTTCATTAAATATGATCCGCCCCACCGTGGTTTCCAGCAGTTCCCCGTCCGGCCGGCGCACCTTGACCCGCGCGTGCAGGCTGACGGCATCATTGTAATAGGCCATGATCGCTTCCTCGGCATCCTTGAAGACCTTGCCCTCGCCGGGCGCACCGGCCTTTTCCATGGTCAGGTAATAACTGCCCAGCACCATGTCCTGGGTGGGAATGGCCACCGGATGACCGTCCTTGGGGTTCAAAATGTTGTGCGCGGCCAGCATTAAAAGGCGCGCCTCGGCCTGGGCCTCGGCGGAAAGAGGTACGTGTACGGCCATCTGGTCGCCGTCGAAGTCGGCGTTATAGGCGGTGCAAACCATGGGGTGAATCTGAATCGCCCGGCCCTCCACCAGCACCGGCTCAAAGGCCTGAATACCCAGGCGGTGCAGCGTCGGAGCGCGGTTTAAAAGCACCGGGTGCTCTTTGATCACTTCCTCCAGGACATCCCACACTTCCGGTCGCACCCGCTCGACCATCCGTTTGGCGCTTTTAATATTGTGGGCCAGCCCTTTATTGACCAGGCTTTTCATCACAAACGGTTTAAAGAGTTCCAGCGCCATTTCCTTGGGCAAACCGCACTGGTGCAGGTGCAGTGTCGGGCCGACCACAATCACCGAACGGCCCGAATAATCGACACGTTTACCGAGCAGGTTTTGACGGAAACGCCCCTGTTTGCCCTTGAGCATGTCGCTCAAGGATTTGAGCGGACGGTTGCCCGGTCCGGTAACCGGCCGACCGCGCCGGCCGTTGTCGATCAGGGCGTCCACCGCTTCCTGGAGCATGCGCTTTTCGTTGCGCACGATAATATCGGGCGCCCCCAGGTCCAAAAGCCTCTTCAGCCGGTTGTTCCGGTTGATCACCCGCCGGTAGAGGTCGTTCAGGTCGGAAGTGGCGAAGCGGCCGCCGTCCAGCTGGACCATCGGACGCAGTTCGGGAGGAATCACGGGCACCACGTCCAGGATCATCCACTCCGGGCGGTTGCCCGATTTGCGGAAGGACTCCACCACTTCCAGACGGCGGATGGCCCGGATTTTGCGCTGGCCGGAGACTTCCCTCAGTTCCTGGCGCAGTTCGCGGCTCATTTCATCCAGGTCGATCTCTTCGAGCAGCTGCTTGATCGCCTCGGCGCCCATGGCCGCCTTGAAGGCATTGCCGTACTTCTCCCGGTACTCGCGGTACTCCGTTTCCGTGAGCAACTGCTTTTTGATCAGCGGCGTTTCGCCGGGTTCGATGACCACATAGGAAACAAAATAGAGCACTTTTTCCAGCGCCCGCGGGGACATGTCCAGCAAAAGCCCCATGCGGCTGGGGATCCCTTTGAAGTACCAGATGTGGGACACCGGCGCGGCCAGTTCGATATGGCCCAGACGCTCGCGGCGCACTTTCGAACGGGTCACTTCCACACCGCAGCGGTCGCAGACCACACCCTTGTAACGAACGCGTTTATATTTACCGCAGTGGCATTCCCAGTCGCGGGTGGGACCGAAAATGCGCTCGCAGAAAAGGCCGTCCCTTTCCGGCTTCAATGTGCGGTAGTTGATGGTTTCCGGTTTTTTAACTTCGCCGTGGGACCACTGGCGAATCTGGTCCGGGGAAGCCAATCCGATCCGGATGCGGTCGAAATTATTCAAATCCAGCAAAGCGAACCTCTCCTTTCGAAAAGTTTTGCTGGTATCCGGAGCTCGCAGCTTTAACCGGTTAACCCGTTTCTTCCCCGCCCAGGTCTAAATCCTTTTCCAGGTTGTAATCATCGGAAAAGTCCTTTTCATCATATTCTTCTTCGTCGTCATTTTCACTTTCCCGGTCGTAATCGTCACCGCCTTCATCGGGCGGCGGCTCGTCGGCGTGCAGATCCAGGCCCAGATCCTTGGCCGTCTCGTTGATATCCTCGTCGATTTCTTTTATTTCCACTTCTTCATTATCCTCGGACAGCACTTTGACATCCAGCCCCAGACTCTGCAGTTCCTTGATCAATACCTTGAAGGCTTCGGGAGCACCCGGTTCGGGCACGTTTTCCCCTTTGACGATGGCTTCGTAGGTTTTCACCCGGCCGACCACGTCGTCCGATTTTACAGTCAGAATTTCCTGCAGCGTGTAGGCGGCACCGTAGGCTTCCAGCGCCCACACTTCCATTTCGCCGAACCGCTGTCCGCCGAACTGCGCCTTGCCGCCCAGCGGCTGCTGGGTGACCAGGGAATACGGACCGGTGGAACGGGCGTGAATTTTATCGTCCACCAGATGGGCCAGTTTCAACATATAAACATAGCCCACCGTAATCGGATTGTCAAAAGGTTCGCCGCTGCGGCCGTCCCGCAGGATGATCTTGCCGTTCCCCGGCAGACCGGCCTTTTGCAGAAAGTCCAGGATGTCCTGCTCGGAAGCCCCGTTGAACACCGGCGTGGCCACATGGTAGCCCAGGGCTTTGGCCGCCCATCCCAGGTGGGTTTCCAGAACCTGCCCGATATTCATCCGGGAAGGCACGCCCAGCGGGTTCAAAACTATCTCCACCGGCGTACCGTCGGGCAAAAAGGGCATGTCCTCCTCGGGCAGAATGCGCGCAATCACACCCTTGTTCCCGTGCCGGCCGGCCATTTTGTCGCCTTCGGAAATCTTGCGTTTCTGGGCGATGTACACCCGCACCAGCTGGTTTACGCCCGGCGGCAGTTCATCCCCGTTGTCCCGGGAAAAAACCTTCACATCCACAATTTTGCCGGCTTCCCCGTGGGGCACGCGCAAAGAGGTGTCCCGCACCTCGCGCGCCTTTTCCCCGAAGATGGCCCGCAACAGGCGTTCCTCGGCGGTGAGCTCGGTTTCTCCTTTCGGCGTCACTTTGCCCACCAGGATGTCTCCCGGGCGCACCTCCGCCCCGATGCGGATGATGCCCCGCTCATCCAGATCTTTGAGGATTTCCTCGCCCACGTTGGGAATGTCCCGGGTGATTTCCTCCGGTCCCAGCTTGGTGTCCCGGGCGTCGCATTCGTATTCCTCGATATGAATGGAGGTGAAATGATCTTCCTTGACCGCCTTTTCACTGACCAGGATGGCGTCCTCGTAGTTGTAACCTTCCCAGGGCATGAAGGCCACCAGCACGTTGCGCCCCAGGGCCAGCTCGCCCTGATCGGTGGAAGGCCCGTCGGCGATAATATCCCCGCTCTCCACCCGCTGCCCCTGGCTGACAATGGGTTTCTGGTTGATGCAGGTCCCCTGGTTGGAGCGGGTGAACTTGAGCAGTTTATAGGAATCAATGGTGCCCCGGTCGGTGCGGATGACAATATCGTTGGCCGTGACCCGCTCCACTATGCCGCCGTTTTTGGCAATCACCACCACGCCGGAGTCACGGGCCGCCTTGTATTCAATCCCCGTACCGACCAGCGGCGCCTCCGTTTTCAACAGAGGGACGGCCTGCCGCTGCATGTTCGCCCCCATCAGGGCGCGGTTGGCGTCGTCGTGCTCCAAAAAGGGAATCAGCGCCGTGGCCACGCTGAACACCTGTTTCGGCGACACATCCATATAATCGACCTTATCCGCGGGCACCACCAGGATGTCGTGGCCGTGGCGGGCGTTGACCCTGTTTTCCAGAAAATGGCCGTCATCATCCAGGGGGGCGTTGGCCTGGGCGATGATCAAACCCTCTTCCTCATCCGCGGTCAGGTATTCAATCTCCTCCGTCACCCGTTTGTTCTCTTTATCCACTTTACGGTACGGAGTTTCAATAAACCCGAAGTTGTTGATCCGGGCGTAACACGACAGCGATCCGATCAGACCGATGTTCGGACCTTCCGGAGTCTCAATCGGACACATGCGTCCGTAGTGCGAGTGGTGCACATCGCGTACCTCGAAGCCGGCTCTTTCCCTGCTCAGCCCACCCGGTCCGAGGGCGGAAAGACGGCGCTTGTGGGTCAGCTCGGCCAGCGGGTTGGTTTGATCCATAAACTGGGATAGCTGGCTGGAACCGAAAAACTCCTTGATTGCGGCCACAACCGGCCGGATGTTGATCAACACCTGGGGGGTGATTACATCCACATCCTGGATGGTCATCCGCTCGCGCACCACCCGCTCCATCCGGGACAGGCCGATGCGGAACTGGTTCTGCAGCAGTTCGCCCACCGAACGCAGGCGGCGGTTGCCCAGATGGTCGATGTCATCCACCTGGCCTTCCCCGTCCATCAGGCGCAGCAGGTATTTGATCGTTTCAATAATATCCTGCGGGGTGAGTTCCCGGATGAACTCGCGGTCCACCGGCACTTCCCGGTTTAGATAGCGGTCCCATTCGGTGCCCGGACGACCGTCCTCTTTAAACCGGTAGAGAATGCCGTGTTTGAGTTTTTTCTGGATCTTGTAGCGGCCCACATGGGCCAGATCATAGCGCTTCGGATCGAAAAACAGAGTCTCCAGCAGCGTGCGGGCGCTCTCCACCGTCGGGGGCTCACCGGGGCGAAGACGCTTGTAGATTTCCACCAGGGCCTCTTCCTCCGAATCACAGTTGTCCCTGGTCAGTGTCTCCTGAATGTGCTGGTTCCCGTCAAACAGGTCGATGATCATCGCGCTGGATCCGTACCCCAGCGCCCGAATCAACACGGTGGCCGGTATTTTCCTCGTCCGGTCGATGCGCACAAAAACATGATCGTTGACGTCGGTTTCAAATTCCAGCCAGGCACCGCGGTTGGGGATGATGGTGGCGGTGTAAAGCTTCTTCCCGCTGGGGTCGGTCTGCTCGGCAAAGTATACGCCGGGGGAACGGACCAGCTGGCTGACAATCACCCGCTCGGCTCCGTTGATGATAAACGTACCTTTTTCCGTCATTAGAGGGAAGTCGCCCATAAAGACTTCCTGCTCCTTGACCTCCCCGGTCTCCTTGTTGATCAACCGCACCTTCACCCGCAGGGGCGCCGCGTAAGTTACATCCCGTTCCTTACACTCTTCCACGGAATACTTCGGTTCCCCGAGAGTGTAATCCAGGAATTCCAGCACCAGATTGCCGGTGAAATCCTGAATGGGCGACACATCCTGGAACACTTCCCGCAGGCCTTCGCGCAGGAACCAGTCGTAGGAGTTGCGCTGCACTTCAATCAGGTTGGGCAACTCCAGCACTTCCCTGAGCCGGCCAAAATTCCACCGGGTTCTGGTACCCACCTTTTCAGGATACATCTAAAGCGTCACACCCCCCAAAAATTGAAAACAACGAAAAGCAAGGCTCCGGGTACTCCCTTACCTCGCTTTTTTCCCACACATATCCACAATAGTATTTCCCAGGACAAGCCATAAAATACATATGTTGACGGGAATAACTTTACCCCGTACTCATATAGACATTCTGAAATGATAGCATAAACCCTATGGATTGTCAAGGCGCTTTTGCTAAAAAATAGTCGGGGATGGCTGTTTCTGCCAGCCATCCCCGACCGTCGCAGCAGGAAAGCTATTTAATCTCCACAGTGGCCCCCTGCTCTTCCAGCTTGGCTTTGATGGCCTCGGCCTCTTCCTTGCCGATTTTTTCCTTAATCGGCTTGGGCGCGTTATCCACCAGGTCTTTGGCTTCTTTCAGGCCCAGACCGGTGATTTCCCGCACCACTTTGATCACATTGATCTTCTTGTCGCCCACGGCGGAAAGGATGACATCGAACTCGGTCTGCTCCTCTTCCGCCGCCGGAGCGGCCGCACCGGCCACCGGAGCGGCGGCCACGGCCACCGGGGCGGCGGCGCTGACGCCGAATTCATCTTCAAAAGCTTTGACCAGTTCGGCCAGTTCAAGCACTGTCAGGCCCTTCACGGCCTCCAGAATTTCACTTACTTTGGACATGAGCAATACAACCTCCTGATTTTTTATTGGTTTTAAAAGTTCCCGGCCCGTCTTTTCGGCGGTTGCGTTTTAAACGGCCTCTTTTTGTTTGCGCACGGCTTCCAGAACATAGGCGAACTTGCGCAGCAGGCCGGCGAGCGAACCGGCAAAACCGTACATGGGCGCCTGCATGCCGCCGAGCACTTTGGCCAGCAGCACTTCCCGGGACGGCAGGTCGGCCAGGCGGCGAACGCCGTCGACATCAATCACCTTTCCATCCACCAGGCCGGCTTTGAGTTCAAGCAGCTTGAACTCCCGGGTCATTTCGTTGAGCACTTTGGCCGGACTCACCGGATCGGTCATCCCGAAAGCAATCACCGTGGGGCCTTCCAGATATTGATCCAGCCCTTCCAGACCGGCCTTTTTGGCGGCGATTCTGGCCAGGGTGTTTTTGGCCACTTTTAGCTCACCGCCGGCTTCCTGCAGGCGGCGACGCACCCTGGTCATCGCGGCCACATCGAGACCACGGTAATTGGCCAGCACCACCGACTGGCAGGCGCGGAATTTCTCTTCCAGTTCATTGAGGATTTCCTGTTTTTGCTCCCTGGTAGGCATTTGTGCACCCCCCTTCGCATCAATAAAAAAACGGGCCCTGCAGACAACAAGTCAGGGGCCCGCCGAAAAGCTTCGCGCGGATAAACCACCCGGCCTCGGTTGGCGGCACAGGCCATCAAGTCCAAAGACACCAACGGTCTACAGCAGGGAATCGGCTATTCAATTCAAACCACCAATCAGGCGGAGATTTTCTGGTAATTCACCCGGATGCCCGGTCCCATCGTCGAAGAAACGGTAACGCCCCTGATATACTGCCCTTTGGCCGCCGCCGGTTTGACGCGGAGCAGCTGCTCGTACAGGGTGCGCAGGTTCTCAACCAGTTTCTGGGTGTCAAAGGAAACCCTGCCGATCGGAGCGTGAATGATGCCGGCCTTATCCACCCGGTATTCGATTTTACCGGCCTTTACCTCCCGCACCGCCTGCGCCACATCAAACGTGACCGTGCCGGTCTTGGGGTTGGGCATCAAGCCGCGGGGGCCCAGAATACGACCCAGCCGGCCGACCAGACTCATCATATCCGGAGTGGCGATGGCCACATCGAAATCCAGCCAGCCTTCCTGCTGGATTTTGGCCACCATATCCTCGGCGCCCACGAAATCCGCGCCGGCCTCTTCGGCCTCCTTGATTTTCTCGCCCTT
>Ga0315298_1003475_pt1:0-7500 | contig 24979 bp, 18 predicted proteins | sample WHS_1_MG_FD_203077 | JGI IMG/M metagenome (GOLD analysis project Ga0315298, IMG submission 203077) | Extremophilic microbial mat communities from Washburn Hot Springs, YNP, Wyoming, USA - WHS_1_MG | ecosystem: Environmental > Aquatic > Thermal springs > Hot (42-90C) | place: USA: Wyoming... | reverse complement strand
GTTCAACTGCGCCGGATCAACCGGACAAACTTTCTCTTGCCCGCCCGGATAACCATGCCGTCAGCCGGCAAAAGAGTGCAGGAGGGATCGGTGACTTTTTCACCGTCAATTTTCACTCCTCCCTGCTGAATCAAGCGCCGGCCTTCACTGGTGCTGGCCGACAGGCCCGCCAGATGCAGCAGGCGGGGCAGCCAGATACGCCCGCCTTCCAGCATTTCGCCGGTAACTTCGAAGACGGGGATTTCATCGGGCAGATCGTGCCGCTGAAAAACACGTTTGAACTCTTCTTCGGCCTCCCGGGCCGCTTCCGGACCGTGATAAAAAGAAACAATCTCACGGGCCAGGCGCATTTTCACATCCCGCGGGTGCAGCCCGCCGGAGGCCAGTCCCTCGGCAATACGGCGCAGCTCTTCCAGCGGCACCGGGGTGATCAGTTCGAAATAGCGCAGCATCAATTCATCGGGTATGGACATGGTCTTCCCGTACATTTCCCGGGGGGGTTCGTCAATGCCGATGTAGTTGCCCAGGCTTTTGCTCATTTTCTGCACGCCGTCGAGCCCCTCCAGAATGGGCATCATAACCGCCACCTGGGGCTCCTGGCCGTATTCCTTCTGCAGAGTGCGTCCCATCAGCAGGTTGAATTTCTGATCCGTGCCGCCCAGTTCCACATCCGCTTCCAGAGCCACCGAGTCATATCCCTGCATGAGCGGATAGAAAAATTCATGTATGCTGATGGGCAGACCTTCCCGGAAACGCCGGGCGAAGTCGTCCCGCTCCAGCATGCGGGCCACGGTGTATTTGGAGGCCAGTTCGATAACACCGGCGAAATCCAGTTTGGCCAGCCACTGGCTGTTGAAGACCAGCCGGGTGCGGGCCGGATCCAGCACTTTAAAAATCTGCCTTTCATATGTGGCGGCGTTGGCTTTGACCTGTTCCTCCGTGAGCTGCCTGCGCGTTTCCGATTTTCCGGTGGGATCTCCGATCCGCGCCGTATAATCACCCAGGATGATGATCACCTCGTGACCCAGTTCCTGGAACTGGCGCATCTTCTGCAGCACCACCGTATGCCCCAGGTGAATGTCGGGAGCGGTGGGATCCAGACCCAGCTTTATTTTTAATGGTTTTCCGGTAGCCAGCGACCGTTTCAATTTCTCCACCAGCTCATTTTCCGGAACAATCTCCACCGCGCCCCGCCTGATTATCTCCAACTGCCTGTCTATACCCGGCATGACCGTTCCCCCTTTCGACAAACACCTGCATACCAGTGAATTATAACAAACCCGGGGGACCCGTGGCAAGGTTCCCCGGAACACATCCCGCCGCCCCTGCTACATACCTCCCGCCGCAAAAGGCGGCTAAATTTCATCACCGATGGCAAAAGCTGCATAAAATTTATGGTATAATTTTCTTTAAACCACTACCCGGGGAGGGCGTCCCGTGGGCGGACCGAAAAAAAGAAAACTGCGGCCCTTTTGTCTGCTGCTTTTCATCTTCGGCCTGCTTCTTCTCGCCGCCGGAGGAGCCGCCCTGTTCATGGTGGCCGTCAGCGTGAGGGATATGCCGGCGATGAGCGAAGACAGGCTGATCTTCAACACGGCCACCAGGATTTATGACTGCAACAACAATTTGGTCACCCAGCTGGGGGTGGAAAACCGGATCCCGGTAACTTTGCAGGACGTACCGGAATCCGTCCAGCAGGCCGTCCTGGCCGTGGAAGACGTCCGTTTCTTTCAACACCACGGGGTCGACCTGCGCGGCATCGCCCGCGCGGCCCTGGTCGACATCACCGGGCGGGGCATCCGGGAGGGCGCCAGTACCATCACCCAGCAACTGGTCAAGCTGAGCTATCTGACCCCGGAACAGACGTGGAAAAGGAAGATCCAGCAGGCCGTCCTGGCCGTGATGCTGGAACGGCGCTACACAAAACAGGAAATTCTGCAAATGTATTTGAACAAAATTTATTTCGGTGAAGGAGCCTACGGTATTCAGACCGCCGCCCGGGTGTATTTCGGCAAGCCGGTAAGCCGGTTGGATTATGTGGAAGGAGCCACTCTGGCCGGACTGATCCAGGCCCCCAGCGCCTATGACCCGTTCAGCAACCCGGCTGCCGCCACCGCCCGGCGCAATCTGGTGCTGGACAATATGGCCAGGTACGGCATGATTACCCCGGCCCAGGCCGCCGCGGGCAAGGCCCGCCCGCTCAAAGACGACCTGCGGGAAAACCAGGGCAACTCCTGTCCCTATCCCTATTTCATCGATTACGTTACGGAAAAACTGGTCGGGCAGTTCGGCACGGACAGGGTTTTCAAGGGCGGCCTGCGGGTGTATACCACTCTGGATCCCGCGGTGCAAAAGGCCGCCGAAAAGGCGCTGGCCGACCCGGCCGATTTCCCCGCTTCCCTCCGGGACGACCGGGGCATCCTGCAGCCGGAAGGAGCGGCGGTGTTTCTGGATCCGCATACGGGTTATATAAAAGCCATCGTCGGCGGGCGGGAGCACACCCACCGGCTGCAGTGGAACCGGGCCACCATGCCGCCGGGCCGCCAGCCGGGCTCCTCGTTCAAGCCAATCATCGCTTACGGACCGGCCGTGGATTTGAAGGGAATGGCGCCGGCTTCGGTGATTGACGACATACCGATCGCATACGGCTCCTACGTCCCCCGCAACTCCGACGGCCGTTACCGGGGGCTGATCACTTTGCGCACCGCCCTGTCCGAGTCCGTGAACGTGGTGGCGGTCAGGCTGTTGATGGATGAAGTGGGGCTGCCGCAGGCGATCAATTTCGCGCGCCGGCTGGGCATCACCCTGGATCCGAAATATTGCGGGGCGAGTACCGCCCTGGGCGGGCTGCACCGCGGCGTCACCCCCCTGCAGATGGCCGCCGCCTACGCCGCCTTCGACAACTACGGCCTGTATCTGGCGCCCACCGCCATCACCAGGGTAAAAGACGCGGACGGGAAAACCATTTACGAGTACAAACCGCAGCCGCACCAGGCCATGCGGGCCACCACCGCCTACCTGATTACCGACATGCTCAAAACGGCCGTGCAGAAAGGTACCGGCGTCAATGCCAATCCGGGACGCCCGGCCGCGGGCAAAACGGGAACCACGGACGAGGGCAGGGACCTGTGGTTTGTCGGCTATACTCCGGAACTGGTGGGGGCCGTATGGATCGGTTACGATGAGCCGAAACCCATGCCCCTGGAATACGGCGGACATTATCCGGCCCGGATCTGGCGCCGGGTGATCCAGGCGGCGCTGGCCAAAACGCCGCCCCGGGATTTTCCCCGCCCGCCCGGGATCATCACCGCCACGGTGGACGACAAGTCCGGACTGCTGCCCGGACCGTACACCCCGCTTGCGGACCTGGTCACCGATCTGTTCGCCCGGGGGACGGTGCCCACCCGGATGGACAACATCCATGTACCGGTAGAAGTCTGTTCCACCAGCGGCCTGCTGCCCGGACCGTACTGCCCGGAGCGGGAGACCAGGATATTCATCAAACTGCCCTATACGGTACCGGATTTTGTGGAAGATTTCAAGGAACGGGCACCGACGGCGGTGTGCACGCTACACCGGGCGCCCGGTGCCGGACCGTAACCGCCCGGGGAAAACCTCAACCGGAAAGCACCGGGGATCAACCGAAAAGAAACTGTCGGGGACGGGCGGCCGCCGGTTCAAAATCCCAATATCCCCCATGGCAGGCAACCTGCCCTCTCAGGCCAGTTCCACCACCGTGACGCCCATTCCTCCCTCGCCCTGCTCGCCCGTGCGGAAGGATTTCACCCGCCGGTCCCCTTTCAGGTGCTGCTGAATGGCGGCACGCAGGGCACCGGTACCTTTGCCGTGCACCAGCTGCACCTGCGGCAGGCCGGCCAGAGCGGCATCGTCCAGGTATTTTTCCACTTCCAGCAATGCTTCTTCGGCCCGCATACCGCGCAGGTCCAGACGGACGGAAACCTCCCGGGTTTTGTTTTTGAGCAGCGCCGACACCTGCACCCGGCCGGAGGAAGGCCCTTCTTTATCCACCAGACGCAGATCGCTCAGGGGAACATTGACTTTAACGATCCCCACCTGCACCTGCACCTGATCGTTGTCCGGCGCCGCAAGCACATAACCGCGCTGGTTGAAGCGGGGCAGGAAAACTTCCTGCCCGGGAAGCACCGTCCGCGGTATTTCACCCGCCCCGGCCCCGGGGCGGGGCGCTTTCTCCCGCACCCGTCCGTGCATGGCGTGCAGCCTCTCGCGCACCTCGCGGATGGCCGCCTCCCGCTCCCGGGCCGCATCGGCGGACAGGCGGGCGCGCAGTTCCCGGATGGCTTCTTCGGCCTCGCGGCTGGCCCGGGCGACCAGAGTGCGCGCTTCGTCGTGGGCGCGCGCAAGTATATCCTCCCGTTTCGCGGCCAGTTCGCGCTCCAGCCGCCGGTAGCGCTCCCGCAGTTCTTCCGCCTCCCGGCGCAGGCGTTCCGCCTCGAGCCGTTCCCTTTCAGCCAGCTGCTGTTCTTTTTCCAGGCGATCGAGCAGCTCACTCACTTCCACCTGCTCGGTGGTCAAAAATTCCCTGGCCCGGGCGACCAGCCCCGGTTCCAGGCCCAGGCGGGCGGCAATTTCAAAGGCGTTGCTGCGGCCGGGTTTGCCGATGAGCAAGCGGTAGGTGGGCTGCAGAGTGACGGCGTCGAATTCCACGCTGGCGTTTTCCACCCGCTCTTGCATGCAGGCGAAGTTCTTCAACTCACTGTAGTGCGTGGTGGCCACTGTTTTCGCCCCGCAGGCGTGCAGCTTTTCCAGAATGGCACGGGCCAGCGCGGCTCCCTCGGCAGGGTCCGTGCCGGCGCCCAGCTCGTCCAGCAGCACCAGGTTTTCCGGTCCGGCCCCGCTCAAAATGTGCACAATGTTTTTCATATGCGAAGAAAAAGTGCTCAAAGACTGCTCGATGCTCTGCTCATCCCCGATGTCGGCGAACACCTGCTTGAATATGCCCACCGCCGTACCCTCGCCGACCGGCAGATGCAGTCCGGACTGGGCCATCAGCACCAGCAGGCCGACGGTTTTCAGGGTCACCGTCTTGCCGCCGGTGTTGGGCCCGGTAATCACCAGCGTGTCGAAAGCAAACCCCAGATGCACACTCACCGGCACCACATCGCCGGTGAGCAGGGGATGGCGGGCGTGATGCAGCCTGAGCGCGGCCGCCGGCAGTATATCGGGCGCCCGGGCGTCCAGGCGCTGGCTGTAACGGGCGCGGGCCAGGATCAACTCCAGCTCGCCGAGCACGGCCAGGGAAGCGACCAGTTCTTCTCCCTGACGGGCCACCAGGACGGAGAGTTCCGTCAGAATGCGCACTATTTCCTGTTTTTCTGCCGCCTGCAGGCGGCGCATCTCATTGTTCGCCTCCACCACGGCCATGGGTTCGATGAACAGGGTGGCCCCGCTGGCCGACTGGTCGTGGATGATGCCGGGCACCTGGGCCCGGTACTCCTGCTTGACCGGCACCACGTAGCGCCCTTCCCGGATGGTTACAATCGGGTCCTGCAAATATTTCTGGTAGACCGGGGAGCGGATGATGTTTTCCAACCGCTCCTTGATCTGCTGCTGCGCGCGGAGCAGACGGCGCCTGATCTGGGCCAGTTCCGGGGAGGCCTGATCGGTGATCTCTCCTCCGGGCTGGACGGCCGCGGCAAGCCGGTGTTCCATTGCGGCAAAGTTCCCCAGTTTCAGCGCGATTTCCTCCAACAGGGGATATTTGCCCGTCCGCTCGGCAAAAAAGCTCTTCGCCAGCCGGGCGGCCCGCACGGTCTGGGCGACGGCAAAAAGCTCTTCCGCCTCCAGCACGGCCCCCCGCCGCGCTCTTTCCAGGGGCCGGCGTATGTCCTGCCAGCCGCCGAGAGCGGCACCCGGCTCCAGGCGCAGCAGGGTGCATGCTTCGCTGGTCTGGTCCTGCCAGCGGGAAATCGTCTCCCGATCGGTCACCGGACGCAGGGACAGCGCCCGTTCCCGACCAAGCGGGGAAAGGGTGCAGTCGGCCAGCCGGGACAGGATTTTATCGTATTCCAACCGCTTTAACGTGCGTTCATCCATGAAAAACAACCTCTGCCATGACAAAATATATTGGGGGATCGCGGCCGGCGGCGGGCGGATCATGCCCGCCGCCGCGTCAATAACATCATATCATCCGCGAAGGATTACCGCAATCACAGCACACCGCGGTAATAATGCCCGCGGGTGAACCCGGCCGGACTAAAGCGGGCCAGCCGTTCCTTCCATGCGGCCAGTTTTTCTTCCTCCGCCATGCCGTCCAGCACCCGGCGGTAGACACCGGTTACCGCCGCCACGTAATCCGGCCCCCGTCCGCGCGCATCGACGCGCACGGCTGCAACACCCTGCGCGGCCAGTTCGGGCACTTCCTCCAGCAGGCAGAGATCCCGCGAATTAAAAAGATGCATCCGGCAGAACTGATCCATTTCCAGGGGGAAAACGGCGCCGGTGCGATCCATGAGTGCGTAACGCCGGCTGCGGCAGGCTCCGGCGCAGGCCCGCCCGGCGGCAAAACCGCCCAGAAGACTGCCCGGAACGCAGTAGCGGGAGACCATCAATTCAATCGCGCCGTGGACCAGCACTTCCACGGACAGACGGGCGGCAAGGGCGGCCACCTGCTCCCGGGTCATCTCCGGGGACAGGGCCACCTGCACCGCCCCGGCGGCGAACAACCAGCCGGCGGTGTACGCATTAAACACATTCAAACCCAGATCGGCATACAACGGCAGACCGGCTTCCCGCACCCGGTCGATAAGTCCGAGGTTGCCCACCAGCACACCGCCCGCTCCCGCCTTTGCGGCGGTATCAAGCAGACGGTAAACCGCAGGCAGTTCACCGTCGTGAACAATGCGTGGCGTGGAAAGGACGAAATCCACCCCCTTATCCCGGCACAGGGCGACAGCGCGGTAAATATCCTCCCCGGCAACCGCCCTGCCGGAATGAAAACTTTCTCCGCCGAAATAAACCAGCTCCGCCCCCGCGGTCACAGCGGCCTCCAGCTCGGCCGGCCCGGTCAGGGCCACCGCCAGCCGGGGCGGGCGGTCCGCCCGCCGTCCGCCGGCGGGTGGATGCTTCCAGAAGCCGGTTTCCCGCGGCGTTTTCCCGCCCGGTGTCTTTGCTTCCGGCCCCGCGGCGGCATCCGGCGACAGGTGGAATCTCTCCCGCACCGACCTCACCCCGGCACCGGCTTCATCATCCATTCCGGCCGCCCGCCTCCGGCGCCGGTTGAATTCCTCCTCCGACACCGGCGGCGCCGGCCGGGCCGCCTCCAGCCGGGCCGCCTCCAGCCGGGCCAGGGCCGCCCGGCGGACCGCGTTTATCTCCCCCGCCGGCACCATCACCGCCCCTTCCAGCTCACAGTGCAGCCCTCCCAGGGAAAAAGGGGTGTTGCCCAGGCGGTCCAGCTGCCGGCGCAAAAACTCTTCCGTCAGGGGCCGGTGCTCCGCCGGCGCTCCCGGGGTTTCCCCG
>Ga0315298_1003473_pt1 | contig 24990 bp, 22 predicted proteins | sample WHS_1_MG_FD_203077 | JGI IMG/M metagenome (GOLD analysis project Ga0315298, IMG submission 203077) | Extremophilic microbial mat communities from Washburn Hot Springs, YNP, Wyoming, USA - WHS_1_MG | ecosystem: Environmental > Aquatic > Thermal springs > Hot (42-90C) | place: USA: Wyoming... | reverse complement strand
TACCCGAGTTTGAAAGGTCCCTCAGCGATATAAATTCTAGAATTGCGAGCCTGAAAGCGGAGATAGACTCGAAGAAGCTTAGCCTGCAATTACTTGAGAAGCAGATAGAAGGATTTGAAAATGAGAGAAGGAGTTATGATGCAGACATCGAATCAATCCAGAAAGAATTGGCAAGGCTAGAAGATGCTAGGAGAGATCTCGACCCTAAAATCATGCAGAAGGAAGCTGAGTTTACACAATTCTCAGATAAGATTGAGACGACTAAGGAAAGCTTCGCTGAGATACTTAGGGCCCTAGAAGAATTTGAAGGTAAGATGGAACATGCTAGGAGGGAGTATGTTGAAGTTAACTCTCAAGCTGAAGCTGAATCCGTTAAGATAAAACTCACCGAGACGGAGATGAAAAACCTACAGGCAAAATGTTTGGAGCAGAAGAGATTTCTACATGAACTCGAAAAGAAGAGAAGCGAACTTGAAGATTTAATAACTATTCAGATGAATAGGTTGGAAGAGGTTAAAAGTGAGATCAACCGACACTTAGTATCGAAGGATAGAAGGTCAAAAGAGGTAGAGCAAGCAGCCAAAATAGCTGATGATGTAAAGAATCTAATTCTGGAATTTGAGGCGAAAAAGAGTTTACTCGACTTGCTGGCTCCTGAGGAAAGAGCGATACTTGAAATTGAGAATTTACAGGCTAAAGGGGTTATGAAAAACGTTCTAGGTCGATTGAGAGATCTGATTCAATTCGACCAGAAATATGAGAAGGCAATAAACACGGCTGGAGAGGAGTGGCTAGACTCACTAGTAGTTAAGGACATGGCTACAGCAATCGCATGCATGGAGTATCTGAAAAGATTCAAACTAGGCAAACTCAAAATAATCCCAATAGAGGAAATTATACCACCGTCGACACAACCAGCAACCCCGATTATGAGAGGGGTTCTAGGTAAAGTAAAAGACCATATCAAATTCGACGAAACGCTCGAACAGGTTGTAAGATATGTATTTGGAGATACGATGATAACAGACAGTCCGAAGACGGCATACCTCACCTCGATTAAAGGATATAGAGCAGTAACCATGACGGGAGACCTCTGCGAACCCAGTGGCTTCCTACGAAGCGGCTACAGAGACCCCGACCTGTTGAGATCGATTTTCCTAGACTCAAGAATCTTGAATGAAATAAGAGAAGCGGCAGAATCACTCATCGCATTGATCGAGAAGAATAGACATATCCTCATAGACCTCGACACACAACTTGAGAAGCTTAAAAATGAGCAGGTAGACCTGCTCAGAAGCATAGGAGTCCTACAGAGAGATATTGATAACATCAATTTGAATATAACCTCAGCAACCAACGATATGGCGGAGATGAAGAAGAGGCTCGCCTCAATGGGGGATGCCCTCCAAAAGAGTGTGGATACGCTTTTGGAAAGGAACCGGAGAAAGTCTGAACTTGAGCAGAGGCTGATCGATCTTGAGAGTGAACGCAAAGCTCTGAGGAGCACGGCAGGATTTGAAGACATCATGGATATGGAAGAGAATCGTAGAAAGATTCTTGATGAAATCAACGGATTGAGAAGAGAAGCGGCAATTATAGATTCAAAGATCTCCGCTCTAAAGTCAAACATAGATTCAAAGATCAAACTTGGAGAACATGCTAAGGAGCAGCTCAGCTACCTGTTAGAGAGGAGTAGGGAAGTAAGATCATCCATAGACACTCTACAGAGTGAACTTGAAGATTGGACCCTCAAACTCTCAAACATCAAAATCGAGAGGGAGGACCTCATAACTACACTCGACTCAATCAGGAGAGAAATGTCTGAGAATCAGATTAAACTTGGAGACTTGAACAGTTCGATACAGAAGGTTGAGAGAGAGATAGAGGCTGTAAACTCAGACCTTACAACATTGAAACTGGAGCTCAATAGAAGGGAGCTCGAGCAGCAGTATTTGACCGATGAGCTTGGAAGGCTCGGCTTCCAGAGGCCGACAACACCCACACCTATCGACTTCAAGACTCTTGAGGAGAATCTTAGCATCCTACGGCGGGAACTAGAGGAGATAGGTGCAGTAAATGAGCTAGCGGTCACCCATTATGAAGAGCAGAAGAATAACTATAAACAGTTGTCGGTGAGGATAAACCAGCTTGAACAAGAGAGAACGTCAATATTAAGATTCATGGATGAGCTTGAGCAGAAGAAGCGGGAGACCTTCATCGAAGTCTTCGAGAGGTTGAACCGAAACTTCAACGACTTCTTCTCAAAGATAACCGATGGTGGAAGGGGAAACCTTGTCTTGGAGAATCCAAACGACATTTTCAGTGGAGGAGTTGATATCAACCTAGCCTTCCCAGGGAAGGCGGAGATGTCGGTGGGCAGCGCCAGTGGTGGGGAGAAGTCTGTTGCAACGGTATGTTTCCTTCTGGCCTTACAGGCAATCCATCCTATGCCGTTCTATGTCTTCGACGAGATAGACGCACATCTTGATATGGTAAACTCCCAGAGGCTGGCAGACCTTTTGAAGGAGAGGTCGAGCAACTCACAATTTATAGTGGTCTCACTGAAAGACTCAACGATCTCCAGAGCAGACGATGTTTATGGTGTTTACGTTCAGGAAGGCTCCTCAAGAGTGGTAGCCATGCCTAAACCGGAGGTGAAACTGAATGTCAGAGTTTGAGAAGCCATTCTGGATGAAACCTCCACACAACATCCTATTTGATCTGCTCAGACTACATAGAATAAGACCATGGGACGTCGACATAAGCAACATCCTCAACTCCTTCCTTTCAGAGATGAAGACCAGAGGATACATAGACTTCTCAGCGTCAGGAACAGCCCTCCTAAGCTCATCTATAATATATAGAATGAAGTCTGAGCTCGTCCTGAAGATGGAGGAGCCGCCTAAACCTCCAGCCCAGAGACTCCAGGAGGAAGTTCCTCCGCCTTTACCTTTCCCCATCAGATTTGAATACACAACGATCTCAATCTCTGAGATTCTGGCGGCGATAGAGGAGGTTTTGAAGAGTGAACTTAAACTCATGGACAAGGCTATAAAAGATCTGACCCTAACACCAGTCCCTGAATCTCTAGACGACTTCATAACAAATATTCAGGAGCATATTGATAGACTCTATATGAAGCTGATCCAAGATTATGGAGAAGATGGGGAGATATCTTTCAGAATATTGACTGCAAATATGAGTATGCAAGATTTTGTTAGAACATTCATTCTAATTCTCTTCTTAGCCTCGAAGGAGAAGATATCTCTAACCCAGGATGAATCTCAGAGCGATATCAAGATTAAAGTTGTAAAATATGATGGTGCCGGAGGAAAAGTTCGTCGTCCATGAATCCTAAGATGAAGAGGCAAATAGACCTCATAGAAGCTGCTCTCTATGTGGCTGGAAAGCCTTTGGACACAGAGACATTGTCTACAGTTGCAAATGTAAGGTCGAATGAAACTGTGAAGTCTCTTGTTGAAATTTTGATTGAGAGATACAGAACCGTCAATGGCGCCATAGAAATATTACAGTTACAAGATGGACGTTACGTGATGCAACTGCGACCGGACCTCGCCAAGGGAGTCTCCAAACTTGCCACAAAGAGGCTTCTGACGAAGGGACCCTTGAAAACCCTTTCCTTCATAGCTGTTAAGCAGCCTGTCACACAAGCATACGTAGTCAGGGTTAGAGGTAACCCAGCATACAAACATATCAGGCTCCTCTCAGAGAAAGGTCTGATCTCAGAGGAGAGGTTGGGAAAGACCAAGATCCTGAAGACTACGACAGCTTTCGCAGATTTCTTCAGTCTGAGCAGCGATCCCAAAATCATGAAGCAACAACTTCAAAAAATCTTTGAAAGTTTAAAGTCGGAGAGACCTCAGACCAAAATTCAGATCCCCAAAGACAATCATATGGAGAATGTCCAAGGATAGATCACCCAACAAATGAGTGTCAACTTCTTAGGTATGAGAATCTTTCCTAATAGCAGATGGATTCCTGCGATACTGCTATTACCGATCCACAACATGTATATGATAGTGGAGACCCACCACCAATACCCCAACATAAATCATAATCCTCTCATAATATCAAACAGAGGAGATTCATCTCAAAACAATCCATAAAATAGATAGACTTCCATGAAAATCTTATTTTACCAAAACCGTTTTGGATACATAACCCTTATATCCACCGTAAGCGTGGTGAGACAAATCTCAGAGAGTGAACCCTAAAGATGCCCCAATGGCACGGTGACCTTACGAAAAGAAAGAAGTCAGGCGGCAAGAGGAGAGCCTACAGGGGAAAGAGAGCCTTCGAGATAGGAGGCGAACCTGTAGAGACAACTCTTGGCGATACGAGGAGATTAAGATCTCCAGCATATGGAGGAAATATCAAGACCAAACTCTTCTCATGTAAATTTGCAAACGTAACCGACCCATCAACACATACAACCAAAAGAGTAGAGATTTCGAAGGTTGTGGGGAACCAGTCCAACGTAGACTATCAGAGGAGGGGTGTGATAACTAGGGGGGCAATTATAGAGACCCAGCTCGGCCAGGCGAGGGTTACCTCAAGGCCAGGCCAAGATGGTGTCATAAATGCAATTCTCATAAAGCCTCGATGATGTGGCTGACCGAGTCTTGAAGAGGCCTGGGAAAGCCTTGATCTGGCCTGTCAACATCGACCTCACAAAGACAGCGGGTCAAGGCAGAAAGATTAGAAGGGAACTTTGCGTCGCCACCCCTAAACTTCAAGAGATATCAAGAGCCGCTGAGAGTCTAGGGTTAGAATATGAGGTCCATAAGGATGCTTCAAGACCCAACTCATGGTGGGACAAGACTGGATACATTATAGTGGATAAGAGGCATAATAGTAAAAGGAAGATTCTTGAAATGTTGGCCAGTGAGATTAAAAGGTTAAGGTCTGCATGAATAGTAAGAGTTACCCCACTAAGTAGAAGGCCCCTATCCATGGAGGGGCATAGCGGGATGGTTAATGGTCGAAAAGGTTTTCAGAAGTCTATTGAGCCTCGAAGATGCGAGACGAGCGATCGAATCCAACATTCAATACTCCATCCCAAGTGAAGAGGTGAATATTGAAGATTCCGCTGGAAGAATTTTAGCTGAAGATATCATATCGACCATAAATGTTCCAGGATTCGACAAGTCGACAGTCGACGGTTACGCCGTCAAAGCAAAAGACACTTTCGGAGCAAACGAGGTCAACCCCAAAAACTTCAGATTGATTGGCAGAGTGGAGCCAGGGGCTTTTCCAAACTTCTCAGTAGGCAGTGGTGAGGCCGCGGAGATAGCGACTGGTGCAATGCTCCCCATAGGAGCTGACGCCGTTGTTATGGTTGAAAATACAAGATGTCTGGAAGGAAGGGTTGAAGTTTACAGTTCAGTGACGCCTGGGGAGAATGTTATGGCGACCGGAACAGACATCATGATAGGAGAGTATTTGCTGAAAAAATATCGGAAGATAACGCTTAGAGAGGTTGGCGTTCTCGCGGCTGTTGGTAGGAGAAGAGTCAAGGTATTTGGAAAACCAAAAGTTGCAATAATATCAACGGGAAATGAGCTTCAAGAACCTGGAACCAGCTTAACCACCGCCAGAATCTATGATGTGAACCTTTACGCCCTAGCTGCAGCTGTCTCAGAATCATATGGAACACCTATATGTATGGGCGTGGCGAGGGACGACGAAGATACCGTCAAAGAAATGGTAATTGAAGGTTTGCAAAGGGCTGACATAGTCCTAACCTCAGGAAGCACCTCAGCTGGAAGAAGCGATATACTCCCAAGAATAGTATCATCACTCAAAGATTCTAAGATAATTGCCCATGGCTTAGCAGTCAAGCCTGGCAAGCCAACACTCATAGCCTTCGTTGGGGGTAAGCTGCTCGTAGGCCTACCGGGAAATCCAACATCGGCCCTAATGATCTTCCATGAACTCGTCAAACCTGTTATAAATAGGCTTGCAGGGGTCGAGGAGGATGGGGAGCCTACCATAGACGGCTACATCGCCATCAGAACATTCTCTGATAGAGGCAAAGAGGAGCTTTTGCCAGTCCATATTGTGACAGACAGCTCAAACAGAAATTTTGTCTATCCAACTGCTGGAGGCTCAGGTGCAATAACCACTCTCGCCCTGGCAGATGGCTTCATCAGAATTCCTGTCGGGATCGATATGTTGAATGAAGGCGATAAGGTTCAGATACATCTGTTCAGTCAGCAGCTGAAGATACCGGATTTGACGATCATAGGCAGCCACTGTGTCGGGGTAGATGTTTTAACAATGGAACTCACCAAGTCCCGCCATCTCTCTGTCAAGACAATAAATGTGGGGTCTCTGGGTGGACTCCAAGCCTTGGGGAGAGGTGAGGCTGACGTGGCAGGCATACACCTCTTAGATGAGGAGTCAGGCGAATATAATAAGCCATTCATAGAAAGGCTTGGATTAAGCGATAAGGTCATACTGTTCAGAGGATACTGGAGAGATCAGGGCTTCATAGTTTTAAAGGGAAACCCTAAGAGAATAGAGAGCTTCGAAGACATAATAAAGCCAGGGATTAGATTCATCAATCGTAACAAAGGATCTGGTACAAGAATAATTATCGACAACAGTCTCAAGTCTCTCGCAGAGAAGAAAGGTGTGGAATTTGAAAAGTTAAAGTCTCAGATTGAAGGATACGAGCTGGTAGCCAAGTCGCACAACTCAGTCGCCGCTGCTGTTCACCATGGACGGGCCGATGTCGGCATCGGAATCAGAACTTCAGCTGAAATATATGGTTTAGACTTCATACCGTACTCATTGGAGAGGTTCGACTTCGCAGTCAATAAGGAGAGACTCAACAAGATCGGGGTGAAGGCCCTCCTAGAAACCCTTAGATCAGATACCTTCAAAGAAACATTGAAGAGAATGCCAGGCATACATCCTGACGACTCAACAGGCCAATCAATCAAATAGAAAAACCATGTAGACTAAACCCATACTATACTTTAAGGGTCAATTGGAGAGGCTCATACCGAAATTCTATTTAAACGAAGATTGAATAACAGAGTTTTAAACTTGTGAACGCTACCTTAATATATTGTTCCTCATTCTTCGTTTCTTATCCACTCTGCGGGAGTGCGTCCTTGAAGAGACTCAGCAAGATAATCCATTTCTCGAAAAGCCGTAACCTGATAGTGAAGCTCGAAGATAACATTTGTCCGAAGCTCGGTCAGATAGTCTATGATAGTAAACTCAGGGAAGTTGGGAGGATACACGACATTTTCGGGCCAACATCGAAACCATATGTCTCCATAACCCCAACCATACCTGACCCAGAATCTCTCGTCGGGAGAATCGTCTACATAGATTAGGTTGTGGCTCATGTTGAAGGGAGAAAAACACGCAACCACTGAAGCCAAGACTGTAGGCAAGAAATTTATGGCCTGCCCCGAGTGCGGGGGGTCAAAACTGATCAGAGACTACGATGCAGCCGAGATAGTATGTATGGACTGTGGATGTGTGATCTTGGAGAAGATAGCTGATCCTAACCCTGAATGGCGAGCATTCGATGACGAGCAGAGGGCGAAGAGAAGCAGGGTCGGGGCTCCGATGACATATACAATCCATGATAAGGGACTCTCAACAACCATAGACTGGCATGACAGGCAGGCGTCAGGTAGAAAGTTATCCCCTGAACAGAAGATTGAACTATATATCCTGAGGAAATGGCAGAGGAGGGTCAGAGTATCTGACGCCACTGAGAGAAACTTGGCGGTGGCCCTTTCAGACCTAAGTAAAATATCCTCAATCCTAAACTTGCCGAAGAATATTCTCGAGACAGCCTCGGTGATATATAGGAAGGCGATAAAGAAGAAGTTGATAAGGGGTAGATCAATACATAACGTCACAGCCGCAGCCATATATATGTCCTGCCGCCAGTGCGGTGTACCAAGAACATTAGATGAGATCGCTGAGGCGGCGAACCTGAACAAGAAAGACGTCGGCAGAAGCTACAGGTTCATGGTTAGGGAGCTGGAGGCTTTCGTCCCCCCCTCAACGAGCAAACATTACGCCGCCAGATTCTCGAATAAACTAATAATCTCAGGTAAGGCTGAGGCCATAGCGATAAAGATCCTTGAGACTGCAAAGAAGATGAAGTTGACAAGTGGCAGGGGGCCGACAGGAATAGCCGCAGCCGCAACATATGTAGCCACCGTTCTTACAAATGAGAGGAAGACCCAGAGGGAGGTTGCTGAAGTTGCTAATGTCACCGAAGTGACAATTCGCAACAGATACAAGGAACTTCTTGAGCGTCTACAGATAGAAGTGCCTCTATAGGACATATAGGGCACTCTTTAGCAGGTGAAAGTATAACATAGTTTATTCTTTTCTAACAGTAAGTATATGATTTTAGTAGATCAAGCCATAAACCCTACAGTAATATTTCAACTGCCATGAAGCAAAACTGAATAGGGAGAAAAACCAAGTCTTGAGGAGCCTTGATAGATGGTGGTTGGATGTCTGAGGTCCAGTTTAAACTCGTCAAAGTTGAGAAACCGGCAGATGTAAATGTGATCCTTGGCCAGAGCCACTTCATAAAGACTGTTGAGGACCTCTATGAGACAATTGTTGGAACAGTTCCGGGCGCCAAGTTTGGTCTCGCCTTCTCCGAGTCTTCGGGCCCATGCTTGGTGAGACATGCTGGTACAGACCGGGAACTTGTAGAGTTGGCTATCAGAAACATGCTCAACATTTCCGCTGGCCACACCTTCATCATACTTTTAAGAAACCTCTACCCCATCAACATCCTGAACTCTCTGAGAAACGTTCCTGAGGTCTGTAACATTTACTGTGCAACCGCAAATCCTGTTGAGGTAATTGTTGCGGAGTCTAGTAGTGGTAGAGGGGTCGTCGGAGTTGTCGACGGCTATCCTCCGAAAGGGGTTGAGGGTGAGAGGGAGATTGAGGAGAGGAAGAGCCTCCTGAGGAAGATAGGGTACAAACTTTAAAACAAATCCTCAAGCGTATGAGGTTAGAAGTGGGCTTGGGTGAGGTTGATGGTTCTACGTGTATTCAATACCATGAGTGGCGTTGAGGAGGAGTTTAAACCAATCCACGGAAACAGAGTGAACATGTTCGTATGCGGACCAACAGTATATGATTACTCACATGTAGGACATGCTAGAACCTACGTCGTATACGATATAATAGCAAGATATTTGAGGTTCAAAGGTTACAGCCTCTTCTATCTTATGAATATCACAGATGTAGATGATAAGATAATTGATAGGGCGAAGGAGAAGAATATAGATCCTCTTGCCCTGTCGAGAGACTTCACACGCGAATTCATGTACGACATGGAACAACTCAACATATCATCTGTTAACCTTTACGCGAAGGCGTCTGAGCATATACCTGAGATCATCAACCAGATAGAATGCCTCCTGGAGAGAGGCTATGCCTATGTTGTGGACGGGGACGTATACTTCGATATCTCAAAATTCCCCGACTACGGAAAACTATCACATCAGAAGCCTGAAGAATTGAAGAAGCACAGGATCGAGCCAGACCCTAGAAAGAAGGATCCAAGTGACTTCTCACTTTGGAAGAGCCGTAGGAGGGATGAGTTGGGTTGGGAGAGCCCTTGGGGATGGGGTAGACCTGGATGGCATATAGAAGATACCGCTATAACCACGACATACCTGGGTCCTCAGTACGATATACATGGGGGGGCGATAGAGCTTGTCTTCCCACATCATGAAGCTGAGATCGCTCAAGCTGAATCCGCGACTGGAAAGAAGCCCCTGGTAAGATATTGGATACATACCGGTATGGTGAATGTTAGGGGTCAGAAGATGTCGAAGTCCCTTGGAAACTTTGTGACTATCAGAGATGTCTTGGATAGGCATGATGCAAACACCCTAAGAATATTCATCATAACGAGCCACTATAGGAGCCCAATAGATTATAATGAGGATAACCTGAGAGAAGCGGGTGAGAAGTGGCGTCGAATATGGCAGACATACATTGAGGCTGAGGATGCAGTGAACAATTCTAGAGAAGGGGTTGAGGGTCGCGACCTAGAGTTTATAGAGGCTACTGACAACCACTGGAGAAGATTCATCGAAGCTATGGACGACGACTTCAACACCCCCGTAGCCCTATCTGTACTACTCTCCTATATTAGGGGTCTCGAGGCTTATGTCAGGAAAGGTCCAGAGAGAAAAACCTTGTCCAGAAGCCTGGAGATGATGAGGAACATATTCAACATATTGGGTTTGAAACATGTTAGACCCAAGACTGGGGTTGACAATACTGTTGAAGGCCTCATCAAGCTCATTATAGATCTCAGGGATGATGCTAGGAGGAGAGGGGACTGGGAGATAGCTGACGGGATAAGGGAGAGGTTAAAGAAATTCAATATAATACTTGAGGATACTCCTGAAGGAACTATTTGGAAGAGAATGTTTTAGGTAGGGCCACCCCGGCTCCTTGATTCTTTAGAACCGAGGTGGCTATATTAAATGTTTAAATGTAATGAGTTCCTTTATGATTATGAAGCCGGTGAATCAATTGGCTAGAAGGGGAACGATGGAACAAGACCTACTCAATGTCCTCATGAATGCAGGCGAGGAGGGAGTCCTCCAGTCTGAGCTATGGAAGACAGTGACCTCTGACAGCCGTGAAGGTTCAAGGGCCATACTGAGGCTTGAAAAGAAGAAGTTGATTGAACGCAGAAAGGAACTTTATGAGGGAAGATGGACATATAGGGTGATGGCGAAGAGGAGGGTTCCGAGAGTGGATTCGATCATCGATGTTCCATGCGCATTCTGCGAATTTGAGGACAGATGTGGACAATCGTCGGTTCTATCTCCGGCAAAGTGTGAAAAGTTAACCGGCTGGCTTATCAACTTAGCCAGAAAATAAGACTTTGAATAGGCTTAAGGTTAGATGGTGAAGTCCTCATCCATATGGATGCAGAGGAGAAAAAAAGATCAATATTATAGGCTTGCCAAGCTCAAAGGTTACCGTAGCAGAGCAGCATTCAAACTTTTGCATCTGATCAAACGTTACAGATTCATAGGTAGAGGAGACTTCGTTCTGGATCTTGGTGCGGCTCCTGGGGGTTGGAGCCAAGTTCTAGCGGAGATCGTTGGTGGTGAAGGGTATGTGCTTGGTGTCGATTTGAACAAGATAGAACCCCTAGAAAGTCAAAGGGTTGAGTTTATGCAGCTTGACATAAACTCTGAATCTGCTATAAGCATTTTGAAGGCCAAGACTCAGAGGATTCTTGACGCGGTTGTATCAGATGTCTCCCCAAACGTGACTGGTGCATGGGACCTCGACCATTTCAGACAGATACAGCTTGCCTCTAGATCCCTTGATATCGCGAAGGCGCTGCTCAAACATGGCGGAAACTTTCTAGTAAAAGTATTCCAAGGTAGTGAGCTCGAAGACTTCATGAAGGATTTGAAGAGATACTTCTTAACAGTTAAGATTGTAAAGCCACCTGCGACGAGACCCTCAAGCGCCGAACTTTACATTCTCTGCCTGAACTATACTGGATGCTCAGATTCACCTGCCCATCCTCAGGCTCAAGATTGAATCCTCGACAACATCGATAGGGGCCTCGGTCTTGAATGCTCTCCCGTCGAAATGGGTGAGCGTCGACCTATATCCCATGCCTCTCAAATAGTCGACGAGTGATTTTGGACTCGGCGTGACCACCCCGATCCTGCGGCAGAGGGAATCAACAGTATAATATGTAGGGGGACCATCAACCTCCTCCAGGACTAACCTCAAGATTCTCTCCAATTGAGATTTATAACAGACGTTCGACATCTCATAAATTCTCAACATCCCCTCAACAAACTTTCGGTCTGCTAAAGCCCCTATGTAGAGGGGGCCGGCGAAACTCAAAGGTCCACCACATCTACCGCACGTCTCAACCTGAACAAAACCTTTAGACGTTGACCGGCTTAGGCAAGTAAAACAATGCCTGATATATCCAATCTTATCAATATCATTAGCCGCCTCCCTCGCTGACCTAATCACCATCGCATAGACTCTGAGATAATGGTCTGTACTATGTGAGAATTTCACCTTGACAGCTACCCCCTGTCTTCCAGCAACAGATATTAGGGCTCCGATGAGCAGCCTCAAACCGATCTCCTTGGAATACTCACATCTTAGAGGTCTACCTCCATACTTCCTCAAGCATGCTGAAGACTTGACTCCACATAGTACAGCCATATCGGTGGCGGTCATCGCTAGGAGTCCACCGTCGACGAGGGACCTCACAGCCGAGTCTAAATATGGTGCAGGTGAACCGTAAGGGTCGAGGTCTATTAGATTAAACCTCTTTCCAGGCGTCGAATGGAGGTTCAGGAAAAGGTTTGCGTCCAAGCATTGAATATCAACCTTATCTTCTAGCCTATTGAGCGTGGAGTTTATGTAGGCGACTGTCGTCGATTCTGGTAGAATATCATTTAATGAGACTCTCTCAATACTCTCAACCTCAGCTGCATACCTTAAACCTCGGACCCCGGAGCCTGTCATAGGATCAGCTATCTTCAACGGTCTTCCAAACTCACTCTGAAACTGTCGAGCAGCCAGAACCGATAGATCCCTACATAAAGCCATTCTAGGATTATAGAAGACCTTAGAGTCAAGTCCAGATGTCCCTGAAGGTAAGACTATCTTAACTGAACCTTCAGTGACAATTGAATATTTTTCGAAGTCTGTAATGATAGGTTAGCCACCCCGTCGAGTGAAGTATGCAACCTCATCTGAAACCTCTATTTTAAATTGTTATTGATGTGAGAGTCTATTCAGAGGAGTATGATATTGTCTTGCAGGGTTATCTTCGTAACAGGACCCCCAGGGATCGGTAAGACAACGCTCGTTATGAAGGCCGCCGAACATGTAAAGTCTAGAGGATACGGGGTTGGAGGGATTGTGACTGAGGAATTGAGGGAAGGGGGTGTGAGAGTTGGATTCAGAATGGTGGACCTTTACACCGGAGCTACAGGCATACTCTCACATATCCATCTGAGGGAGGGCCCTAAGTTAGGGAGATATGTGATCAACATTAAGGATCTGGAGTCTATTGGTGTCAAGGCTTTGATGGATGGGTTAAAAAGACGTGAGGTCAAGCTTCTAATTCTTGATGAGATAGGTCCGATGGAGCTTCATAGCCGTAAATTCATCTCGGCGGCGATGCAGGCTGCAACATGTGGCAAACCTTTTCTTGGAACCGTCCAGCTTAAACTCTCGAGCAGAGTAGGTGAAATCTTAGGTTTGAATGAGAATCCTGAAGTTGTTGAGTTGACAAGGGAGAACAGGATGATGCAGACAAAACTTATCTCGGATAGACTGCTCAAAACCATAGAGGAGAAATCTTAAGAACCGAGTCTTCAATGCAACCTAAAATCGTTGGAGAGGTTGAGGGGTGATCTGAATAGTAAGGGTTGCTGGAGTGGATGAGGCTGGGAGAAAGCTTCTGAAGCTTCCCATGAGGCCCCTTGATAGGTCCACTCGTAATAGCTGGATTGGTGATGAGGCAGGAGAATATTGAGAGCCTCATCAGGATAGGAGTTCGAGACTCAAAATCCCTATCTGGAAAGGCGAGGGCCATCCTAGCTCCTAAGATAATTGAGTTGGCGGAGGAGCATGCCCTGGTTGAGATTCTACCTCAGGAGGTGGACTCAGCAGTAATAAGGGGTAGACCTATGATGAGGCTGAACTGGTTGGAGGCCAAGTATTTCAGCAAGATCTTAGAGCGGCTGGGTCCTGAAGTTGCATATGTTGATGCACCTGATAGAAGTCCTGAAAGGTTTGCCTGTCAAATACTGCAGAACCTCAACACCCCGCTGAGGATCATCGCTGAACATAGGGCTGACGTGAAGTATCCAATAGTATCGGCGGCATCGATCCTCGCCAAGGTTAGGAGAGACACAGTCATATCTGAGCTCAAGAGGCTGTATGGTGATTTCGGTTCAGGCTACCCTTCAGACCCTAAGACAGTGAATTTTCTACGTGAATGGATTCTTAAGAATAGGGGCGACCTACCGATCTTGAGGAGATCATGGGGGACCTTCAGAAGAGTTTGGGCCGAGTTACTTTAGATCTTCAGCCAAGCCTTCAGGCATTCCGAAACCTATCACTATCAGGGAGTGGAACATGCGGATGAGCTCTGAAAGATAAGGCTTGTATATGTAGAACCGCCCCTCCGCCTCATAGTCTTTGAAGCCTCCATCAGCCAAACCTAAGGCATATTTTAGAGTGAACTCCTCAAGTTTGCCTCCTAAGACAGTGTATATGGATCTGCCCAAGTCGAACCTTCTCTGAACTACTATTGGGAGTTGAATCTTGTCATGGAGGCTTTCTGGAACGATTCCAGCAAGCCTCAACAGCTCATCCTTACTCATTACTATGAGACTCCCATCAATGGCTTCGACTGAAGGCTCATCTTCAACTATGAGTTCCTTCAGACTTTTCTTTCTCTTTGGAAGGTGCTGGTTGAGCCTTTTGACCTCCTCCCTCAAGAGAGATCTGAAACATTTCTCCAGAGGACTCTCAGCCAAACCCCTCACCCCGCATATTCAACAGTCACCATCGCATGGTCCTTATCATAAGGTTCTAGGCGGATGGTATCCAGAATATTGAAGCCCATCGCTCTCAAATTTTTTACCTCCATGTCGAAGACCATCCTCGGTTCGAGGGTCACATCGACACTCCTAGCCTTGATAGCGATCATCGCCTCCCCACCCTTCTTAAGGTACATGTTTGAGTTTGAAGCTAAGATCTTAGCCTGCTCAGGCTGGGCGACATCGCAATATATTGAGTCGACACCTCCAACAATGAACCTATATTGAGATGGAAACCTAGCATCAGCCAAGATCGGTTGAACATTACTCCTATGTTTACAGACTCTACCAATGAGATCCCTTATGGTTCTCTGGGATATTTCAACAGCATATACTTCACCCTCAACCCCGACGATGTCGCTGACGTGGCTTACGGTTGTTCCTGAAGCCGCACCCAAATACAGGATTCTCATCCCAGGCCTGACAGGAACATTTCTTACACCTTTCAATATTGCAGCGGCGAGTTTACTCCTGTAAGGGTTCCATATCCTATACTCCTCACCCCCATGAGTTATTATATCTTCACCGTAAACATTCACCTTGGGGGAGATACTCCTCGTCGCCAGCCTAGCTTGACCTCCATCCCTAACCCAGAATATGTTCGGAAACTTTTCATGCTCCTGAATCTCTAAGCTTCTCATCTTCATCCTTCACTGTTTGGGGTGACCGATACTTCTTCTTGATATCCATTATCTTTCTCTCCAGATCCTCTCTCAATATCTCCCCTATGAATTCACCTCCAAAAGCATCCATTCTTGAAGCTATCGAGACCTTGCTTGATAATGCTCTGGCTATCTTCCCCCTCAACCATTTCGGCGCTGAATGTAGAGGCTGATACTGAAATATGACTCCGTGTTTGGGGGGTTTGGTTCCTGTCCTCAAGGATCTGAAAAGAGCCTTCTCCGCACCCAAGACTTGAACTGTACTCGCAGGCATCTTCGCCAGCCTCTCCAGGCTTCCAGCGATCGATATGAGCCTCGCCGAGAGGAGAGGTCCAAGTATCGACGTTATGTTCGGAGCAACCCCCGCCATCAGAGATTTCAAGTAATCCTCCATCCTCCTCCTACATCTATACAGTTCCAAGGTCTCCCTACAAAGTTCTTGGAGGAGGGCCATATCCTGAGGATTCGCCGGTGAACCCATCGACGCCCTCGCCTTCCCCGCTATGACCTCAGCCTCCCCAGCTGGTATACCTGCTGATTTAAGATTCTCAACTGTCATATTCTCTCTCGAACCGAGATCAGCGATCAACCTCAAGTAGGTCTCATGTTTATCCAAAAGCCTGTCGAGCTCAGGAAAATGTAGGCCGTACCATTCCCTCACCCTCCCCGATAGGAGGTTTAGGGTCTTATCCAAATCGTCGATTGTTCTGATTATTTGAATAGCATGAAGGTCTCTCTTCTGGGTTTCCCTGGTCACAGTCCTCTCAGCCAAAAGCACAGCTACATTATGTGCATACTCCCTGCAGGCTTCGATGTCCCTGAATAGACCCAACTTCACAGTGGACTCGCAGAGATCCTCCTTGAATCTTGAGGCTACCTTTGATGCTCCTGAAGTCTCGGTCTTCAAACCAAACCTCAGACCAACTTCCTCAGCCAAGCCGCTATCTTCAAAAGCGAATCTTTTGTAACCTTTCTCTTTAAGACTGGTTAATATTTGATTGAGTTCATCGGTGACCTGACCACGCTGAATGTTGAGTATCGTCTGAGCAGCCCATTCAGGGTCTGGCTTGAACCTGAAATCTACAATTCTACCTTTAGAGTCCAGAGCATATATTCCAACAGTCGTTATTAGAATAGTTGACTTCAAAACATAAGCACCAGACCTTTTGAGATTCAACGCCATCGAGTATGATTTCGGATTGAATAAACTTTTTCTGTCCAGTAAACACATTCTAGGACCATGTTATGTTCCAGGGAATCTGAATCACATCCTGAGAATATAGATCTCTCGACATCAATCTCAGGATTGAGATTGAGGAACCCACTGATCCTAGCCTCTGGAATACTGGGGTTATCAGGCAAACTCTTGAGGAGGATAGGAGAGATGGGTGCGGGGGCCCTCGTAACAAAGTCTTTCAGTAAAAGGGTTAGGGAAGGTTACTCTGGACCCGTCATAGTGGAGGTTCCATGCGGATACCTGAACTCCATGGGCCTACCAAACCCAGGTGTAGACGAGATGAGGAACGTGATAGTTGAAGCGAAGGAGAGTGGGGTCCCGGTCATAGCGAGCATATTCGGTTTCGATGAGGATGAGTATGGGGAAGCAGCCGAAGCTTCTATGGAGGCTGGGGCTGACGCCCTCGAACTCAACATATCATGCCCACATGTGAGTGAAGTAGGGGTTGAGATAGGTCGTAAACCAGACATAGTCTCAAGAATCACCTCGAATGTGAAGTCTAGATTCAAAGGACCTGTAATAGTTAAACTCTCACCAAACGTCACAGATATTGTTGAGATAGCTAAGGCTGCGGCGAACGGTGGGGCTGACGCTTTAACTGCCACAAACACCATCAAAGCTATAGCCATCGATGTTGAGACTCAGAGGCCGATCCTAGGAGGAAAATACGGAGGATTATCTGGTCCAGCTCTGAAGCCCATAGCATTAAGATGCGTATATGAACTGTATGAGCAGGTCGAACTACCCATAATCGGTTGCGGAGGCGTAACATGCTGGACAGACATTGTAGAATATCTTCTGGCAGGAGCATCAGCAGTTCAAGTAGGCTCAGCCCTCGCAACCAGAGAGATATCCATCTTCAAGGAATTATGTGAAGACTTGAGTAGATACATGTCCACCCACGGCTTCAAATCTATAAAAGAGATCGTTGGGAAAGCCCACACATTCATGGACACAAGACTCAGCTAAACCTCCCCTTCTCAAGACCGCATCGAAGCCTCTCATGAAGAGTCCGAGAGCTCCTTCTCTTCAGGCAGCAAACCACGGAGCCGAAGCAACATTCAAGTTCGAGAGGGGCGAAAGCTTATTTAGTATAATAGAGCATAAAATTCGCTTGACAAAAGTTTTCTTCTAAGAATAGGCAACCCCTTTCCTACTCTTTCCCACCCGTCGCTGGGCCTCATACTTTTGGACAGGATCCTCACTTGCCAATTGTAAGTCATATATCAGACTAGTTGAGAGGGTCATGTTCACAGTATATGTTCTGGTGACGTTCTCGAAAGGCTATTATCTGACTCTGACTCATGATGAAAATAATGCCCAGACATAAGTTGCTTATATAGTGGCTTAGGTTTGGGTATAAGTCTATGCGGCCGTGGTCTAGCCTGGTCTAGGACGGGAGACAAACATATGCTCGACCTTCCCATGCTAGGAGAGAGCTCTTAACCCGGGTCCGAATCCCGGCGGCCGCACCATCTTGCCCCTCAATTCCTGCGGCTGGAGAATCGTTGCCCAAAGTATTTTTTGTTTTACACGTCGATGGGTGGATGGGAGAAAAGACTATTTGACTATTTTTCATTTCTCTACTCGAGGTATCATACAGTTTGAATATTGTCGTATTGGGTACAGCTGGTTGCGGTAAATCTTCGCTGACAGGTGAGTTTGGAAAATATTTGAGAGATCATAGTTACGATGTGAAGTTTATTAATCTGGATCCTGGCTGTCTATCCTTACCCTACCAGTGTGACTTCGATATTAGAGACTTCTTCACTGTCGAGGATATAATGAGGAGGGAGGGTCTAGGTCCGAGTGGGGCGATGTTGAGGGCGATGGAACACCTATCTGAGACAGCGATTCCAAGCTATAGAGGCGACTTCATACTGATAGATACTCCAGGCCAGCTCGAGGTCTTTGTTTTTCACAAGTCCGGTCCCAAGATAATTGGGCAGCTCGTCGACATAGTTGGTTTATTCATTATTGATGCTAGCGTTGGGGTTGAAGGTCTCCCAGCCCTATACTTGTACTCTTTAGTCACAGGATTCAGACTTGGAATCAACATAGTCAACATTGTGAATAAGGTGGACCTGCTCGACATCGGCGACATTGAACTCTTCAAGAACTATCTCAGCAATCCAGCCAGCCTGAAGGAGAAGCTTAAGTTTGAGGGTGTTCTATCGGATGTTTATCATCCGCTCTCAGATCTATTGCAGAGGATGGTCCCAGCCCAGAGGGTCCCCTTCGTCTCAGCTAAGACCGGTGTGGGGCTCGACGAACTTTTAGATATACTCCATGAATCGAAGTGTGTATGTGGAGACTTGACGTGAAGAAACATTGAAGACTCCGATTCATCCAGTTTGTACATTTAAGGTTTAAATGTGGGAGGGGTGGGTCGAATCCACCTCCTGTAATTTATTGCAATAATTTCCACCATCAAAAGAATAATTATGGCAACATACTCCGCTTCTGAGAACTCTGGAATAACCAGGGTCTTCATCCTAAAGTCTACACTGACATCTGAACCTTTTGACAAGGTGGCTTCACGGGTTGATGTTTCGTAACAGTTGAGGGAGCATGCGAGAAGATAGCGTCCATCATCCACCCATAATTCATAATGCCCATCTAGGCTGCATGTGAAGTCCTTTGAACCCTCAGAGAAAGCATCGATCACAGCCCAATTCAAAGGCACAGCTTCCCCGAACATGTTCCGGCTTGTGACCATACCGTATAGGTGTGCTAGACGCTTCAAACTCACTGTGATGCTGGACCCTCCACCCTCATGAACTGTCACAGCGTTTCCGCTATCGACCTGCAGATATCCTGGAACATAGATTATGACTCTGTAGGTTCCAGTCTTAATGCCGTAATCCCTCTGGAGGCTGCTGTCCGTTGTATCGTAATAGTTAACCCATCTATGTGCAATGTTACCTGCATATCTTCTGAAGCCTGCTAGGCGGATGGTGTGAACGTTGAGGCTTGATCGGACATGGGTGATATTTGCAGCGACGAAATCGTCGAGGTCATCGTAAACCTCTACACGGAGAGGGACCATGGGTGAGTAGGGGTATGTGTCGATCGCCGATGGAATAGCTTCCTTCTCTATTATCAGGGTGACATCTATGAAGCCTCCTACGACAAGGTCCACAGTCAAGTCAGCAACTCCGCCATCGACCACTGATACAAGCCTTTGAACCTTCTGAATATAGCCGAAAGTAAATATTTGAATGGTATATATGCCCGACCTCAGGTTGGGCACATAAAGGTTTACGCTACTCCTCGAAGGGACTTGCATAATAGACCATGTGGCATAGACCAGTGCATTGTACTGGTCTCTAACCTCAACCCTTATAGGCGAACCTGGATACTTCCAATATACAGGTTGAGGTGGAGACTGAGTATCGACTGAACGTATAGTCATAGCGATCGAGCCTGACCTCAACATCTCCAGACTCACCTCTGAGACCGCGTCACATTCACCCACAGTCAAGTAGAAGTCTGCCGGCTGATAGAATCCTTCAGCTGTAACAGTGAGGCTGTATATTCCTGGTGGAAGCCCGTAATCTCGCATTGTTCCGAGGAACCCTGTGATCTTGACCCTGCACGATGTGCTTCCAGGCCTGACCAAGGTTGAATTTCTACCCCTGATTATGCCGTCCTTATCGTAAAGTTCAACACTCACAGCCCTGCCCAATGTCAGAGGTGTGAGACCGCCCTGAGGAAAATCCTTGAAATGGACTGTTACATCCACTACCCCAGCCCTGTGAATGTCAAACTCGACTCTGGTCTCAGCAATACCCTCCGAAATATTGATCTCAATATCCTTGAACTGCACATACTGGTTGACGTAGACCCTTATCTTGTATGTTCCAGGCCATATCCCTGAGACATAACCTGAACCGTCTTGGGGTATGTGTCCGTCAAGCTCAGTGAACCCTTCAAATCTGAAGATGTGACTATAAGCAGATGGCTCAGTATAGTTTCTTATCAGACGTAGAGACTCGTCCAAAGGCGTAAGGATCTCGATCGTGATCGGCCTCGGATATTGGATTGGAAAATCAGATCTTGGAGTCCAAGAATCTGGTGAATATAAGTAGAACTCCTCATCTTTACCTCCAACAATCGCATAGATCAATCCGTTAGCATTATCGAATGTTAAGGAGCCTCCGGAATCGGTAGGTCTGGGTATATTTGCGAGTTGGCTCCAACCTGTTGATGAGTATTTGAGATACACGCTTTTTCCTCCGCCCAGTATAGCGTATATTGATCCGTCGGATGTACATGTGAGGGCCGCTCCACTCTGGGCTGCACCGTAAAGAGATATGTCAGGTAGAGTCGCCCAATTGTCGGTTCGAGGATCATAACTCCAGAACGCTGCGGAGCCTCCGCCTTGAAACGCGTAAATTTTGCCGTCTACGGTGTTGAATGTCAAGCATCCCCCGCCGCCGACAATCCCAGGTGGGTTATGGCGGTCATCCCACCTATTCTGGACAGGGTCGTAAACCCAGAAGTCAATCGTCCCACCGCCCCTGAACGCATATATCAAACCATCATTCGGGTTGAAACATAATGAGCCGCCGTCACCGACGGGTGAGGGGGCTACAGGCCCGGTCTGCCAATCATCACCCGCCACATCATAGATGAAGAATGAGTTCGAACCTCCCCCTTGAAAGGCGTAAATATACCTTTCACCATCGAATGTTAGGGAGCCTCCAGGACCTATAGGTCCAGGCGCAGGCTGTCTGTACTCCCACATATCAGCAGCCGCATCGTATCTTAGAAAGTCTGACGTGTTACCTCCCCTGAGCGCGTAGATGAGATCCCGACCTGGGAATACTCCGCCGCCGACATAGGTCATGGCTGCACCGGAACTTGGCCCCTCACGGGTTGCTACCGCTCCCCACTTGTGGCGTGTACCCCCACACTTAGACCAGACAACACCTTCGATCACTGGACTTTTATAGACACATAGGTCCACTCCGTCGAGGGACTGACCTGCCTTAACCGACACCAGTCTCCTCAAGGGTGTAGGCCTGTAGCCGGCAGCGTATGCTGTGAGATTGTAGACTCCAGCCGCCAGACCGTATATGGTGTATCGGCCGTTATCTGAGGCGCTGAAATACGCCTCTCCCACAACCCTCCTACCATCGATGGAGACACCTTCAGCTATAACCTTCCCTCCCTCAGGCTCCTGGAGCTGGATAGGCCCACCGTAACCATATATGTATCCGCCGTAGCTGTAACTGTACCTGAAGAAGTTGCTGCTGCAGTCGATGACTGTACCCGATATGTAGGCTGGATTCGGATCGGCTGAGACCACTATGGTTGGAAAGTTCCTCGCACCTATAGAGAATCCATCTATGAATATTTTGAAGAAGTATCTGCCGACGATGCTCGGCGCCGTTACATTGAACAATCTCACGATATGCGATCCAGGCCATATCCCGCTCGAACCGTTGCTGACCGTCACCCTGAACCAGCTGGGCGCCACCGGATCCCTCTCTGAGAGTCTCGATACGGATATGTACCTATAATCGTTGGTTATGCTGCTCCAAACATATGTGGTGTCCTGTTTCAAACCGAACTCGGATGGTATATATAACGCTAATGTTCTTTTCTTAGTTTGAATTGTGACGTTGAATACTAGGTCGCCGAAGGTCCCTTGAAGAATTATGGCCCTAGGATACTCAAGTTTCACTTGGGTCTCAGGTGTGTCAAGGTAATGGTTGAGATTTTGGGGAGGAATCTTCCCAGGAGAAATTTCAACCTGACGAGCTGATCCTGCTACCGCATCAGAGCAAGTCAAGAGTGATGATGCAAGAATTATTACTATGAGCGTAGGTGCAATCTTCATCAACCTTGACTGCTTCCTTAACTTTAAACTTCAAATCCTCTTTTCCCATTGTGGCTACTCATACTTCAGGGCGGCTACAGCATTCATTCTAGATGCGCGCCATGCGGGGTAGAGTCCGGCAAGAATAGATATTCCGATTGGAAATATGAGGGAGAATAGGATGAGTTCAGGTGAGAATACTGGTGAGTATGATGTGGTTTGACTCTGGCCCGGCCTAGCCCCAGGTCCTGGAGGCCTGAAACTGAAAGACGGTATCCCACCACCAATCAAATAAGACAATATTACGCCCAATATTGTTCCGAATATGCTGCCCAATATTCCGGTGAGGGCTGCCTCAGCGAGGAAGAGGGAGAGTATCTGTTTTGGACTGTAGCCTAAAGCCTTCAAGATACCTATCTCACGGGTTCTCTCCATTACCGAGACGAACATTGTGTTCGTGATGCCTACAGCTGCAACGAACAAGGTTACAACAGCTACACTTCCAAGAAATATTGTGAGCTGAGTGGTGATGGATTGGACTGTCTGAAGAAGAGCTGTGGAACTGAAGACCCTAGCATTACCTCCGAAATAGTTCTGGATCGATTCAATCACAGAGTCGACTACACTCGGCGACTCAGCGATGACATATAAACCAGTATAATAGTTTACTGAGAATATCGTCCTAGCTGCCAAGGTTGTGAAGACAGTCTCATCCAGATTCATGAATCCGACAGCACCGTATGGAGCCAAGATGCCTTTAACAATGAATGTGTAGGAGGGTGGGGCACCCCTACCGGTTGCCGTTCCTTGCAATGCAATCATCTCATTCATGCCTACCGGTGGGAAAGTATTTGATGGCGGATTAGCTATCGCCGAGCCTACTACTACGCCTGTGGGGTCATATCCGTCGACTATCGTTCCATCAGAGATTTCTAGACCCTTGTACAGATCCTGAAGCTTAGCCTGATCTAAGCCTACGAGTGATACTGAAAGGGTGTTGGTGCCGTAGTTGATGCTCAATCTTCTTGAGAAGTATGGTATGACATCCTTGACGCCAATAAACTCTCTGACAACAGCGACATCCTCATCTTTTATGGGTGTCCTAGTTGACGTCGAGACAACGTTCAAGGTCGTCACACCCATCTTGTTTATCTGGCTTGAGACGCTGGCTGAGAGGCCGCTTGTGGAGGCGACCAGCGCAACAATCATAGCTGAACCAATAACTATTCCAAGCACCGTGAGGATACTGCGCAGTTTCCTATCCTTCAGAGCTTTGAAGGCCATATGGAAATAGTCTGGTATACGCAAATGCCTCACCTGCCAGAATCTAGGATAAGTGCACCCATCACTGTTCCGAAGAAGAACCTGTAAACCTTGAGGAGGATGTCGTAAATGATGTCTATAGGGCTTCTGGCAGGTGTCCTCTCAGGTGTTGCTGGTGTACGTTGAGCCACACGAATAGCAGATGCGGCTGAGCTGATATGGCCCACGCCGTATGAGTCCGAATATTTCACTTGGAGGTTTATTGGGTAGACTCTCTCAGCAGCATCTCTTCTAACCTGGACGGTGGCGCTGAACGGCCTTGGAATATCAGGATCAGCCTGTCCGATGAATATGAATGCCCCTCGAATGAGGGCTTGTGAAGATATGGAGACATTGGTGTTGGACATTGTCGAGGTTCCCGTGTTGACTATTGTGCCTGAGATGGTTATGTTCCCTCCGGGAGGAGTCTCCCTAGGATAGACATTGACAGAGTATATTGTGATCAAGGGGGTTCCGGTCACAAGGACAGGAACCTCAACCTCTGCCTGCTGCTCCAAGTATAGGGTTGCCCCAGCCCCACTCACAATCTGTAGATAGTCGATCCTCATCCTCAAAATGTGTGGTCCTACACTTGCGTTCCTCGATATGTTCAAGATGAACTTTGTTGTGGCGGTAAGGCCTGGCGATATGTTACTCTCATAAAATGCCTTCGCCTGCTGGCCTCCTGAGATGTTTGTGAAAGGCTCATTCAAGAAGAGTGTTTGACTCATGCCCGTAGCTGTTCTGTTCCCAATGTTAAGCACAGTGACGTATAGCGGGATGTTAGTGTCCCCTGCGACTGCTGAGAATGTGAGGTTTGGAGATATCCATGAGGCCCTGACAACCTTGAATGTTGAGGGTTTCAATGGAGGATATGGTGGAGCTTGGGCTGAGACATTTAGGAACATACTTTGAAATATGGATGATGATATTATACCTACAAGTATCAGGGTGAGTGTCCGATTCTTAACCAACCATCCAGACAAGACTAAACGTCCTCCTCCCTCTCGATCTGCCCGTCCCGCAGTATTATTCGCCTATGGGTTCGAGCTGCAACCTCAAAGTTATGTGTGACTATTACAAATGATGTTCCAAGACTCTCATTCACCTTCTTGACTATATCCATTATCTGCATCGCTGTCTTACTGTCGAGGTTCCCCGTCGGCTCATCAGCCAGCACGATGGCTGGATTGGTCACCAAGGCTCTGGCAATAGCTACCCTCTGCTGCTCGCCACCACTCAATTCAGCTGGCCTGTTAAGACTCTTCGACGCTAAACCCACCATATCCAACATTTTAACCGCATATTCCCTGC
>Ga0315298_1003472_pt1 | contig 24999 bp, 14 predicted proteins | sample WHS_1_MG_FD_203077 | JGI IMG/M metagenome (GOLD analysis project Ga0315298, IMG submission 203077) | Extremophilic microbial mat communities from Washburn Hot Springs, YNP, Wyoming, USA - WHS_1_MG | ecosystem: Environmental > Aquatic > Thermal springs > Hot (42-90C) | place: USA: Wyoming... | reverse complement strand
ATCTCCACAAGCCGCGCTGTCAGGGGAACAGCGGCCGCATGTACAGCTGTCTCCCACGCCCGGAGGCCAAGGGCACCCTGATATTCAGTCCTGGAGATCTCGAGCCTTGCTCCAAGTTCATAGTTCTGGGTCAAACCGGCGTTTGTGAGGTTATTGGAGCCCACGAAACATAGCACCGAGTCTGGGCATTCAAGCACAACTGCCTTCGCGTGGAATACGGCACCTGCTCGCGCTAGGAGAAAGCCTTCCGTCTCGGGCTCGCGTAGTACTGCAAAAAGGGCCTCAGGTTCGGTCGAACAGTGATCCGTTCCGCAGTACACCCGGACAGGTGGCCGGTTCGGCCTAGCCGCCACCGCCTTAGAGCCGGCAACAAGTGTTTTCAGCCGCCGAGAGATATCGAGTAGAAATATAGCGACAATCGGCGTGCGCTTGTATTGCGTCTCAGCTCTCGCGTCAAGCTTTCGGCAAACGCAGCGCAGGTTCCAGTGGAAGAACGACAGGTGGGAAGGACGGTCATGCTGGCTGCTCCTCCCTGCGTACTGCGTCAGCAAGGGCGGGCGAAGCAACTGCTATCTCCCGCAAGAGTAACTCAGCGAATGAGCTCGACCAATGTGCTAACTTATCTTCCGTGGCGGAACGATTTTCTAGCAAACGGGCAAGCTCGCGTGCGGCAGTGGCAACCAACTCGGGTGGATTGGAATGGCCGAAGGGTACCGGAATCTCGGCGAGATGATTGATCTTCAGCTCTGCGAATAGTCTGCCTGCTCGAGGCTGTATGGCCCGGAAATACCACGTTGCGAACGGAGAGTTGAGTACTGCAAGTGCGTAAAAGATGCCTGTCTCGGTCGTATCTGCACGCGGAATGCAGAGAAACAAGTTGTTCGACGCGAAGAAGCCCTCCGGATCGAATGCCGCGATGACCCGATCACCCGTGCGACGCACCAGGATCTTCCTGGCTCGGTGCAAGGACTCATCCCCCAGATTCGCATACTCACCCGTCTCGCGGTCGATTATGGACTCGTCATACACAACCCAACGCCCACCCCATCGTAAGCGGTATGGGACGATCTCGTCGCGACCGAAGATGAGGCGCTCCCCACAGCGACCGGGAGGATCGTGCACGAACAGCTTCTGCCGGATGTTGCCTGAGTGGATACCCTCACGGATGACGAAAAGGTCCCCGATCTTAGGTCCGAGGCGACGGGCGGTGTCGATCAGCTTAGTAAGTTCGTCGGTCAGGTTTAGGTTGAACCTGTACTCACGCTGTCTGAGAAAAGTCTGCTGCGGGATGAGATTGACCCGCTCTCCCTGCTCCGACGTCGCAGGGGCAGGATAGCATGCTACCCTGTGATCGCTTGCGGCTGCACGACGAGTGAAGATGATGGAGCAGACGTCCAGTGAGACATCCGCAAACGGCATCCCCCAGTGGATGAGTTCGTCAATGCGGGTCTCGTTGAGCAGCAGGTAGCGTATACCAGGATAGTTCTTCAGCAGGAAGATGTCTGGAAGGAGCATCCCCGTCGCTCCCTCGTTGCGAAGACACCGCAGGGCTTTCTCCAGAAACAGGGCAAAGGTGTCCAGGAGTCCCGATGGAGAGCCGGAGCAAGTCGCCCGCATCAGTGCCGCTTCCGCGTCGGTGACCAGACCGCCCCAGGGCGGATTCGTAACCACCGCGTCAAATCCCGGGTTCTCCTTCCGCTGGCCCTGCCGGTACCAGACCTCGGGGAACTCCAGTTCCCAATGGAAGAAGCGGCGGCGGGCGGCCTCCATGAAGGCACTTTCGGCGATACGCCGATCTTCGTCCGGTAGTTGGGCGCAGGCAGATGCATCCTTCATGCAGGCCTCCGCGTGCTCCGAGCGCAGGAAACGGAGGAGCGGGTGCTCGGGGGCAGGCATTCCGCGCCTCCGTGCCCTCTGTGTCTGGTCTGAGTTCACAAACCACTGCGCCACGTAGACGTCCAGAGCGCGCTTGACCGGGGCCAGGGCGTCCAGGGCCTTGTGATAGGCGGCGCGCGACTCGGCCACCATGCGTGCCGTAACGTCGGATAGTTCGCCCACGCGGCGCATCATCTCGGTGGCCGAGAGCAGCCCCACAAGCGGCCCAGCCTGTAGGCTCAGTTGGAGGTGCGCCTGGGTCTTGCCAGTCACCTTGTCGGCGCGAAGGGCTTGCTCCACTTCTTCAACCCGGGCGCCAATGAGCGAGTTGCCGCACTTGAGGTGGTGATCCAGAAACGAGAGGGGCGCGCCAAGAGTGAAGCAGTCGAGCCAGAGCGAGACCTTGGCCAGTTCCACCGCCATCGGGTTGAGGTCAACGCCGTAGATGCACCGCTTCAGGACGTGGCGCTTGAGCAGGTTGACATCGGTCAGGCGTCCGGGATCAATGGTGATCCCCTGCTCGTCCATCTCCCGCAGGATGGTCTCCCGTGTCTGGCGCAGCATCGCTGTCACCGGGTTCCAGGGGAAGGCATTGAGGAAGTCAATCATCCGGTCAGTGATGAAGTCCACCGCCTCGACGAGGAAATGCCCAGACCCCATCGCCGGGTCGAGCACCTTGACATCGAAGAGTTCATCAACCACCTCGCGGTAGGAGTGGGCGACCTTCTCCGGATCGTCTCCCTCCTGGCCCAACTTGCGGAATCCCTCGCGCCGCCGAACCGCGTCCCGATAGGCCTTCTGCACCTCCCGCAGCCCGGGCCGCACGGCCTCGAACTTCTCCTGGAGCACTGGGCCGACGGTGTGTTCGACGATGTACTTCACGATGTAGTCGGGAGTGTAGTAGGAGCCTGTGGCCTTGCGTTCGTGGCGGGTGTTCTCTAGGTAGATAGCGCCCTTGGGCAGAGTGCGCTCTGGGGCGTCCTTGCCTCGGCCCTGCCTCAGTATCTGCCGCTTTTCTTTCACCGCCTCACGGTAGGGGATGATCTCCTCGGTCTTCTTCCCCTTGCAGACGGCCATCTTCTCCGGCGCGATGCGAAGGTGGAACTCCAGCAGACCCTCGTAGATGCTCCCCAACTGGCGGACGCCGAGAGACTTGTAGTCTATGAACACCCGCTTGAAGGTCTTCTCATCCTCGTCCCGCGCCAGCAGATCCAGCGCCGCCGCGAGGTGTCGGTCAGGAACCTTGTTGGCAACGAGGAAGCGGGCGTTGGCTGCCTCGGGTGAATCGTCATCCGGGTCGGGCTCGGAGATGAAGAGCCCACCGTTGTAGACCGGAACGTTGAGGGATGCCTCCCCTCGGTCAATCACGCGGAACAGAGCGAGCAGCCGATCGTAGAGATCCGTAGAGTCCGCGCCATAGGCGGCTTGCAGTCGGCGGGCCGCCTTGTCAGGCTCGTCGCCGATTGCCTGCGCCACCTCGCGCTTGATGCGGGTCAGGCTGCGCTCGAAGTAGCCCCGCGCTTCCTTGACCGGCAGCAGGTCGCGAGCCTCCGCATAGAGCAAGAAGAGGAGCCGGTATAAGAAGGTGAGAGTGCCCTGGAAGGCCTGGTCGAGGGCCTCCTGGCTGAGGTCTGCATGGATTCCTTCGCGCGCCTTGCGGTACTCGACAAACCCGCGGGCGAGGTGAGGGAAGATCTCCTCGAACACTCGCTCCTTCAGGCGCTCGCCCAGGCGCTTGGCGTATTCCTCGCTTCCCTCGAGAAGCAGGTCAAGGAAGGTCGTCGTCTGTTCCTGGCCCTCTTTGACGACCGTGCGCGGCTCAAACGCCTGCCGTCTGAACAGAAGCCAGAAGTAGCGAAACGCCTCAGACGGGTCCTCAGTCGCGAGCACCTCTTCCAAGTCTACCTCGTAGTAGTTGGTGGCGCGGGAGTGGGTGCGAGCGGAGTAAAGCCGCCAGTGCTTGCCGTTGGTGACGACTGCCCACTTTGCAGCGCCATCCTGGAGGAGGCTCAGCACCATGGCTCCGGGGTTCTCTTCCGGCGTCTCGTTGTCGCGGGTGTAGTCCTTGCTGTCGAGCGAACGTCCCCACGGATAAGCAAGGCACACGGCGAGGTCGCTGGTGTCGCCGTTGGGGCTGCGGAGCACGTAGTCAGGAGAAGCCTGTTCTCGGGATGGTCTTACCGCGACCGGCCCAAACCCCAGGGCCTGGAGCGCCGGTTCCAGAATGCCCTGGCGGAGATCGCCCTCAGACTTGCCTGCCCAGCGCGTGCGTGCGCTCTCGAAGAGATTGCGGAAAGCCAGGTAAGCATCCCGCGGGTCCTCTTCCCTCCACTCGGTCGTCTCTCGCAGGCGCTCAGTGAGGTAGTGGTCGGAGAAGAGCGCGCGGTTGTTGAAGTGCTCCTCGCTCCAGTCGGCTACCGTGTAGGCCGACAGCAGTTTCTCATACTGGGCGAGGGGGTCGCTTTCGGTGTAAGTGAAGCGCCGCAGCACGCGCATCTCGACGCGGCCGGGCTTGAGCCGTTCAACGGTCAGAATCCGAGGTCGGACGCCGGCCTCCCGGCGGCCGACGAGAGCCGTGGGGCTGATGCCCTCAGGGACAAAACGCTCAACAAGGACGAAGTCGAGATGTTCGTAGTCACTGGTAAGGACGAGCAGGAAGTTGCCTGCCCTGTTACGGAAGGCGCGGGCCAGGCCGCGCGTGGCTGCGATTGTGACGGAGGTGAGTTCGAATAGATAGACCTGGAGCAGAGAGTCCTGATCGGCGATCAACTCGGCGTGGCGAACCTGTTGGGCGAGGCTCTCTGCGCTAATGCCGAGATTGGCTGGCGTCTGGCGTGTGCGCGCTGTCGTGTTGTAGCCGAGCGAAGCGAAGAACGCCGCGACGGCCTCCCGGCTGCTCAGGTCTTGAACCTGCTCCTCACGCAGATCGAGATCAACGGCGGACGTGTCTGCCACCACCTGGCCTCCCCTCGGGTGCTACATCTCTCGCACGTTCGTCGAGCAGACGGTCGATATCGGCTCGCCTGATCCTCCACTCCTTCCCGATCTTCGCTGCCCGCAGCTCGCCTGAGCGCGCCATTCGGTACACCTTGTCGGGGTGGAACTGCAGGTATTCGGCTGCCTGCGCTATGGTCAGGATCTCCGGGTTCACTAGAAATGCCCCTTTCTGGGCAGAACTGGAATAGTTGATTCTGCGCAGTCTTCAATTCTCCTGCGTCCTCTTGCGTGGTTATCTGGCCGGTTTCGAACCCGCAGCAGGCCTGGTCAGGCGACGACTCTGTCCGCTGACCGGCCTGCCGTCTGCTCCACCATCATTATGCCAACTCGTTCCTGTCAGGCCTTGGGGGCCGATCCGGCGCGAGTTGCGCAACACAGATGGGGGGTCGAGCGCCTAACTCTACTCGTCGGCCTGGCGTTCCTGCCAGCGGCGCAGGCTGGTAACGGGCTCGTAGCCGGCGTCGATCTGCCCCTCGTAAACGAGCAAGGCGTCCTTGAGGAGCTTGGCCAGGCTCATGCCGTGTCTCTCCGACAGCGCCCGCATCCGCTCGGCGAAGTGGCCGCGGATCGCCACTGTCAGGAGGTCGGCGTGCACACGGGGCCGCGAACGGCGTGCCACGTGCCCCTGGGTGCCGCTTTCGACCCCGGCCTGCCCTGCGCCCCGGCTGCCTGCGCTTCGCGCCGTTGTCGCCGCGGGGCCGCGCCGCGTTGCGCCGCTTCCCGCCGGTGCTGTCGCTGCTCCTCCAGGCGGGCTTCCGTACGCTCTGCTACTGCTTCTCGCTGTCTTGTCGCGGCATCTTGGTGATTCCTCCTCGTGGTTGAAGTCGTATTTCGCTCGACCCATGACATCCTCGATCTTCTCCTCCAGGATTGTGCGCAGGGGATGCGCCCGCCGGTCGCTTCTCCGCCCGTCGTTGACCATCGCCTCGGTCAGAGCGCCTCCTGCTCCCGAATGCGCTCGTATCTCAACATTTCAGTTCATCCATCTCTGCTACCGGCTCTACCGGCTTCCTCACTTCGACTCTCTGACGCTTCAGCGCGTCGGCAATCTGCGAGATGTGCTCCTGGCTGAGGAGCGACCGCACAAATACTGGATTCTCTACATGTGGACGAGGTGGCACTGGTCCAGATTTTTCAGAGAAAGAGAAGCCGGAACCGCCGAATTAGGGGCCGGAAGGCGGCAAAACGCGGGCACCTCGTCCACATGTTTGGGAAGCCGAAGATGCCAAGAATGGCGCTATTACACGCCAAAACCCGCCTCTCGGTCAGGCGGGTTTTGAGCGATAGAGAATGTTTCCACCAAGGGAAATGGTGGAGGCGCCGGGAATCGAACCCGGGTCCGAAGAGCAGTCTCCGTCAGCCTCTACGAGCGTAGCCGTCAGTTTTGGTCTTCGCCCGCTTCCGCTCCCCGGCGGCCGGATCGGGGCAGGCTAGGCTCATCCTTTTAGCCCCCCGCTATGAGCCTTCACGGGGAGGGCGAGTCGGCTTTGGTTGACACCCGAGTCCGGCGCCGCCGACGGGGCCCCGGGTCGGATGCTCGCTGCTAATTAGGCAGCGAGGGCGAGAGTGTTAGTCTCGGCAGTTATTGTTTTTGCACGGTTTTACGAGATTCGTGCGTTCTCGGCTCGCAGCCAACGGCTCCTTTCTCCCCGTCGAAACCTGTCGCCCCCACGGTGCGAGGTGCGTGGCGCCCGGGGAGGGCGCCGGAGGTAGGTTTTCGGCAGCATTCTACGCTGTCGAAGCGGTTCCGGATATGGAATAACTACCCGGAAGTCTTCTGCCTGATCTGGAGTTCGCGCTCCTCGTCACGGCGGATGTCACGCTCGGCGATGGCCTGGCGCTTGTCATATTGGCGCATGCCTCGGGCCAGCCCGAGTTCGACCTTGGCATAGCCGCGGGCAAGGTAGACCTTGAGCGGCACCAGAGTGAGGCCCTTCTCAACCGTGCGCCCGAGCAGCCGGTTGATCTCCTGCCGGTGCAGGAGCAACTTACGCGGGCGCAGGGGATCCACGTTGAAGCGGTTCCCCTGCTCGTAAGGGCTCACGTGCATGTTGTGGAGCCAGACCTCGCCCCGCTCCACGCGCGCGTAACTGTCACGGAGGTTCACCCGCCCCGCGCGGACGGACTTGATCTCCGTCCCAGTCAGCACCATGCCGGCCTGGTAGGTGTCCTCGATGTGGTAGTCGTGACGGGCTTTGCGGTTGTTGGCGACGACCTGATCCATGGCTCGAAAAACCGTAAATTGGTTAACAAAAGTATAGCATCGGGCTGCCCACTGTCAAGGTAGCAGGGGCGTGCCCGGTGGAAGGTGGCTTGAGATGACACAGCGCACGGTGGTCGTGACTTCCCTCCTGCTCGCCGTGGTGATTTGGGCGGGCGCCGCCCTCATCGCCCAGTCCCCCGCGGGCAAGATCTGGCTGATCTCCCCTCGTGACGGCCAGACCGTCAGCGGCAAGGTGCTGGTGGCGGCCGAGGGCAGCGGTCTCCCCGACGTGCAGTACGTGATCTTCGGGGTGGATGACGAGCGCCCTCTGGCCAGCAATGCCCGGCCCTACACCTGGTCGCTGGATACCGGCGCCCTGAGCGAGGGCCAGCATACGCTGCTGGTGGCGGCCTATGGCCGCTACGGGCTGCTGGCCACCAGCAAGCCCATCACCGTAACCGTGCGCAATGCCGCGGTTGCGCCCGCGCCCGCTCCCGCGGCGAACACCCCGGTCAAGCAGGCGGCGCCGGCCTACGATATCCCGGTGGAGCACGTCCCGGCGATCACCCCCACGCCCATGACCCTGATCGCCTCGGCCTCCGGCCCCATGGAAGTGGCGGAGGAGGACGCTCCGGCCGACCTCGGCCCCGCGCTCATCTCCTGCCCGACTGAGAACACGCTGATCTCTCCCCTCCCCGGCCCGGCCGCGGTGCAGACCGCCCTGCTACAGCCGCTGGCGCCCGTGGCCGCGGTCGCCGAGGGACCCCAGCCTTATAACCTGTGCCTGGTGGTGAACGGCAAGGAGGCGGCGTTCCGCCCGGTGCTCCAGGGCGACCTGGCCCTGGTTCCCTTCCGCGGCCTACTCGAGGCGGTTGGCGGTAGCGTGGCCTGGCAGCATGCCCTCAAGCAGGCGACGGCCGAGGCCCAGGGCTGCCGGCTCGTGCTCACGGTGGGCAGCCGCACCGCCCAGGTCAAGGGTCAGCCCGTCCAGATGCCGGCGGTCGCCAGCCTGCAGCGCGGCCGCATGTACGCTCCTCTGCGCTTCTGCACCCAGTCGCTCGGCCTGGAGGTGGCTTGGGAGGATAACGGCCGCATCAGCGTCGCTGCCCCCGGGACCGCGATCGCCCGTGCCCGGTAGCCCAGCCCTTCCCACGCTTGTTCGCTTCCTGTGGCCGGCTCCCGCCGGGCGCAGGCGCGTCTGGGGCGGTGGCTGCCACCCCGCAGTGTCATTCCGAGCGCAGTAGGCAATCCCACGGTATGGGCTCGGGCGGACCCGCCATGCTCTTCCTCCTGTGGGGCGACCGCCCCTATCCCGCTGCGTACAGCCTCCGACACGCCTCCAGGTAGTACCGGAAGTTGTCATAGGGGACGTTGGGCGGCAGGTGATGGTCCACCGTGGGCAGGTAGCGCCCGCGCGCGAACATCGCCGGCAGTTTCGCCGCCAGTTCCCGGTCAATGGCCTCCCGGCCGACCGCCAGCGGCCGCTTGTCCACTCCGCCGATGATGGTGAGCCGGGGGAAGGCCTCCCGCACCGCCAGGATGTCGTTGCCCGCCGCCACCTCGAAGGGCAGCAGCCCGTCCACCCCCGCCTCCACGAAGAGCGGGGTCAGCTGGCGGATGTCTCCGTCGCTGTCCACCACGATCCAGCGTGCCCCCATCTGCCGGTAGAAGTCCACCATTTCCCGGTAGTAGGGCAGCATGAACTCCCGGAAGAAGCCGGGTGAGATCAGCGGCCCCCCCTTGTAGGCCATGTCCTCCCACATGAAAACGAAATCAATCTGTGCCTCCCGCAGGGTGCGCCCGTACAGCCCCTGCAGAAAGGTGAGGTGATAGCGGCAGATCTCGTGCACCAGGTCCGGCTGGTCCACGTAGGCATAGAGCAGCCCTTCCAGCCCCATCAACTCCCGCAGCCACCCGAAGAAGCCGTTCTCCCGCCGCCCCAGGCATACCAGGTGGCGGGTCTCCCGCACCCAGGCCAGCCAGCGCTGCCATTCGTCTTCGGGTGGGTAGCGGCCGGGCGTCGCCGGGTCCAGCCGCTCCTTGATCGCCTCCCAGTCCGCCCGTGTCGCCACCGGGTGCTTGATGAACTGCGGCAGGCGCAGCCCCAATTTGCTCTCCCGCAGCACGATGCCCGCCTCATTGCGGATGACCCGGCTCCGGTCGTCCTCCTCCAGCACCTCAATCGGGAACTCCGGCCAGATCCCCCGCTGCAGGGGCGGGCGCTCGTAATTCAGGATGCCGCAGTGGTCCCAGGGCTCCACGCCGACGGGGAGCCCCTCCCCATGCCAGCGCTCCACCGTCTCCGGCCAATACCCCCACTCAAACTGGCACAGCACCTCCGGCCGCTCGCCAGCCAGGGTGGCATGGAATGCTTCGCGTTGGGTCATGGGCGGTGTCCTGCTCAGGGATGGGTAGTCGTTTCTGCCCGTGGCGGGAGCGCACCTGTTTGAGGGGCGCCTTCGGGGCATGCCGGCGGGCGGCTTTACCCGGCACCTCAACTACTCCTGCAGTATGGCCAGCACCTCGGCGGCCGCGTAGAGCCGGTTCCTGTGCTTGCCCGTCATCTCCTGCACGATGCCCGCACTCCGCAGACGGTCGGCATAGCGCTGGGCGGTGGGGAAACTGACCTGGAGGCTGTCCCGGACCATCGGGATGCTGACGATCGGCTGTGTGAAGAGCAGATCAACCGCCCGCAGCAGGCCCGCCGCCATCCTGGTGATCCCAACTCGCCCCCGGTACCCCTCCCGCAGCCGCTGCAGTTTGCCCGCCCGGGTGGCCGTGTCATCCGCCTGCGCCGAGACTGCCTCACAGAAGAAGGCCAGCCACTCCTCCCATGCGCCATGCCGGCTCACGGCCAGCAGCCGGTCCAGGTATTCATCACGCCGAGCCGCGAAGTACGGGCTGAGGTAGAGCAACGGCTCGGCAAGCAGCCCCCACAGGCACATCAGGACCACGATCAGGAGCCGGCCGATGCGCCCGTTGCCATCGAGGAACGGATGGATGGCCTCGAACTGGTAGTGGGCCAGCGCGATCCGCACCAGCGGCGGCAGGTCGCTCGGGGCATGCAGCCACTTCTCGAAGGCATCCAGGCATTCGGCCATCTGCGCTGGGGGCGGCGGCACGTACGGCGCGTTGGCGGGCGTGCTGCCGACGGGGCCTATCCAGTTCTGGCTGCTCCGGAACTCCCCCGGGCGCTGGCGCTCACCGCGCACGCCCGCCAGCAGCCGGCCGTGCATCTCCCGCAGCAGCCGCAGGCTCAGCGGCAGGTCTCGCACCCGCTCCAGGCCGTACCTGAGGGCGACCGTGTAGTTGTGGACCTCCTTGACGTCGTCCGACATCTCAAAGAGCACGAGATTGCCCGCCTCGTAGGTGTAGAGGTCTGAGAGCGAGGCGCGGGTGCCTTCGATGCGCGAGGAGAGCACCGCTTCGTGATACATGAAGGGGCGGGTCAGCAGGTGCGGACTCGGCAGCAGCCCAGCCAGGCTGGACACCTCCCCCAGCGCGTGGTCTGCCCGGGAGAGCGCTGCCACCAGTGGCTCGCTCCATGTGATCCGGGGGGGCAAGGGGGAGGGCAGGAAGTACCAGTACCCGGCCGGGCCCGGCGTCTTCAGGGGGCGGCCTGCCCGCTCGCTTGTGAAGTCCCGTGCGTCCACCCGAATCTCCCGCCGGAAGTGTTAATAGGCCATTACCATATTAACATTAAAGCGTCTAAACGTTAATAGTGCTCCGTATCGCCTTCCCCCTACAGGCCTCCCGCTCCCCGGGTGGAACATGAGGGGAGTTGCGCCCGAAAGGACCGCCCATGAGGTGCCTGCCCATCATCTGCTTGGCCTGCTGGAGGGCGCGCCCGACCTGGAGACCAAGGTGACGAGGTGGCGGGAGGCCCTCCACGCCGCCCGCACTGCGAAAGGAAGCAAGATGCCCGTGCTCGTGGTTGCCCATCGCGGGGCCTCCGGCTCCGCCCCCGAGAACACCGTCGCCGCCTTCCGCCTGGCCTGCCGGGTGCCCTGCGATCAGGTGGAGTTCGACCTGCGCCACACCCGGGACGGGCAATGGGTGGTGATGCACGACGAGAAGGTGGACCGCACCACCGACGGCGCGGGCAAGGTGGCCGACCTCACCCTGGCGCAGATCAAGCGCCTTGACGCCGGCTCCTGGCTGGCACCGGAGTTTGCGGGCGAGCGGGTGCCCACCCTGACCGAGGCCCTGGCCGCCATCCCGCCCCAGATCGGCCTGAACGTCCACGTCAAGACCGTGCTCCCCGACACCGACGCGCCCGAGCGCGAGCTGGTGCAGGCGCTGGCCGACCGCAAAGACCGGGCCGCGATCTACCTCATGTGCGACCACGAGCTGAGTGTGAAGCGCCTCCAGGCCCTGGACCCCGACCTGCCCTGCGGGGTTTTTGGCGGCGCCGATTGGCAGGCCTACCTGGAGCGCACTGCCGCCTTGGGCCTGACCGTCATCCAGCCCGGCCGCGAGGTGCTCTGCCCCGACCTGGTGCTCGCCGCCCACCGCCGGGGGATGCGGGTCAACGTCTTCTGGGCCGACACCCCCGAGGACATGCGCGAGTTCATCGAGATGAGGGTGGACGGCATCCTCACCAACCAGCCGGCCGTGCTCAGGCGAGTACTCTCTGACGAATAGGCGCGGTGCCGGTTGCCCATCCCGCCGGGAAGATGAAGCCCGAGCCGCAGACCATGACCCTGCAGCAATACTGTAACCGCGCTCGCCGCTGGTGGGTGCCGTACCTCGACGGCATGGGCCTCTTCCCACCCGATCCCCGAAACCGGGAGAGGGAGACCCGCCCTACCAGAGCGAAATGCATTGCACTCAGTTCCCGGGGAGGCGCTCATGCTGCGCTCTTGCCTGCTCGTGCTGGTGGCCCTCAGCCTGTTGGCGGCTCTGCCTGCCGTCGCCAAGCCGGCCCTCACCCTGGCCGAGAACGGCAGCACTCGCTACCAGATTGTCCTCCCCAACCATGCGAGCGCTCCCCAGCAGCACGCGGCCCGGGAACTGGCTTCCTTCCTGGCGCAGATCACGGGGGCACAGTTCCCGGTGGTGAGCGAGGCGGATTACACAGCCGCCCTCACCCCCACCCCCGCCCAGGGGGAGAGGGGGAGGCCAGCCATTTTCGTCGGCCTCTCTGCGGCCGCCCGCAAGGCCTGCCCCAGTGCCTCGGTGGCCGGCCTGGGCCGGGAGGGCTTGGTCATCAAGACCGCGCCCCCGCATCTGCTGCTCTACGGGGGCGAGCCCCGGGGCACCCTGTATGCCGTTTACACCTTCCTGGAGGATCACCTGGGCTGCCGGTGGTGGGCGCCCGGGGCCAGCACCATTCCCAAGCGTCCTACCCTGCGCCTGGGCGCCCTCAACGACCGCCAGGTGCCGGTGGTGGAGTACCGCGAGCCCTTCTTCTGCGAGGCCTTTGACGGCGACTGGGCCGTGCGCAACAAGTCCAACGGCGCCAGCACCCGGATCACCCCCGAGCAAGGGGGTAAGGTCACCTACGAGGGCTTCGTGCACACCTTCGCCTCCCTGGTGCCCCCCGACCAGTACTTCGACCAGCACCCGGAGTGGTTCCCCGAGATCAACGGCAAGCGCACCAGGGGCTACGTGCAACTGTGCCTGACCAATGAGGAACTGAAGAAGTTTGTGGCCCAGCGCGTGCTGGAGCGGCTGCGTGCCAACCCTACTGCCAGCATCATCTCGGTGTCGCAGAACGATGCCGCCGGCTACTGCGAGTGCCCCAACTGCAAGGCGCTGGACGAGAAGGAGGGCTCCCACTCGGGCAGCCTGCTCCACTTCGTCAACTATGTCGCCCGCGAGGTGGCCAAGGAGTTCCCCAACGTGGCCGTGGACACCCTGGCCTACCAGTACACCCGCAAGCCCCCCAAGTTCGTCCGCCCCGAGCCCAACGTCATCGTCCGCCTGTGTAGCATCGAGTGCAACTTCGCCCGCCCCCTCACCGACAAGAGCAATGCCGCGTTCTTCTCCGACCTGGTGGGCTGGAGCAAGGTCTCCCGCCGCCTCTACATCTGGGACTATGTAACCAACTTCGCCCACTACCTGTGGCCCCAGCCCAATATCTACAGCCTGGGGCCGAACGTGCGCACCTTCGTGGATCACGGGGTGCGCGGCATCTTCGAGCAGGGCTCCTACACCATGTACAACGGCGACCTGGCCCCGCTCAAGTCGTGGCTGCTGGCGAAACTCCTGTGGAATCCGCGGCGCGACCCCAAGGCGCTGGTCAGGGAGTTCATGGCCGGGTACTTCGGCGCAGCCGGGCCCTACGTGCAGCAGTACGTGGACCTCATGCACCGGGACGCGGTCGAGCACCAGTACTTCATCGGCTGCTTCAACCCGTCCAACTCCCCGTTTCCCTCCGAGCAGACGCTCGCTGCTTGTGAGCGCGCCTTTGACCAGGCGGCCCGGGCTGTCGCCGGCGACGCCACCCTGGAGCGCCGGGTCCGCCTTGCCCGCCTGCCGCTGGACTACGTGCGCCTATGCCGGGGCCCACAGGTCCTGGGTGCCGACGAATTCGAGGCCCTGCTCGCCCGCTTCCAGCAGGTTGTGGACCGGGAGGCGATGCCCCGCCTCTCCGAGGGCGGCAACGTTCAGGACAACTATCGCCAGTGGCGCGAGGCCCTGCGCGTGGCCCGCGCCCTGCCCACCATCAAGCCCGACGAAATCCGCGTTTGGCCGCTGCCCGACACCTGGGTTTTTGCCACCGACCCCAAGGATCAGGGGGTGACCGCCCGCTGGTTCGATGCCGCTTTCGACGACTCGGCCTGGAAGCCCATCAAGGTCGGCCAGGGCACCGGCTGGGAGACCCAGGGCTTCCCCGGATACATCGGCATGGGCTGGTATCGCCTGCGCCTGCCCATCCCCGCGGACCTGGCCCGCAAGCACCTTTACCTGTTTTTCGGCGCGGTGGATGAGGACGCATGGGTGTACCTGAACGGCAAATTGGTCTGCGACCACAGTGTAGAGGCTACCGGGCTCGCGCCCGAGCAGATCTGGACCGCCCCCTTTATGCAGGACCTCGCCGGCATGGTCACGCCCGGCGAAACCGCCACCCTGGCAGTGCGGGTGCTCAACCGGCTCGGGATGGGCGGCATCCACCTGCCCGTGTACCTGGTGAGCACCGACCGCGACCTCGACCAGGAGGTCGTGCGCGGCCTCATCGCCCGTGCTAACCGAAAGTAGGGGCGGCCCGTTCTGGCCGCATGCCTCTCCCTCTCCCCCCGGGAGAGGGCTGGGGTGAGGGGCTTCTGCGCCCCCTCTCCCCCCGGGAGAGGGCTGGGGTGAGGGGGCTCCCTCATCCGGGGTCTGCATTCTATATCCTGGCATTGGAGAGACCTGAGTGGACGACCGCTATGCCGCCTTTATGGGCCTGGCACCCAGGCGCATCCCGCATTGGGAGCACTGGTCCTGCCCTGACGCCGAAACCTACCTGACCGGCATTGACTACTATGAGCACCCCCGCCTGTGCCGCCAGCGCCTGCGGGAACTCTATCCTATGCTGGACCTGCCTGTCCCGGAGCACGACACCCCCCGCCCCCGCCCCCGCCTGGATGGCAGCGGCGAGTCTTCCTTCGTGGACGAGCAGGGCATGCGCCACGTGCGCTGGGGTGAAGGGGAGACCAGCCACTGGGAGTGGGGCCTGCGCTTCAAGTCGGTCGAGGAGTGTTTCGCTTTCTCCCCGCTGGCCCAGGGCGATTTCACCGACATCCCGGTGGTGGAGTCGAAGGATTACTCGGACGAGGAACGGCTCTACCAGTCATACCGTAAACACTATCCTGCCGGCCTGGGGGAGCGGGGCCGGCCTGGTGAATCCAGCGCCGTCAGTTTTTACAACACCATGTTCATGTGGCCCCTGCTGACCTTCGGCTGGCAGAACTTCCTGGAGATGGCCCTCGACCCCCGGTTCGACCGGATCATGGAGGAGTTTGCGGAGATCAACCGCCGCGTCTTTCGCACCTTCGCCCGCCTGCCCGTCAACTTCGTGATATGCCATGACGACATTGTCACCAGCCGGGGGCCCGTGTGTTCCCCCGCCTGGATGCGTCGCCATATCTTCCCCCGCTACGAGGAGTTCTGGGCGATCGTGCGCGCCGCAGGCAAGGAAGTGATCTTCATGGCCGATGGCTGCATGGACGCCTATGCCGACGACATCTTCGCCTGCGGCGCCCGCGGCATCATCTCCGAGCCCTACACCGACTACAAGGCCATCGCCCGCCGCCACGAAAACTGCTTCCTGGCCGGGGAGGGTGACAACCGCATCCTCACCCGCAACGATCCCGACGAGATTCGCGCGATGGTGGATTCCATGCTCGAGACCGCCCGCATGACCGGCGGCTACATGATGTGCATCGGCAACCACATCCCCTGGAACGTCACCCCCCAGGGCATCAAGCGCTACCTCGACCTGTCGGCCGAGTTGGCGTGGCGGGACTGACCGGGCGCGCCCTCACTCGATTACCTGGAGGGTGGTCCCGTGCCGGTACACCTGGCGCCCGCGCTGCCAGGGGCGCATCAACCGGATACGGACGGGCGGACGGTAGACCCCTTGGGTGACCGGCCCCCATTGCGGCTTACCCGCGGGTGCTGCCGGCATGGGCGGCTGGGGCGGTTCCGGTTGGTATTTCACGCTTGACCGCGTGCCCGGTGCCTAATGCCTTCGCTCTCACCGAATGCGCAATGCCGGTTGCCTGATGGCTCGTCCACCTGGGATTGGGCGATTTGGATTCGCTCGCGTATAATGTGCACATGATTTCGACCGACCCCGCCCTGGGCCGGTGGGAGGCGTTCGCCGCCGTCCTCGAGGCCATGCGGGCGGGACGCCATATCGCTCTCGATGGCCTGGGCGGCAGCGCGCAGGCTTACCTGGTGTCTGCGGTGGCGCGCGAAATGCAGCGGGGGGCGCTCGTGGTCGTCCCCACCGGCGAGCGGGCCGACGCCCTCCATGACGATCTCGCCGCCTTTCTCGCCGACCGCGGCGTTTCCCCCGAGGCCGCCGGGCTCTTCGTCTTCCCTTCGCTGGAGACGCTGCTTTACGAGGAGGCTCGCCCCGACCGAGAGTTGGTCCGCGAGCGTCTGGCTACTCTGCAGCGACTGCTCTCGGGCCAGCCGGCGGTGGTCATCGCCACCCCGGAGTCCATGCTGCACGTCACCCTGCCCCCAGTGGCGCTGCGCGCCGCCCAGACCAGCCTTACTGCAGGCTCCCAGATCGAGCAGGTGGCACTGCTCGGCCGCCTGGTGGAACTGGGCTACGAGCGGCAGGCCGCAGTGGAGGGTCCTGGCGAGTTTGCGGTGCGGGGTGGCATCGTGGACGTCTTCCCCGCCACTTATCTCGAGCCCGTGCGGGTGGAGTTCTTCGGGGATGAGGTGGAGTCGTTGCGCCTCTTCGACCCCTCCACGCAGCGCTCGCGCGGGCCCGTGAGCGAAGTGCATCTCACCCCCGCCCGGGAGGTGTTACTGGGCGAGGTGGCGAGACGTGCCGCCGGGGCAGTCAACGCCGCGCTGGCTCGCCAGGTCGCCCTGCTCACCGACATGGGCCGGGGCGATGCCGCCGACCGCCTGCAGGCCAAGGTTGCCTACGCGGCCTCCCAACTCGAGCAGGGCGCGCACTTCGACCATGCCGAGTACTACCTGCCCTACCTTTTTCCCCCGGCTACGCTGCTGGACTACGTGCCCGCGGGGATGCCCGTCTTCGTGGATTCCCCCCGCGATGCCGGCGAGCACTTCCGCTCCTTCCTGGCTGAGGTCGAGCCCATTTACCGTGCCCGCCTGCAAAGCGGCTCTCTGCTTCCCTTGCCTCACGACCTTTACGCTCGCCTCGAGGTGCTGGGCGCCTGGCTCGCCGCGCGCGGCGCCGCCTACCTCTCGCTTTTGCCCCAGGCCGACCCCGACCTTACCCCACGCGGCGTGCCTCAGGTCTCGGTGGAGATGGCGGGAGTCGAGCCTTTCGTGGGCGGAATGGACCGGCTGGTGCATGCCCTGCGCGGTTGGCAGCAGCAGCACCAGGAGGTGGTGATCGCCTCCTACCAGGACGACCGGCTAATGGAAATCCTGGCCGAGGCCGGTCTCACGGGGATCGCGGCTTCCGGGCGCCTGCAGCCGCAGGAAGGGCGGGTGGTGGTCAGCCACCACCGCCTCAGCGCCGGCTTCCGCCTGCCCGCCGCGAGGCTGGTGGTGCTCTCCGACACTGAAATCTTCGGGGCCAGCCGCCTCCGCCACAGCCTGCGCCGTCGCCACACCCAGGGCGTGCCCATCACCTCCGTCTCTCAACTATCGCCCGGGGACTATGTGGTGCACATCAACCACGGCATCGGGCTCTACGAGGGACTGGAGCGCCGGGTGGTGGACGGCGCCGAGCGTGAGTTCATGCGCATCTCCTACGCGGGTGAGGATAAACTCTTCGTCCCCGTGGACCAGTTGGACCGCGTCCAGAAGTACATAGGCGGGGAGGATGCCGCCCCCACCATCCACCGCCTGGGCGGCGCCGACTGGGATCGCACCAAGCGCCGTGCCCGCAAGCAGGCCCAGGAAGTGGCCCGGGAGTTGGTGCGGCTCTATGCCGCCCGCCAATCGCAGCCCGGCTTCGCCTTCTCCCCCGACACCCCCTGGCAGCAGGAGATGGAGTCCGCCTTCCCCTACCAGGAAACCCCTGACCAGTTGGTCGCCATCCAGGAAACCAAGCAGGACATGGAGCAACCCCGCCCCATGGATCGCCTCATCTGCGGCGACGTGGGCTTCGGCAAGACCGAGGTGGCCATTCGCGCCGCCTTCAAGGCAGTGATGGACGGCAAGCAGGTGGCCGTGCTGGTACCCACCACCATCCTTGCCGAGCAGCATCTCACTACCTTCCAGGAGCGCATGTCGGCCTATCCCATCCGCATCGAGATGCTCAGCCGCTTCCGCAGCCCGGCCGACCGTGCCGCAGTGGTGCAAGGGCTGCGCGCAGGCACGGTGGATGTGGTCATCGGCACCCACCGCCTGCTCTCCAAGGACGTGCAGTTCCGCAGCCTTGGCCTGCTTATCATTGACGAGGAGCAGCGCTTCGGGGTCCGCCACAAGGAGCGCCTCAAGCAATTGCGGGCCACCGTGGATACCCTTACCATGACGGCCACCCCCATCCCGCGCACCCTGCACATGGCGCTATCGGGCATCCGGGAGATGAGTGTCATCAACAACCCGCCCGAGGGGCGCATGCCCATCCGCACCCGGGCCATCCCCCGGGATGATGACCTCTTGCGGGAGGCGCTCCTGCGCGAGATAGAGCGCGGCGGCCAGGTCTACTTTGTGCACAACCGCATTGAGTCTATCGGCCACGTCGCCGAGCACGTGCGCCGGCTGGTGCCCCACGCCCGCATCGCCGTGGCTCACGGGCAACTCCCCGAGGAGCAACTCGAGCGCATCATGCTCGACTTCTACGCCGGGCGCTTTGACATCCTGGTCTCCACCGCCATCATCGAGAGCGGCCTGGACGTCCCCAACGTCAATACCATCATCATTGACGAGGCTGACAAACTGGGCCTGGCCCAACTCTACCAACTGCGCGGTCGGGTGGGACGCTCCGACCGCCAAGCCTATGCCTATCTCACCTGGACCCCGCACAAGCGCCTCACCGAGCAGGCCCAGAAGCGCATTGCCGCCATCCGCGAGTTCTCCGAACTGGGCTCCGGCTTCAAGGTGGCCCTGCGCGACCTGGAGATCCGGGGCGCGGGCAACCTGCTGGGCGCCGAGCAGAGCGGCTTCATCGCCTCGGTGGGCTTCGAGATGTACACCCAGATGCTGGCGGAGGCGGTCGGGCAACTGAAGGGCGAGCAGGTGCCGCCCGAAACCACTACCACCATCGACCTGCCGGTGGATGCCTACATCCCCGAGGAGTACGTACCGGGGCTCAACCAGCGCATCGAGATTTACAAGCGTATGGCCGCTATCCGCACCGAGCCTGCCCTGCGCGACATGGAGAGCGAGTTGAACGACCGCTTTGGCAGCCCGCTCCCGCCCCCGGTCCAGAATCTGCTCCGGCTGGTCCACATCAAACTGGAGTGCATGCGCTCCAATATCCTGGCCATCAGCACCGAGCGGTTGGCGGTGGTCATCCGGCTCTTGCCCACCCACCACCTGCCTCTCGCGGTGATGCGCAACCTGCAGCGGCAACTCTCCAGTGTCGGCGAAACTGCCTTCCGGTTGGCGGCGCCCGTGGCCGCGCAGGACCGTATCAGCCTCACGTACAATAATCTAACGTCACCGCAGCTCCTCGACGTGGTGGAGCGGCTGGTGGTGCACCTGGGTAAGATTACCAACAGGGAATACCACCCGGCATAGGGGCGGGGCCAGGTGCGGGGGAGTGGAGGATAACAGATGCCCATAGTGGTGGGCGTGACCTTTCGCAATGCCGGCAAGGTGTACTACTTCTCGCCGGGTCAGTTGGAGTTGCACGAAGGGATGGCGGTGCTTGCGCAGACCGCGCGGGGCCTGGAATATGGCGTGGTCGCGGTGGAGCCCCGGGAGGTCCCGGCCGAGGAAGTGGTGAGCCCGCTCAAGCCGGTGGTGCGCCTGGCCACCGAAGCCGATACCGCCAGGGCCAAGGCCAACCGGGAGCGTGAACGCGAAGCCTTTGCCATCTGCCAGCAGAAGATCGCCGAGCACAACCTGCCCATGAAACTCATCGAGGCCGAGATCACCTTTGACGGCAGCCGCATGGTCTTCTACTTCGGAGCCGAGTCACGAGTGGATTTCCGGGCCCTGGTCAAGGATCTGGCCGGCACCTTCAAGACCCGCATCGAACTGCGCCAGGTGGGGGTGCGCGACGAAGCCAAACTCATGGGTGGCATCGGCGGCTGCGGCCGGCCGCTGTGCTGCGCCACCTTCATGTCCAACTTCGAGCCCGTGGGCATCAAGATGGCCAAGGAGCAGGGCCTCTCGCTGAACCCGCTCAAGATCTCCGGGGTATGCGGGCGCCTGCTGTGCTGCCTGAACTACGAGTATGCCTTCTACAAGAGCGCCAAGGAGCGCTTCCCCAAGGTCGGCTCACAGATCGAGACCGCGCGCGGCCCGGGCCGGGTGATCGAGATCAGCGTGCCCAAGGAGACGGTTACCGTCGCCCTCGACGAGGGTGGGCACGTGGAGTATCCCCTGGGTGAACTCAACCTCGGTGAGAATAGCCCCTGTGCCGCAGGCGGGGTCTGCCGTAAGGAGGGCTCGCGCCATCCCCGGCGCCGGCCTGAGGGTGACGAGGCCCCTGCCGCCGCCTGCCCGGGTTGCCTCGCGGCCCACGTGGAGCCCCCCCGCGCTGAACGTCCGCAGCGCTCGCGACCGCCCCGGCGTGACCCTGCCCCCGTGCCGGCCGAGCAGCCCACGCCGGCCTCGGCCGAGGCCCCCAAACCGCCGGCCGCGCCCACGCCTGCCGCCAGCCAGGTTGCCAACGGCGGCGGGCAGTCCTCCCGCCACAAGTCACATCGCGCCCGGCGTCCCCGCTTCCGGCGCCGGCGCAAGCGCGCCGAAAATTCCGGCGGCGCTCCTGCTTAGGCGGAAGGCGCACGCCCGCCGCCGAAGAAGGTCAGACCGGTAGCATCCCTTACACGGAGGTCTGACCTGTGCCCAGCAAGCAAAAGAAGATTCGCGTCGGTTTCATCGGTTGCGGCGGCATCGCCCGCGGGCATTTCATGCGCATGTCCGCCATTCCTCAAGTCGAGATCGTCGCCCTCAACGATACCAGCCCCAAGAGCATCGAGCGCCTGATCGAGCGCTGCCCACAGGCGGCCGGTCTCCCCGTCTACAGCGACTACAAGGAGATGCTCGACAAGGTCCCGCTTGATGCGGTGGAGATCGCCACCCCCCACACCCTGCACTTCGAGCAGGCGATGGCCGCTCTGGATCACGACCTGCACGTGCTGCTCGAGAAGCCCATGGTCTGCAGCGTCGCCCATGCCAAAGCGCTCATGAAAAAGGCCGAGGAGAAGGGCAAGGTGGTGCAGATCTCCTACCAGCGGCATTTCGGTGGCGCTTACCGCTATGTGCGCGAAGCCATCGCCAGAGGGGAGATCGGCCCCGTGCACTTCGTCACCGCCCAGCAGTCCCAGGAATGGTACAAGAGTCAGCAGGGCGCCTGGCGGCAGAGCCTGGCCCTCTCGGGCGGCGGCCAGCTGAACGACTCCGGCAGCCACCTGCTCGACATCGTGCTCTGGATGACCGACCTCGTCCCTGCCGAGGTCTTCGCCTACATAGACAACCTGGATACTGAGGTGGATATCCTGACCGCCATGTCGGTCAAGTTTGACAATGGCGCCCTGGCCACGTTCTCTGTCGTTGGGCATTCCACCCTGTGGTGGGAGGACGTCTCCATCTGGGGCGACCAGGGGGCCTTCTTCATCCGCAACGGCGGCGCGTTCTTCATGAACAAGAAAGGCGAGACCACCGAACTCACCGGCAAGATCAAAGACGCCGGCAACCCCGACGCTAACTTCGTGGATGCCATCCTGGGCAAGGACGAGGTGCAGGTGCCCCCCGTTTGCGGCCTGCGCGTCATCCAACTCACCGAGGCCGCCTGGGAATCCGGCAGAACCGGCAAACCAGCGAAGGTCAAGAAGTAGTCACCGGATCTGGAGTAGACCGACGACTTCCCTCTCCCAGCGGGGAGAGGGTGAGGAAGCAGCGGGCAAGGGAGGCCCCTCACCCCCGCCCTCTCCCAGCGGGGAGATGGTGAGGAGGCACTGACGTTCGCGTGCTGGACCCTCTCGACCCTACTTTACGCTCTCTGCTCTGTCGGCCGCCAGGCCGGGCCGCACCATCCTCACCGCCCACACCTCAAAGCCATGCCGCTGGTAGAAGCGGACGGCGTGCTCCCAATCGCGCACCGCGGTGGACAGCCAATAGCCGGCCGCGCCCGTCTCCTGCCCGCGAGCGATCAGCGCCTGCAACAGGGCCGTGCCTACTCCCTCGTTGCGGTGGCCGCGAGCCACGTAGAGGTGTTCGATCTCCATCACCTGGCTTCCCGGGGGGAAGACCGCGGCCAGGTCCTCTGCGGCAGTGGACAGCCGCCCGTTGATGAGTCCGATCGGAGTACCGTCCGGGTCTACCGCCACCATCGTGAGCGGCAGGCGCTCCCGCACCGCCTCCGACGTCGGGATCTCCAGGCCGCGGCAGGTATTTTCCCAGTGCCACTCCGCGAAGAGGTCAATGATCCCCGGAATGTCGGTAGTGCGGGCGGGCCGCAAGGCGTGCGTTCCTACCCGGGCGGGTGCTGTGACAGCCATGGCCCGCTCCCTGGTGCATATTGGAACCATAGTAGCAGCGAAATGAGGGACTGCCATTCCGGTTTGGCACGCCTTCCTGCCAAACCGGTGGCTGTCCCCATTTCGCCATGTGAAAGGCGCCAAAGAGACGGTGCGCTTCGTCGGTAAGGGGGTGCCCGGTGGCTGCGTTTCGCGACCGGCTCCCCCTTACCGCAACGCGCTCCCCCGAGGCGAGAGGGAGGGGCCTATGCAGCCGGCGCGGCGGGCAGCAGCCGCCGCACGCGCTCCTGCAACTGCTCCTTGGTGAAGGGCTTGGTGATGTAGTCGTCAGCGCCGGCCAGTAGCCCGGCGCGAATCATGCGCTCGTCGCGGCGGGCGGTGACCATCAGGATGCGCAGGTCGCGCATGTCGGCGCGCTTACGGAGTTCCGTGCAGATGCTGATGCCGTCCAGGTCGGGCATGAGGATGTCAAGCAGCACCACGTCGGGGTGGTACATGTTGACCGCGGCCAGTGTCGCCTGCCCACAGGAAACCTCGAGCATGGAGACCTGCGGCTCGAGGTCAGAGAGCATGGTGCGCATGAGCAGGCGCGCCGCCTTGTCGTCATCGGCGATGAGCACCCGGCGCTGTCCGAGGTTTCCCGCATCGGCGCTGCCCATGCTGCCACCCCCTTGCTGCGCTTACTCTACCGGAGCCGGCCCTGACTGTCAAGGAACGAGGCCAAAGGCAGGTAGTAGTATGGCGCGTGGTCAGCGGTGGGAAAGCGGGCTGAAGGCCAAGCGGTCGGTGGCCAACTTCGCCATTCAAAGTTCGAAGGTCAAGCCCCCCCACTTCACAAGGCGGCCGGCAGGAAGGAAGAAGCCCCCGGCCAGGCTTGGGCAGCATGCCGCCGGCCTGCCAGGGGAGGAGTGCGGCTCTCCGCTTCGGTCGAGATGACTGGGGGGAGCCCGCAATGTGCTATAATCGTTGCGTAAGATCGGTTGGGGGTTTGTGTGAAGAGTACCCAGTGGGACCAGTTGCTCGCCGGCGTGACCAAGCCGGCCCGCTACACGGACGCGGAATGGAACGCCGTCCACGCTCCCGATAAACAGCCTGCCGTGCGCATCGCCCTGGGCTATCCCGACGTTTATGAAGTCGGCATGTCGCACCTGGGGCTGCGCCTGCTTTACCACGCGCTCAATGACGACCCGCGCTTTGCCGCAGAGCGCTTCTTCTCGCCCTGGCCCGACATGCAGCAGGTGCTGCGGGCCCACGGCCTGCCTCTGTGCACGCTGGAGAGCAATACCCCTCTGCGGGACTTCGATGCTGTCGGCATAGACCTGCCCTACGAGTTGACTTTCACCAACGTGCTCGACCTGCTGGACCTGGGCGGCGTTCCGGTGCAAGCCGACCAGCGGGGGGATGAGCACCCGATCGTGATCGCGGGCGGGCCGGCCACAGCCAACCCGGAGCCCATGGCTGACTTCGTGGACGCCTTCTTCATCGGGGAGGCGGACCTGGCCATCCTGCAGATCGCGGAGGCGCTGGCCGAGGCCAAGGGGCGGGAAGCACGCCTGGCGGCGCTGGCGCAGGTGCCGGGCGTGTATGTCCCCGCCTGGTACCGCCTGGAAGAGCGCGAGGGGATGCTCTGCCCGGTCCCCCGGGAGGGAGCGCCGGCCACCATCGCGCGGGTGCTGGTGGACCTGGAGACCGCGCCCTACCCCACCCGCCAGGTGGTGCCGTATCTGGAGACCATCCACGACCGGGTGACGCTGGAGGTCATGCGGGGCTGCAGTCGGGGGTGCCGCTTCTGCCAGGCGGGGATGGTTTACCGGCCAGTGCGCGAGCGCACGGTGGAGACGCTCAAGGCCCAGGCCCGGGCCGCGCTGGACTGCACCGGGTATGATGAGGTGTCGCTGCTTGGCTTCAACAGCGCGGACTACTCCCGGGTGGAGGCGCTGATAGACGGCCTGCTGGCCCAGCATGCGGGGGAGATGGTGAGCATCTCCATGCCCTCGATGCGGGTGGACACGTTCTCGGTCGAGTTGGCGCGGCGGCTGCAGACGGTGCGCAAAGGCGGGCTCACCTTCGCCCCGGAGGCCGGCAGCCAGCGGCTGCGCGACGTGGTCAACAAGAACGTGACCGAGGCCGACCTTTTCGCCGCGGCCGAGGCGGCGTTTGCCTCCGGGTGGTTCCACTTGAAACTCTACTTCATGATCGGCCTGCCCACCGAGACGGACGAGGACGTGGCGGCGATCGTGGACCTGGTACGGCGGCTGCAGCGGCTGGGGCGGGAGCGGTTGGGGGCCAACCGCGGCCGGCTGCGGCTGGCGGTGAGCGTGAACGCCTTTGTGCCCAAGGCGCACACCCCGTTTCAGTGGTTTGGGCAGGAACCGGCGGACTCGCTGCGAAGGAAACAGGGGTTGCTTCAGCAGGGATTGGCCGGCAAGGGCCTCGACCTTACCTGGACCCGGGTAGAGGCGAGCCTGTTGGAGGCGGTGCTGGCCCGCGGCGACCGCTCGCTGGGCCGGGTGATTGCGGCGGCCTGGCGGTCCGGATGCCGCTTCGACGCCTGGAACGACGAATTTAAGTTCGAAACCTGGCAGCGGGCCTTTGCCGAGCATGGCATGGACCCGCAGGCACTGGCCGCGCGGTCCCTGCCGCCGGCGGCGGCGCTGCCCTGGGATCACATTTCATACGGCA
>Ga0315298_1003471_pt1 | contig 24999 bp, 28 predicted proteins | sample WHS_1_MG_FD_203077 | JGI IMG/M metagenome (GOLD analysis project Ga0315298, IMG submission 203077) | Extremophilic microbial mat communities from Washburn Hot Springs, YNP, Wyoming, USA - WHS_1_MG | ecosystem: Environmental > Aquatic > Thermal springs > Hot (42-90C) | place: USA: Wyoming... | reverse complement strand
TTGAATTTCTAAAAACCGACCTCTTAAAAGACCGCATTTATGTTTTGACGCCCAAAGGCGATGTTTTAGACCTCCCTGACGGCGCTACGCCCATTGATTTTGCCTACCAGATTCATACTGATGTAGGTAATGGCGCTGTGGGCGCGAAGGTGAATGATAAATTGGTGCCTTTAGATTATAAATTAAAATCCGGCGATGTAGTAAATATTTTATTTAAAAAAGGCAAAAAACCATCACGCTCCTGGCTGGAGTTTGCCAAAATGAAAGAAACCAAAGAATTAATCAAGAAGAATTTAAAATAGGATTTTTGGAAGGCGTAAAAATCAATAAAAAAAGCGAATTAGAAGAATTTGGTTTTAAGATAAAGCTTCTTTATTCCCCTCTTCCACTCATTGTATCTCCTCATTAAAAAGCCTCAGAAGGAGGCTTGTTGATTTTTGCAGGCTGGCCTGCCGAAGATCTTTGCCGAAAGTCAGATTTAGGTAGGCAGGGGCGGCAGGACTCGAACCCGCAACTCTTCTTTTGGAGAGAAGAAGTTTACCATTAGCCTACGCCCCTATTTTTTCAGAAAAAACAGGAAGTCTAATCATAATCGAGCATGGTATGCTAGTTATATTTTAATATTTATATTTTTTGCAATGTACAAGCGGTTAATGGGAAATTATCTTTTAGTTTCCTTATGAAGGGTGTGCTTATGGCACCAGGGGCAATATTTTTTTAATTCTAATTTGCGCTCAATGGTTTTTTTATTTTTGCGCGTGTGGTAATTAATGCGTTTGCAGACAGTACACTGGAGTTTTATAATATTTTCTTTTTTCATAATAATTTAATTGATAAAGCCAAAATTTTAATTATGCTTTATGACTTCGGAGCCAAGACCGGGGATCGAACCCGGGACCTCACCCTTACCAAGGGTGTGCTCTACCAACTGAGCTATCTTGGCAAAACCAATTTTTAATTTTAAAAGAAGTGGGAGCGGTAGGATTTGCACCTACGTAGGCCGATGGCCGCCAGATTTACAGTCTGGTGCGATTGTCTACTCCGCCACGCTCCCGATGCTTTTATCTTAATTATTTTTCAAAAAAATTTCAACTTTTAAGAGCCGAGGGTGGGATTCGAACCCACGACCCACTGTTTACAAAACAGTTGCTCTCCCGCTGAGCTACCTCGGCAAAATAAGAAGTTATCTAAACAGTTGCCCCGCCAAGGCGGGTAAATCTCCCGCTGAGCTACCTCGGCAAAATAAGAACTCATCTAAAACAGTTGCCCCGCCTAGGGCGGGTAAACCCTCCTGAGGCGGGTAAGAAAGAGAGAGCAGAAAAATTTAAGCCGATTTCTCTAAGGCGTTTTTTTCTTTTTCCCAGAGTTCTATCATCAGCGACTGAATCGTTTTATCCTCCGGCGCAAAGCGAAAACCAGAAATTAAAACATAGCGGGCGTCCGGCCAATCAAAATTATTAAGGTACAAACGGGCCAAATTCTTAATGGCCTCAAGGTCTTTAGCATTTTGTTTAATTAAACTCCAGAGCCGCTTTTCTTCTTCCTGAAATTTTAAAATCACATCGTCAATAAATGCTTCTTCGTCTAAAAGGGGTTTATTTAATTCTTTGATTTTATCTAAAAGATCTGGCTCTTCTTCCGCCTTTTTAACTTCTTTAGTCTCCTGAATATTTTTTAAAGAACGGGTTAAAAAGTTTTCCAAACGCAAGGCTGAAAGGCGCAAGCGATGAAAAATTTTTTCTAAAAGACGAATGAACCAGATTTTTAGTTTTTCTCCGTAAAAGATTATTTTATCTCTCCATTGGGAAAAACGACTGACGGAAGCGTTTACTTTTATCTTAATGGCCGCTTCTTTTTTCTCTACCTCTCCCTGATGTCGGCTAAAAAGAATCGCCAGCCCGGCTAGGCCTAAAAAAATAAGAAGGAGAGGCAAGAAATTAAACATTTTATTCTAAATCAAAGCGCACAAATTTCTTAAGTTCAATATTTTCGCCGAATTTAGAAATTGCTTCTTTAATGATGGTTTCCACCTTCTTTGTTTCATCTTTAATAAAGGGCTGGCAATAAAGACAAATCGATTCGTAATCTTTAGCCAATCTTCCTTCTACAATTTTTTCTATAATCTCATTTGGCTTGCCAGAATTTTTTAGTTCATCGCGGTAAAGATTCTTTAATTTTTCTATCTCTTCCGGAGGAATATCTTCCGGCTTTATATAGCGGGGGGATAAAGCGGCAATTTGCATTGCTAAATCGTGAGCCAAGGTTTTAAAATCTGGATTGCGGGCCACAAAATCTGTTTCAGCCCGCAAATCAACTAACACACCCACTCGGCCCTGATGAAGATAGCCCTCGATTAAACCTGCTTTTGTTTCACTAGAAAGCTTTTTTTCTGCTTTAATCAAACCCTTTTTCTTTAAAATATCTTTCGCTTTCTCAACATCGCCTTCCGCTTCTTTTAGGGCATTAAGGCAATCGTTAAAAGGGGCCAAAGTTTCTTCTCTTAATTTCTTCACTAATTCGCTGTTCATCATAATTTAAATTATTTTAATTATTACCTCCCTCTTTTTGCTGGGGAGAAGACACATTCTTTTTTTGCTGGCCTTTGAGATAGGCCTCGACCAAATAGTTAATGACAAACTGAATAGCCGAACGGGCGCTATCATTACCTACAATGGGATAAGTGGCCAAGCTAATGTCATCGTCAGTATCTAAAAGCGCGATGACCGGAATAGACATTTTGCGGGCTTCAGCCAAAGCTGTCGCATGTCTTTTGCCGTCGATTACAACCAATAATTTTGGCAATTTCTGATAATTTTCCAAACCTTTAAATTTGTCGTCTAATTCACGCAATTCTTTTTCTCTGACCATCCTTTCTTTCTTCGTATATTGCTCTAATTCGCCTTTTTCCAATTTCTGGCGCAAATCCAATAAATAATTAAGGCGCTGATTAATCACTTTAAAATTAGTCAAAAGACCGCCCAGCCAACGACTAATCACATAGGGTTGTTTTGTTTTTTCGCCGGCTTCAGCAATAAAATCGCGCGCGCCAGCCGAAGTGCCTACCCACAAAAGAGGAGCGTCTGTTTCACCCAAACTTTCCATTACTTTTATCGCTTCTAATAACTGCTCATAGGTTTTTGCTAAATCAATAATCGCCACATTATTTTGAATATGGGAAATGAATGGCCGCACCACCGGCTGAATGCTGGATTTAGAATGGCCATACTGCAAACCGCAACTGGCCATTTCTTCTAAAATTGAATCTTTGCTTTTACTTTCTAAATCAGTTAATTTATCCATCTTAATAAAGAATTTAGCATAAAATGAAGATTTAGGCAAATTTTTACTCCTTTTTGAGCGTTGTCTTCAATTCATTTAAAATTTCGTCTAAATCTCCGGCTAAAATGTTCCCGATTTGATGAAAGGACTTGTTTAAACGATGGTCAGTCACGCGGTCCTGCACAAAATTATAGGTTCTGATTTTTTCGGAGCGCATTGCTTTGCCAATTTGTTCCCGCCTTTTACTGGTTATTTCCCCGCCAATCTTTTCCTGCTCTCTTTCATAAAGCTTTAATCTTAAAATTTCTAAAGCCTTTTCCCTGTTTTGGCGCTGATAACGTTCGCTTTGGCAGGTGACCACCAAGCCCGTAGGTTTATGCTTTAATCTTACTGCTGTTTCCACTTTCTGAACGTTTTGGCCGCCCGGGCCAGAGGAGCGGAAAAAAGTTTCTTCTAAATCATCGGGTTTAATTTCAATACTGGTTGCCTCTATTTTGGGTAGAATAGCAACTGTAGCCGTGGAGGTATGAAGGCGGCCTGATTTTTCTGTCACTGGTACCCTTTGCACCCGATGAACGCCCGCTTCGTAACGCAAATTTTCGTAGGCCTCATCAGCTAAAATTTCTAAAATCGCTTCTTTTAATCCCCCTAAATCCGTATCATGACGGTCTAAAATTTTTACTGGCCAATTTTGTTTAAGGCAATATTTTAAATACATTTCCAGCAAATCGCGGGCAAAAAGAGCCGCTTCCTCGCCGCCAGTGCCAGCCCGAATCTCTAAAATCACGCCCTTAGTGGCTAACTCTTTTGTTTTTTTCTTTTCTTGTTCTTTTATTTCTTCCTCTAATTTGGCAATTTTATTTTGCAATTTTTCTTTTTCTTCCAAGGCCAAAGCAATCAGTTCGGGATCTTTTTCTTTGTTTAAAATTTCTTCAGCCGCCAAAAGATCTTTCTCCAGCGCCTCTTTTTTATTAATCAGGGACAAAAAATCGTTTAACTCTGCCAATCTTTTGGAGGCAATTTTAAATTCTTCCGTTCTTAAAAAAAACTCAGGGTCGCTGAGTTTGGCTAATAACTCCTTTTGTTCATTCAATGCTTCTTCTTTGGTCACGACTTATTTCTTTTCCTTCTTTTGCTTTTTGGTTGATGCTTTCTTTTTTAACTCCTCGGACTTGCGGCGGCGCGCCTCAAACTTTTTCACCAAACCAGCGGTATCAATGATTTTTTCCGCTCCGCTATAAAAAGGATGACAACGAGAGCAAACCTCGGTTTCAATTTTAGGCTTGGTCGAGCCAACATAAAACTTATGGCCGCAGGCGCAATGCACTTCAGCGCGAGGATAATAAGTAGGATGAATTTCCTTTTTCATTTTATTGATTAAATTAAATTTAAAATGGAATTTTATCTAAATCGTCTTCGCCCTCAAAAACAGATAATTCTCCTTCTTCAATGGGAATATTGTCTTCAATTTGCACTTCGGGTATTGTTTCTGGCTCGGGTTCAGGTTCGGCTATTCTTTCCGCTGGAACAGCGCCAGCCAGACGAGGACCAAACTGAATATTTTGGGCAATAATTTCCGTGCGGCTATGACGCAAGCCATTACTATCTTCCCAACGCCTAGTCCGCAGATAACCTTCCACAAAAACTGAACGGCCTTTAGTCAGATACTGGCTGACGAGCTCAGCTAACCGGCCCCAAACCACCACATTATGAAATTCTGTTTCCTGTTGCTTCTGGCGATTCTGGTCATAATAAACCCGATTGGTGGCTACCGTAAAATTGGCTACCGATCGACCGCTGGGCGTGGCACGCAATTCAATATCGCGCGTCACATTACCAAAAATAAAAACCTTATTAATATTCATATTATTCCTTTAAAATTTCTTCTAATTTTTTATCTAACTCTTCCAAATCAACCGGCTTTTTCTCTTTTACTTCCCCTACCCTTTCTTCAATCGGCGCTATTTTCGGCATTGGTTTCTTTAACGGCTCCCAAACAATGGTTAAATATCTCAAAATATTTTTATTTAAATCCAATTCTTTCTTCAAATCTTTTAAGCGGCTATTTTCGGTCTGCTCTATCTGGAAATAACCAAAATAACCTTCCGATTGATGTTTAATTTCGTAAGCCAGAGGGCGTTTGCCGGAAAAATTGCGCTCTATTATCCTAAAGCCAAAATCTTCAATCAGTTGCCTTAATTTTTCTTCTTCAGCCTTGGCTTCTTCTTCGGATAATTGGCCGCTTAACCAATATGAAATTTCGTAATTTTTAAATTCTTTCATAATTTTATTTTTTAATTCCCGCTGCCGCTTTTAATTCTTCATAAATTTCACGCGCTAATTCGGGGTCTTGTTTTAAGGCTTCTTTCGTATTATCAAAGCCAACAGCAATTTTTTTATCTTTAAAAAGATAGGTAGAGCCGGAACGCGTTAAAACATTATATTTTAAGGCCGTATTAATCAAGTCGCCGGTAAAAGAAATGCCTTCATTATAGATGATATCAAATTCAGCAGTTTTAAAAGGCGGCGCTACTTTGTTTTTTACTACCTTTGCTTTAATACGGCTGCCCACAATCTCATCGCCTTTTTTAATTTGCGCGGCCCGGCGCACTTCGATACGACAAGAGGCATAAAACTTTAAGGCCTTGCCACCCGGCGTGGTCTCAGGATTACCAAACATCATACCAATCTGCATGCGGATTTGATTGATAAAAATAATTACCGTCTGGGTTTTGGCACTGATGGCTGTTAATTTTCGCAAGGCCTGACTCATTAAACGCGCTTGCAAACCAATATGTTGTTCTCCCATCTCGCCATCAATTTCAGCCTGGGGCGTTAGAGCTGCCACTGAATCAACCACAATCGCTTCTACAGAGCCACTCCGCACCAATGATTCTACAATGGCTAAGGCCTGCTCGCCGCTATCTGGTTGGGAAATAAGCAACTCATCAACTTTTACCCCAATGCGACGGGCGTATTCTGGATCTAAGGCATGTTCTGAATCAACATAAGCTGCCCGGCCGCCTCTTTTTTGAACTTCAGCGACAATATGTAAAGCCAAAGTAGTTTTGCCTGAGGCCTCTGGACCATAAATTTCAATAATTCGGCCTTTGGGAATGCCGCCAACGCCTAAGGCAATATCGAGTGAAGGTGAACCAGTAGGAATAACATCAACATCCACTTTCCGCGCCTCTCCTAACCGCATAATTACTCCTTCGCCAAAACGCGCCTGCAATTCTTTAATTGTTTCTTCTAATTCAGGTTTGGTTTTTGCTGACTCTTTTTGCTCTTCTTTGGACTTTTTGGCCATAAATGATTTCTTCTATCATAGCAGAAAAAAGCAAAAAAGTCCAGAAAAAAGGTATTATTTCTGAAAGAAAAAAGTATTTATTTCTGAAAGAAAAAAGTATTATTTCTGATAGATGACAGTGCGCTTCAAAAGGGAATTTTTATTGCCCATTAAATTAACGGCTTCAAGCTCAATAATGTTTGGGCCTTCGGTCAAATTTACTGTTTCTTTAAAATAACCTTTATCGTCAAAATAAACATTGCGGCTGTTAATTTTTAAAACGCGGGCATAACGCACATAACCCTCTAAATCAACCGAACTGGTAGCAGTAATAAAACCTTCAGGGGGTGCCAATAAATTAATTTCTGGCTGCGCCAAAAAATTTTTTAGCTGATAACCAATAAAAATGGCAATCACTAAAAATACCAAAAGCCCGATAGTGAGCGAACTCCAAGAAATTTTGGGATTTATTTTGCCAAAAAATACAAAACGACCCCTGCTTTTAAGCGAAGGTATCACATCTTTAAAGCCGGCGGTTTTTTCTTTTTGCTGTTCTGCCTCAAGCAAGGCAATTAATTCTTTTTCATCTAAACCAAAAAGGCGACTGTATTTTTTTAAAATCCCCTTCACATAAGCCATTGGGGGCAAAAATTCATAGCGGCCATCTTCTAAAGCCTCAAGATAACGAATATTAATGCCTGTCAGCTCTGAAATCTTGGTTAAGGTAAAATTCGCCTGCCTTCTGCTGGCTTTCAATTTTTCGCCTAACAAACTATTTTTTTCTTCAGCTTCAGCCATTTTCTGGATTTGTTTTTTCTTCTTTAACATAAACAGGACGGGGTTTGGCCCCATCAGCTGGCCCAATAACGCCTTTTGACTCTAAAATATCCAATAATCTGGCTGCCCGGGCATAACCAATCCGCAAACGCCGCTGTAAAAGAGAAGCTGAGGCCTTGCCTGATTTTACCACTACCTCATACGCTTCGTCATACAAGGGGTCTTCTTCCTCTTGGCTTAAGGCCTCTAAATCAATAAATTGCTGGCCGTTTTCTTTTTCTAAAGCCACTTCCAAATCTTGGCTTAAACCATTGGTTTCGCTTTTTTGACTCGACCAGAAATCAACCAACCTTTTTACCTCCTCTTCCGAAACATAAGCGCCTTGCAAACGCCGCGGTTTAGATGATTCAGCGGAAAGATAAAGCATATCGCCATGACCTAAAAGTCTTTCTGCGCCAGCCATATCTAAAATAGTACGTGAATCAACCTGAGAAGCAACGGCAAAAGCAATGCGCGAAGTAATATTGGCTTTGATTAAACCGGTAATCACTTCAACCGAAGGCCGCTGGGTGGAAACAATCAAATGGATACCGGTCGCACGGGCCATCTGCGCCAAACGAATAATCGCGCCTTCTACTTCCCGGCCATATTGGGCCATTAAATCAGCCAACTCATCAATTACAATGACAATGTAAGGCAAAATATCTTCTTTATTCTTTTGGGCCAATTGATTATAGCCATTAATATCGCGCACATTATATTTTAGAAGATCATCATAACGTCTTTCCATTTCAGAAATCGCCCATTTTAAAGCGGGCAAAACTTTTTTCAAATCGCAAATCACAGGCGTTAAAAGATGGGGCAAGCCGTTATAAATAGAAAGCTCAATTCTTTTTGGGTCAATCAAAATTAGCCGCAGACTTTCCGGGCTATGGCGCACCAAAAAAGAAGAAAGGATGGAATGGATGCAAACCGATTTGCCGCTGCCCGTGGCGCCGGCGATCAATAAATGAGGCATAAAAGACAGGCTGGCATAATAAGGTTCGCCGGAAACATCGCGGCCTAAAGCCATCACCAAAGGTGTTTCTATTTTTTGATACCGTTCATCCTTTAAAAGCGAACCCAGCCGCACTAAAGCAATACTGCGATTGGGCACTTCAATACCTACTAACGATTTTCCCGGAATGGGTGCTTCAATGCGCAAGGGATGGCTGGCCAAAGCCAAAGCCAAATCATTTTGCAAAGCCACAATTGAAGATAATTTTACGCCTTCGGCTGGTTTAAGGGTGTATTGCGTCACCGTGGGACCAACATTGATTTCTCCCATTTCCACTTCAATGCCAAAATTCTCCAGTGTTCTTTTAATGATATTGGCATTGGCCCGAATATCGCCAGCCGAAGGCCGCGATGATTCGGTCTGAAAAATGTCCAAAGGAGGCAATTTTCCTTCTTTAAATTTAAAGGGTTTAATGAGCGGTGTTTTTGATAACTCTTCTTTAATTTTTTCTTCTTTTCTTTCTAAAACGGGCGCAGAAATTGATTCCTTTGCCTCTTTGACGCCTTCATTAATTACCGGCTCAACAATGGTTGGCTTTTCTTTCTTTTTAAAGCGGGGAAAAGCAAGAGGTCGGTTAATCATCATTAAAAGTCCAATGATTAAAACCGCCATTAAAACCACCCAAGCGCCCCAAAAACCAAAAATCCATTTGATAAGCCAACCCAATTTGCCAATCAGTCCGCCCTCATCCGTTTTATTAATCTCCAAAAGAGAAAGCACGCTTAAAAAAATTAAGGCGGCGCCCAAAAAAGTATTTAGATAAATTCTTCCTTCTTCTTTTCTTAAAAAATTAAGGCCAGCCAAAATCAAGAGAAGCGGCAGAAAATAATAACCCCAACCGAAAAGGAAATATAAAATTTTGGAAAACCATTGGCCAAATCGGCCGGCCAAGCCCAAAAGGCCTAAAATCAAAATCAAAGCCAAGCTAAAAAGCACCACTGAGACAATGCTTTTTTTGGTTTCCTCTTTAAGGTTAAGGCGCTTTCTTTCCTCTAATTCTTTAGGATGGATATGATTTTGTTTTTTAGCCATCAAAACTATTCTATCACGAATTTTTCTAAAGATTAAATCTCTTTAAAGGTAGCGGTCAGCCACTGAAGAGGCGCCATAGGAATCTGGTTTTGTTTTCACCAAAAAACCCGAGCCGCGAATGAGACCGCTAATTTCGCTGATTAAATCGCGCGTGGGGCCGTTTGGACCGATATCCACATGAATTTCAAAATTAAAATTATTAAAAGGGCTCTGACTAAAATAACTAATTAAATCCTGCGCCACTTTTAAAGAATAATTGGCTTCCTGATAAATGCGGTGCTTTAAAGTGTAATGGTTTTTATCTTTAAGACGGCGCCAGAAAAAACGACCGCCGTGTCCTTGACGATAAACCACAATCGCGGTTACGAAATCGGTGCCTTCATGATTCGTGGAATCCGTACCAATAATGATGGTATAATTCTCGTCAGCCGCTTCTTCAAGATAGCGAAAAATTTCCGCCGCTACCTCTTCTAAATTCATGGTCAGTCCTTTGGGCGTTTGAAAAATGTCTAATTGATTAGCCATTTTATTTTAAGACAAAAGGCAGTAGCGCCATAAAACGAGCCCTTTTAATGGCTTGGGCTAATTTTCTTTGATGGCGACTGCACACCCCAGTTTTGCGTCGCGGCAAAATTTTGTATTGCGAAGAAACAAAGCGACGCAAAACCTCGATATTTTTATAATCGATTTGTTTTAAATTTTGGGAACAAAAATAACACTGATTCATCTTAAAACCATCTTATAATAAAATTTATTTTTTAGCAAGCGAAAATTATCTTTGGGATAAATTAGCCTGCCGAATAGTCTGAATATCCGCCTCGTATTTTTTAGCCAAAGCCATCACGCTATCGCCGTAAAAACGAAAGCGCGAATTGGTAGAGCCGGAAAAATACATCATCGCTGCCCGCCATTCGGCATCATAGGTTTGATTGGTAGCGCCATGGTCAGCTAAATATAAAGCCGCGGCCACAAAAGCATCGCGAATATCCCAAGGATTGGGAGGATTATGACCAGTAATATTGGCAATTCGAGATTTATAAATCAGCCAGGTTTTAGGCATAAATTGAGCTGGGCCCATGGCTCCACCCCAACCAACGCTCATGGGACAAGAAATAGGGGTGGTATTGGGGTCTAAACCCAATTCTTTGGTAATTTGTAAAAAGGCGTCGCGACTATCCGGTCTCATCACTTTCTGCCAGCTTTTTTCCGGTGGGTCGCTGGGCCGATTGCAAGTACCTACATTTTTTCCTAAATTAGATTCCTGCGTTAAAACAGCTAAAAGCAAGGCCTCGCGCACGCCGGTTCGGGAAGCAACCCAAGTAGCAATATCTAAGGCCTCGCCAAAAGTCACCTGTTGTTTTACACCCCAAAGTTCATATAAGCGGTTTCTAATTTCAGCCGCCCTTTTTTGCGAAGCAGTCAAAAGCTGCTGATAGGCGCTCTCCTTTCCTTTGGTTAAATCTAATAATTGCTCTTGTTCTTTTTTAGTTTCATCCAATTCCTGCTTTTGCAAAATCTGCATGGTATATAATTTTTGCGTTTGGTCTTTTTTATCCTCCAAATCAGCTTTTTGCTTGTCTAAATTCATCTTTAATTCCTTGATTTGTTTTAGCTGATTATTAATTTTGGCTTCAATGGCATTTAAAGCATTCGTTTGGCTGAAATAATCAGATAATTGATCGGAGCTCAAAAGCACTTCCAAAAGGGATTGCTGGCTTAATTGATATAAAGCCTGCAAAGCGATGCTTAAATTCTCTTGGGCTTGCTTAATTTGGTCTAAAGTTTTGTTAATCGCCAAGTTTGTATCATCAATTCTAATTTTTAGGTCGCTTAAGGCTAAATTTGTGGCCTTAATCTGAAGATTGAGTTTGGCGGCTTTTGTTTTCAATTCATTGATTTTATTCTGCAGTGTTGCCTTTTCTTTTTGCGTGGTCTTTAATTGCTCTTCATAAACCGCGATTTGTTTTTCAATTTCTTCCAACTCTTTGCGCAAAGCCGCTTCCTCGTCGCTATTAGCTGCTTCGGCTTGAATCTTTAAATCAAAAACGGGCGCTGAAGCGATAAAACTCTTGCCGGTAATAGACCATAAAAGAAAAAAGGCGAAGGTCAAGACTAAAAATTGATACAAAATAGAACGCCTTAATAAAGTCGTTGTTTTTTTATCCTTGTTCTCAACCGGCCATTGGCTCAAGGAAGAGTTTTTTCTAATATCGCAAACCGGTCTTCTGGGCCGATATTTGATAATAAATTTATCTCCCATAAAAGAAAAATTAGCTTTCTTCTTTTTCTTCTTCCTTTTCCTCTAATTCCCGTTTTTTCTTCTTTTCTTCAGTTTCTACCTTCACTTCTTCAACCGAAGGAGCAACCGCTTCTTCGGGCTTTAGCTCTTCTTCAGGCTCGGAAACGGTGGCGATGGGGTTATTGATGTCTATTAAAACTTTAATTTGAGGCGGCACAACCAAATCTTTGACATAAAAAGTGTCGCCGAAGTTTTTTAATTTAGTTAAATCTACTTCTAATTCTTGGGGCAAATCTTTGGCTAAACCCTCTACCTCAATATGGTCCATGGCCTTAACTAAAATGCCGCCATTTTTTACTGCCAAGGACTCGCCCACAAATTTAAGGGGTAAGCGCGTGCGAATTGGCTTTTCCAAATTAACGCGGTAAAAATCAATATGCAAAGGCAAAAGAGTTTTGGGTTCATAACTGATTTCCTGAATAATGACCGGATGCGTTTCTTTTTTGTCTTCAATCATTAAACTAATAACCGAGCTATCGCCCGCTTCTTTATAAACCAAACTGAAATCTTTTAAAGGCACGGCTAAATTCAAAGGTTTGATATCCGGACCGTATAAAACCGCCGGCAATAATCCCTTTTTTCTCAGGGCTTTATTTTGTTTTCCGGTTTCTTTTCTTAATTGGGCTTTTAATTGGTATTCTTTCATATTTTCATTATGGCAATAAACCTTAAAAAAGTCAAAACCAAATTCTTTTTGACTAAAAATAAAAAAATTAAATTTAACGGCCCTTGGGCCCTAATTGGATTAAATCAAACAAATTGCGATAAAGCATGGCGACGACCAAAGGCCCCAGGCCGCCGGGCACCGGCGTAACTAAAGCGGCTTTATCTCGGACCTCAACCGAGACATCGCCTTTAAGCGTCCCTTTTTCTGTTACCAGGCCGGCGTCAAAAATAATTACGCCTTCTTTCACCATTTCTTTTTTAATTAAATCCGGCTCGCCAGCGCCAGAAACAATGATATCCGCTTTTAAGGTTAACTCTTTTAAATTCTGTGTTCGGCTATTGACGCTTATAACCGTGGCTTTTTGATTTATAAACCATAAAGCCAAGGGTTTGCCTACGAGCGGGCCTTGGCCGATAATTAAAACATTTTGGCCGCGCAAGGTTATTTGATAGCGCTCAATTAAATATTTAATCGAGCGAACAACCGGAGGCAGAATTTTTAAGCGGTTGAGATAAAAGGCGCCTAAATTTTTCTCGGTCAAAACATCCGGATCTTTTTCCGGCGGAATGGCGTTTAAAACCATCGGCTGGTTAAAGTTTTCCGGCAAAGGCAATTGGACTACTATTCCCTTAATCTGGCCGTTTTTAGCCAAATCAACAATCCTTTTTCTCAATTCCTTGCTTTTTAAAGTAACAGGATATTGGTGGCTAATAAATTTAATATCTAATTCGCGGGCCACTTTTTCCTTTTGCCTAATAAAAGAAAGGCCAGCGCCGTCTTTTAAGACCGCAACAACAGCCAAACTAATGGGAAAATTCATTTTTCCCCTTTCGGCTTTTAGATCTTCGATTACTTCTTGGGCCAATGCCTTTCCATCAATAATCATAGAATAATTTCTTTATTTTTTTCGACAAAAAGCAATTTTTGGGGTTGATAAATTTCTTTAAAAGCCAACGGCTCCTCAGTATGAATCGGAATAACAAGGCCGGGATTAATTTCGTTTAAAAATTCTTTCAATTCCGTGCCGCTGATATGGCCGGAGATATGCGCCCGGTCAAAAGTTAATTTTCCATGGCCGTTTAAAACCAAACCCTGCATTTTAAAATGGGTAATCCAGTTGATAAAGCGCGTTTCGGAAATCTCCATCTCTTCGCTGTGCGGCTCGGTAATCGCTCGCAAATAATAGGAGTTTTCGTCTACTCCCCAATCAATCAATTCGGGCAATTGATAAAAATTGAGGGCGACCATAAATTTTGATTGGTTCTTTCTGATATCCTCGGCCTGGCAAAAATTATTCTCCTTGATTAACTTTTGCTCCCATTTTTGCAATCGGCTTTTTTCTTTGGCGTATAAAATCACATTTTCCAAGCCGCTAATTTTAAATCCGTATTGGGTTAAAACCGCCAGATAATTGAAATTGGCATAAGGCAGGGCAAATCGACGATTGACCTGCTGGGCAATTTTTAGAAGCGTTTCAAAACGCACCACATCCGCCTGAGAATAATCTACCACCACCAAGCCTTTTACTCCTTTTACCTTAGCCAAAGCGTTTCGATAAACATCATCTTCGGTTAAAACTTCCGTCGCCTTGATTCTTGTGCCTTCGCAAATCATTAAATCAACTTTTCCTTTAAGCTCTTTAATAAATTTTTCTTTTGCTTCCGGCTTCATTTCCGAGAGCCGAAAATCGCCGGTGTATAAAATCCGGCCCTCTTTTGTTTTAATCAAGAACATGCTGGCGCCGGCAATGGAATGGTCCACAAAAAAAGGCGTGATTTCCAAATTTTTGATTTTAAAACTTTTTCGGTCTTCAACCTTTATAAATTTTCTTTTTATTTTTCGGCCCGGTTTTTTGGGATTCAAGCGATTCTTAAGCTCGACAATTTCATTCTCCATCTTTTTAGGGCGCGAAATATGAAAGGCCTGAAGAACCGCCCAGCTATTGGCTGACAAATAAACTGGAATTTTTGGGTCTAAAAAGCAAAGATAGCCGGCATGATCTAGGTGACCATGAGAAAGCAAAATCCCGTCCACTAACGGCTGGGACTTTAATTTTAAATTTCCGCCCTCTTTTTGATAAAGGCCAATCAGGTCTGGCCGATAAAGGCCGTCGATTTCCGGAATAAGATTGGTTTTTAAATAATCTTTAAAGCCGTGGACTGACCGCGGATTAAGATATTCTTCAAAATATTGCGAAAATTCTTTATAACTTTTGCCAAAATCCAAAAGCAGGGCTGTGCCATCTGCCTCTAAAAAGATTTTATTACCGCCGATTTCATTGATGCCACCGTAAAAATTTAACCTCATCATTAAATTGATTCTACCTTAATCTCCAAATTTTTAAAACGCTCGGCTCCGATTTCTTCTTTTCTTAAAATACCCGGCTGGGCGCCAATTTGCTCAACCACGGAAGTGGCATTGGCCGAGCCGATTCTTAAGGCAAAGGTTAAATCATTTTTGAGCATTAAACCAGCCAAAAAACCGCTGGCGAAAGCATCGCCGGCTCCGGTGCGGTCTACCACTTTCTGCTCTTTAAAAACGCCGGCAGAATAAATTTTTTGGCCATCCGAAGCGCTCAGGCCTTCCGGTCCTTTGGTCATTACCACTATCCCATCCACCAATTTATCTAATTTCTGAAAAATCTTTTTTTCTTCCTCATAAGGCAGGCCGGTCAAATGGGCGGCTTCTTCCTGATTTAAAATAAAAACATCGTAATGATTCAAAAATTCCGGCTGCTCTTTCAAAATTTCCAATTCTTTATTGCCGGGTGTTGAAGCCAATTTAATTTTTCTTTTGGCGGCAAATTCATAAATTTTCTGGAGTAAATCGAAATTGCCGCCCAATGGCCCAACAAAAAACCAGCGGCTTTTCAATTGGCGCCAATTAATATCTTCTAATTTAATGTCGCCGGCACCCCGATAATTTAAAATAGTGCGCTCGCCTTCTTTAAACAAAAAAATAACGGAATAAGCAGTTCTTAAATTTTTGTCAATTTGAACAAAACGAGTATAAATTTTTTCTCTTTTTAATTGGCGCAAAATTTCTTCTCCGGAAACATCTTGGCCAATGCGACAAACCACCGCTGTCTTAAAGCCAAATCGGCTGAAAGTAACAGCCGTATTTAAGGCTCCGCCGCCAGTCAAAAAAGTTACTTTTTTGACATTTAGTTTAGAACCATAAGGCAGGCAGATGCCTTTGCCGACGAAAAATCTTTTATCTTCAATTTCTACAAAATCAATGCCTTCAAAAAACCCGTCGCGGGTCGCTGAACCAAAAGTAATAACATCAAACATAGAAAAAATTTAAGCTAAAATTTTTTTGGCTGCGGCTTTAATGTCTTTAACGCCTAAGCCAAAGGCCTCTAATAATTCCTGCGGTTCGCCGGATTCGCCAAAACGATCTTTTATCCCTACAAATTCTATTCTCGTGGGATAATACTGGCTTAAAATTTCTGAAACCGCACTGCCCATGCCGCCAAAAATCTGGTGCTCTTCAATAGTGACCACGCCCCGACTGCGTTTGGCTGCTTCAATAATGGTATTTTTATCCATCGGCTTAATGGTATGATTATTAATGACAATCGCGCCCCAGCCCTGAAGTTCCAGCTCGTAAGCCGCTTTTAAGGCATTATAAACCAGCGGGCCACAAGCCACCAAAGCCACTGTTTTTTCTTTTTCTTTACCTGAATCCCAGAAAATCTCGGCTTTGCCAATTTCAAAAGGCGTTTCTTCAGTGGTAAAAAGCGGCGTTTTTTCCCGGCCGAAACGGAAATAAAAAGGTTTATTAATTTTTATGGAAGCCAAAACCGTTTTTCTGGCCTCCAAAGCATCGCAGGGTACTTCCACAATGATATTAGGTATCACTCTCATTAAGGCAATATCTTCAATTGCTTGATGGGTAGCGCCATCCGGGCCAACAGAAACACCGGCATGAGCGCCAGCAATTTTTACTGGCTGGTCATTATAGCAAATAGTGGTTCGAATTTGCTCCCAGTTGCGACCGGGCGAAAACATGGCATAGGAAGCAATAAAAGGAATTTTGCCCATGGCCGCCAAGCCCGAAGCAACCGAAGCCATATTTTGTTCGGCAATGCCTACTTCTACAAATCTTTCCGGAAAACGGTCGCGGAAGGCCTTCATTCTTGTAGAATCAGCCAAATCAGCGCAAAGCGCCACTACTCGGTCGCTATCTTCCCCAGCCAAAACCAATCCTTCGCCAAAACCATCGCGCGGCGCTTTTTCTTTAATGGCTGGGTCAAAAAGATTTTCAATTAATTTTGCTGCTGGATTAATCATAATATTTTTAAACATTTATTTTTAATCGGCCTCGCTTTGAATTCTGCCTTCCAAGGTGCGCAATTGACGCAAGGCCAGCTGCGCTTGCTCTTTGTTGGGCGGAAGACCGTGCCATTCGTATTTCCATTCCATAAAATCAACGCCCTTGCCCGGAATAGTGTGGCAGATAATTAAAACCGGTTTTTCAAAAATGGCTTTGGCATGATATAAAGCGTCAATAATCGCTTCGATATTGTGACCATCTACCTCTAAAACATGCCAGCCAAAAGATTCGTATTTTTCCCTTAACGGTTCAAGCGGCATAACATCTTCGGTATAACCATCAATCTGAATATTGTTGCGGTCTAAAATCGCGGTTAAATTATCCAATTTTAATTTGCCAGCCAACATCGCTGCTTCCCAAATTTGTCCTTCGTCTTGCTCACCGTCGCCCATTAAACAATAAATCTGATTATTTAATTTATCCATTTTCGCGCCAATTGCCATACCTACTGCCTGCGAAAGGCCGGAACCCACTGGTCCGGAAGAAGTTTCTAGGCCGGGCAATGATTTGCGATGGGGATGACCCTGGAGCCGCGAACCAAATTTTCTTAAGGTCATTAATTCACTTTTGCTAAAATATCCAGCTTCAGCCAAAACAGCATAAATCAAAGGAGCATAATGGCCGTTAGAAATTACCACTCGGTCTCGTTTAGGCCAATTGGGATTAGAAGGGTCATAATTAAGAACGCCGCCAAAATATAAAGCCACATATTGCTCCACCGCACCCAAAGGTCCGGCTGAATGGCCTGACTTGGCTTCTAAAAGCATCTTGATAATCTCTTGGCGCAACTCGTAAGCCAGTTTCTCTAATTCTTTGAGGCTATATTTTTTAACCGCCACCTTCTTTTTTGTCTGGCGTCTTACTTTTTTCGTTTTTTCTTTTCCGTTTTCGTGATTAATTTTTATTTTCATTTTTTATATATTTAAATATATTTTAATTTTATAATAATTTCTTTTCTAATTCAAAAATAAAGCGTAAGGGCTCTTTTTGAGAAAAGATATAAGAACCAACCGCCACCTCGTCAGCGCCCGCTTCTTTGGCTTTTAGGGCGATCTCTAAATTAACGCCGCCGTCTAACTGGATTTTTACCGCCGGATACTTCTTTTTAAATTCCTTGATTTTATCCAGCAAATGATAGCGAAATTTTTGCCCCGAAGGCCCGGGTTCTACGCCCAAAAGCAAAACCGATTTAATCTTTGAATGATAAGGATAAAATTTATCAACCTCGGTATAGGGCTTAAAAGCCAAACCCATCGCGCTTTCGTGGGGCAGATTTTTTAGAAAAGCGGTTGGGTCTTTAAGGGCTTCAATATGGCAGAAAATTCTCTTGGGCTTTAATTCCAGCCAATCATTAAGTTTTTCCAAAGGATTTATAATCATTAAATGGAGTTCAAAATTTTTAATAAATTTTACTTTCCGCAACTCATTTTTTAAGACCGTCGGGTCGCATAAATTTTTATAATCGGTAAATTTGCCATCGGAAACATCAATCTGAATTAAACCCTTGTAATTTTTAAGTTCTTTGGCTTTTTTTTGAAAATCAGAGGGCGTTTTAACATTAATGACGGGAATAATTTTCATTGTTCTTGTTCTTTAATTTTTAAGAGACGGCGTTTGTGCCTCTCCTCTTTCAAGAATTTGGTTTCTAAAAAAGTTTTTACAATTCTTTTGGCCGTGCCGCCATCTGTTAAATCAGCAGCCAAGACCAGAATATTGGCATCATTGGTCTTTCTCGCCTGCTCCGCCAAATAGGAAGAAAGGCAAAGGGCAGCGCGGATATTTTTAATTTTATTGGCCGCTATGACCATGCCATTTCCGGTCCCGCAAATTAAAATACCATAGCTTTCTGGATTTTGGGCCACCAATTTTGAAACCTTAAAAGCGAAATCCGGATAATCGTCGTCTAATTGATAACTAAAATTGCCTATATCCTCAAAGGCGTAGTTTTGCTCCTTTAAAAATTTTTTGATTTCTTCTTTGAGGTTAAAACCGCGATGGTCTGCTCCTAAATAAATCATAATTGATAAACTAAATTGGGTGGCTGGCGACCTTCCAAGGCCTCAATAATATTTAATGCCGCCATCTCTGCCATTTTGGTTCTTGTTTCCAAACTGGCGGAAGCGGTGTGGGGCGTAAAAATTACATTATTTAATTTAATAAGTTCGCGGGCATCGAATTTGGAACCAGCAATCGCTGGCTCGTATTCAAAAACATCCAAAGCAGCGCCGGCAAGGCGATTGGTGTATAAAGCGTTAAATAAGGCATTTTCATCAATCACCGCTCCCCGGCTGGTGTTAATGAGATAGGCCGTTTTTTTCATTAAGCCGAATTCTTTGGTCGAAATTAAATGCCGCGTTTTTTCATTTAAAGGCACATGAAGCGAAATCACATCCGCTTCTTTTAATAAATCTTCTAAACTTCTAAATTGGGCTTCCAGTCTCTTTTCTGCTTCAGGCTCCCGCGCCAGGTCGTAATAAATAATTTTCATTCCAAAGCCAAAACGAGCAATCTCCGCCACTCTTTTGCCAATGGCTCCAAAACCAACCACGCCTAAAATTTTGTTTTCTAAATCCTCGCCCAAAAGCAGAGTTGGACCCCAGCCTTTATACTTTCCGTCGCGGACAAACTGGTCGCCTTCAACCACCCGGTGCATTAAAGCAGCCATTAAAGCAATGGTATGCTCCGCCACGGTATGAGTTAAAACCCCGGGCGTATTGGTTACATAAATTTTTCGTTTTTTGGCTTCACTGATATCAATGTTGTCAAAACCTACAGCGTAATTGGCCACGATTTTCAAATTCGGACCAGCGGCCTCTAATACTTCTTTGTCGATTTTTTCAGTTAAAACCGATAAAATCGCATCTACACCTTTTACCTTCTCCAACAATTCCTCGCGAGAAATCATTCCTTCCGGGCCGACAATCACTTCATAACCTTTATTTTTTAGTTTTTCAATGCCCGCTGAAGGAATTTGACGCGTAACAAAAATTTTAGCCATAATTTTAAAAATTTAATTAAATAAAAATTATTTTAATCTTTTAATTTGCTCCAATAATGTCCAGCTATAAGCCCATTCGTTATCATACCAAACCAAAACCTTAACCAAATCGTTATCAATCACTTTGGTAAAACTTAAATCTACAATCGCCGGCCTGGGGTCGCCGATAATATCCGTGGAAACCAAAGGCGTTTTAGAAACTGCTAAAATATTTTTAAAGCGTTCTTCTTGGCTGGCTAAAATCAAAGTTTGGTTAATTTCTTCGACGCTGGTTGGCCGTTCACTAATAAAAGTAATATCCAACAAAGAACCGCAAATAACCGGACTGCGCACCGCCAAACCGTCAAATTTAGATTCTAATGATTTTAAAACCTTGCTCACGGTCGTGGCAGCGCCGGTAGTTGAAGGCGATAAATTCAGCGCTCCAGCCCGACCGCGATTAAAATCTTTATCCGCCGGGCTATCAACTAAACTCTGGCTATTGGTATAAGCATGAACCGTGTTTAAAACCGCTTTTTTAACGCCGATTTTTTCCACTAAAACCGCCAAAACCGGCGCCGCGGCATTGGTGGTGCAAGAACCATTGGAAATGACTTCAAAATTGGCTGCTTCTTTTTCATTGATACCCAAAAGCACGGTGCGGCCTTCTTCACCTTCTTTTCCTTTGGCTGGCGCTGTAATAATTACTTTTTTTGCTCCGGCCAAAAGATGATTTTTGGCTAAAGAATAATCGGCAAAAACGCCGGTCGCCTCAATCACCACTTCAATTCCTAAATGGCCCCAAGGCAAATTTTTTGGTTCTTTTTCCTTTAAAAGCAAAATTTCTTTATCCGCCACTTTCAACCAGCCGGAAGCATTGGCTGAAAATTTAAAATCATCCGCCGGCCGCAAACTTATTTCTTTCTGATAAGGGCCATAAACCGAATCGTATTTTAAAAGATAAGCCAAATTTTCGCTAGACATCAAATCATTAATGGCTATCACTTCTATCTCCGGCTCATCAAAAGCCAAACGAAAGAAAGTGCGGCCAATGCGTCCAAAACCATTAATCGCTATTTTTTTCATTTTGTTTTAAATTAAATTTAAAAATTTTTAGAACCGTAATCCACTAACAGGCGACCGAATTCTTCGGCTGCTTCCGGTCCATTGGCCGTGATAATATTGCCATCAATGACTACTGTCTTATTTTGGTAATGACTGCCATTTTCTTCTAAAATTTTAATAGCGCTTTTGTCCAAATCCGAAGTCCAAACCGTCGCGTTTTTATCTTTTAAAATGCCCGCTTTGGCTAAAAGTGCTGGCGCAATGCAAATGGCGCCAATTAATTTATGGGACGCATAAAAATCTTTGGCTAAATTCTGAAATCTGGTATTATCTAATTCTTTGGCCATTCCCGGGCCGCCCACAAAAACAATGGCTTCATAATTTAAGGCATCAATTTCTTCGGGCACATAATTAACTTCTGCCTCGCCACCCGAGACACCCACGGCCACTCCTTTTTGGCTGCTGCAGGTATCAATAAAATAGCCGGCATTCATTAAAATTTCTCTGGGTACAAAGTATTCTTCATCTCTAAAATCGCGGAAAGCCAAAACCATTAAAATTCTTCCCATCTTATTATTTGAATTATTAACTAAGGGCCGACCTTTGCCTTTATTTATTATAGAATAGAAATTAAAAAAAATTAACCCTAAAACAGCCAAAACCAAGAGCGCTAAAATAATAAAAGAGGCCTTTTTCATCGTTTTCTCTTTCTATTATACACCCTGCCGCACCTTTTTAAAAACGATTATTAAAGACCCCTCTTTTAAAATCTAAAAATTATTTCTTTTTTAACCGCTCTTTTAAGAGATAGGCGGCAATGCCAAAAGCAACAGAAACATTTAGGGATTCTTTTCGGCCCCACATCGGAATTTCCACTTGCGCGTCAGTCCTTTTTAAAATCCGCTTCGATAATCCTTTTACCTCAGGGCCAACAATCAACGCTATTTTTTTATTTTTGGGCAAAGAACAATTAAAAATATTTCGACTGTTTTTTGTTTGCTCTAAGGCCATTAGAAAATAACCTTCCTTTTTAAGTTGCTCCAATATCTGCCAGGTTTGACCGTGTTTTTTAATTTCCAAATAATTTTCCGCGCCCAAAGCCGTTTTTGCTATTTTGGGATGGGGCGGCGAAGGGGTAATGCCGCAAAGATAAACTTTTTTAATCCCGCAAGCGTCAGCGGTTCTTAAAATAGAGCCGACATTATAGGCGCTGCGAATATTATCTAAAACCGCGACGATTTCCTTTTCCTTAACCATTTAACCAAAAGTGGAAGAAGTTTTGCCTAAATATTCAATGGCCGAAAGCGCGGCAATGGAGCCGCTGGCTGCGGCAATGACAATTTGCTTATAAGGCGAGTTGGTGACATCGCCGGCAGCAAAAAGTCCTTTTATTTCCGTCTCGCCCCTTTCATTAACCTTAATTTCGCCTTTTTCATTTTTTAAATTGGCGGCTACAAAATCGCTATTGGGTTCAAAACCAATATAGACAAAAACGCCGTCAACTTCCAATGATTTAATTTGGTTGTCTTTTTGGTCTAAATACTTTAAACCCTTAACCAACTGGTCGCCAAAAATTTCAGTGGTTAAAACCGGCGCTAAAATTTTTATTTTTGAAGATTGGGCCAATTGCTTTCTGGTAAGTTCTTCCACTTTCAATTGGGGATATTTGGATAAAAGAAAAATCTCGGATGCCAGAAACTGCAAATTTAAAGCCGCGCTCGCCGCTGACCGGCCACTGCCAATCACTGCCACTTTTTTGTTTTTAAAAAGATGGCCATCGCAAATCGAACAATAACTGAGACCTCTGGCTAAAAATAAATCCTCGCCTTTAACATTTAATTTCTTTGGCTTTTTGCCGGTGGCGATAATCACCGCCTGACTTTCAAACTGCAAAATTTGGCCGTTTTTTTCGGCGGTCACCAAAAATTTGTCTCCTTTCTTCTCCAATTTTTTTACCGAAACCCCTTCTTTAATCTCAACCGCGTATTCGCTTAATTGCTCTTTAAGCTTGCGCGCCAATTCCAGACCTTTAATCGTGCCTAAGGCCGGATAATTAGAAATCGTATCCAAATTAATCAATTCACCGCCCAAATGCTCGGTTAAAATTAAAAATTTAACCTCTTGGCGCGCTAAATATAAGGCCGCGGTTAGCCCCGCCGGTCCGGCGCCGATAATGATTACCTCGCTCATAAATCCTTATTTTAATCTATCGACTTCGTAAGTCGATAGTAATTATTCTTGAAGGTTCAACAATTCCATGAGCCGATTCTTGTCAAAACCAATAATTATCTGGCCGTCGATATCAATAACAGGTACGCCCATCTGGTTGGTTTTATTAATCATTTCGTTTAAAGCAGCTTCATTTCGGCTCACATCAATATCTTCAAAAGGAATTTGGTGCTCAGACAAAAACTCTTTAGCCAATTGGCACCACGGGCAATTAGGAGCCGAATAAATTTTTATTTTCATTTTTATTTTATTTCTTAATGTTTTTAAAAAATCATTACTGGGCTAAAGCTTTTTCAATTTTTTCTTTTAGCATCTCATAAGGCATGGCGCCCAAGGCCTCGCCTTGGTCATTGGTAACAATCTGGCCGTTGATTTTAGTGGTCGGTGTTCCGTTGATGCCGCTTTTTAAAGCTTCGTTCGTTTTTTCCTGCACCAAGGCGGCATACTTTCCAGAATCCAGACATTCGTTGAATTTTTGACTGTTAAGCCCTAATTCCGCCGCATACTTTTTTAAATTGCTCTTTTCATAAACCTCAGTCGAATTTTGGCTTACCCTCTCGGTTAAAATTTTGTCATGATAAGCCCAAAATTGACCTTGGTCATTGGCGCAACGAGCGGCTTCGGCTGCCCATTGGGAACGGTCACCCTCAAAAGCCAATTCCCGATAAACAAGGCGCACCTTACCGGTTTCCACATATTCGCTGATTAATTTTTTAATATCTTCCATATAATAACGGCCGCAAAAAGGACATTGATAATCGGAATAAACTTCTACCAAAACCTTTGCTCCGGCTTTTCCCAAAATGGGCAAGTCATTAAGCGCTTCATTTGAAGGGCTAGAGGAAGGGCTCGAAGAAGGACTCAAAAGACTCGAGGAAGGACTCAAAGAAGGATTCGGAGGACTCGCAGAAGAATTAAAAGAATTAATTAAAGGAGCAAGGTTAGAAGGCGTGGTAGTAACCGCTAGATTTTCTGTCTTTAAAGAAACATTAAAAGGTTTTGTGTAGGAAGAAGCTAAATTTTTCGGCGCTTTTTCGCTAATCCAAATAAGGCCGGCTCCTAAAATTAAAGCTATTATGATTAAAACTAATTTATTTTTTCCCATCTTTTTGTTTGATTAAATTTTTTAAAACCAAAATATTAAGGTTTTTATCAGTTTAACCTCTTAAAATTGATTTGTCAAAAACCACCTTAATCTATTGACTTCGTAAGTCAATAGATTATTTTCCAAAAACAATACCCCAAAGATAACCGCCTAACTTAGGTGCCACTTCCCTCCAAATCGGTGCGTTATAAACTTCAACGGAAACCGTCTGAGAAACGGTATCTGACGACTGGCTCCCTCGGCAGGTAAGCGTATATTGGCAAATACCCGGCACGCTGGGTTTAACGGCTAAGGGTGAAACAGGAGAAAGAGGAAGATCTTTTCGCCAAGTATTTTCTGAATCGCAAGCTGGAGTAGTCGAACCATTACATGTCTGACAATGCTCAGTAGCCCATGAAGCATTAGTTCTTTGGCTCAAAAAGATTTTTGAGGGTTTAAAATTAAAATCGGTTATTGTGCATGGACCACAGGCTGCTAAACATTTCTCTAAAGAATCATAAGGACCGCTAGATGATTGATAACATTGCCAGGTATTGGTATTACAGGCATATTTAGCAGATGTAGTTGGCTTGCAGCAGGTCTGACCGCTGGGACAATGATTTTGACCTTTATCAGTGCCTGCTTGGCAATTACTATTAGTTGTACAAACATAACCACTCGATCCCCAGCAAGCTGAGCAAGTGCAATCGTCATTAGTCGCGCATACCGGACCAGTGCCACTAGGAGAGCAAGTAAAATTAGAACAATCGCATTTTCCCGTTCCTTTTGTTACTGTCACATCGCAGGTGCAATTAGTATACCCTGTATCACCAGTGCAATTTACCGTATAGGTTTTGGAACTGTCTGTTTGGGTAAAGGTATAAGGCAAGCTATGGTTTTCTACCG
>Ga0315298_1003469_pt1 | contig 25027 bp, 28 predicted proteins | sample WHS_1_MG_FD_203077 | JGI IMG/M metagenome (GOLD analysis project Ga0315298, IMG submission 203077) | Extremophilic microbial mat communities from Washburn Hot Springs, YNP, Wyoming, USA - WHS_1_MG | ecosystem: Environmental > Aquatic > Thermal springs > Hot (42-90C) | place: USA: Wyoming... | reverse complement strand
ACGTTATAAGCGAAGAACTCTCTGACGAAGAAGCTATAGACTTTGTAAAAAAGGCTATAAAAGTTTATACTGATAAAGCAAATCCAAGAGATAGAACTGCAAGATTTATAGAAAAGTTCGGTATAGAAAATTTTAAAAAGGAAGTTTTAAGCTCCTAAACCACTACTTTTCTGTGATATAATTAAAAAACTTAATTTTTTATTAGGCTTAAAAAACTCTTAAAGAGGTATAGGGTGAGTTCTTTTGTTGCAAGACAACCAATATTGAATGCAGAGAAAAAGACTTATGGATATGAGGTTTTATACAGAGATACAGATATAAACAATTTTTCAGGAAAAAATCCAGAAGAGGCATCGTTAAAGGTTATAGTCGATCTCTTTACTAATTATGGGATAACTTATATAGGCAAGGGGTTACCTGTTTTTTTAAATATCCCTCTCAATACATTAAAAAAAACATTGCCACCTATACCACAAGAATCAACCTTTTTTGAAATTAATCAAGATGAAATTAGCGTTGACTCTGACCTGCAATTTATAGCAAAATTATATTATTCTGGAATTAACTTATCATATCAAGGATCCGACTTACCTGACCAATCAATTTTAAACTTTTTCAAGGCCATAAAAATTGACTTTTCGCTTACCCCAAAGGACAAAAGAGCTATTCTACCTAAATACACGCCCAAAAATAAAATATTAATTGCACACAAAATAGAAGACAACCGTTTGTACCAAGAAGCCTTAGAAGAGGGTTATAATTTATTTCAAGGCTTTTATTTTTCAAAACCTGAAACCTTGTCAAAGAAGGATTTTACAGCATCACAAATTGAAATTTTAAATATTTTAAGAATGCTTTTATCTGAAGATCTGAAATGGGATAAAATTGAAAAAGAGATAAAAAAAAATGCATACTTGACAATCAAAATATTAAAGCTTGTTAACTCTTCGTTTTTTGGTTTTAGATGCGAAGTAAAGTCGGTTTTGCAAGCAATAGTTCTTTTGGGAAGAAAGCAGATGATTAAATGGCTTTTAATGATACTTATTACTGAAAAAACTCAAGCCCCTTTGGAACTTCTAAAAGTCACCCTTACAAGAGCAAGGCTTATGCAACTTTTGGCACAAGAAACGTCCAAAAAGTTCAAAGAAGATGAATACTATCTAATAGGATTACTATCACTTTTTGATGTGATAACAGGCTTTTCAAAGGAGAGCATCTTAATTCATTTACCATTAAGTGAAACCATCTCAAATGCTATCAGGGGCATTGAAAACCCACAAACAAAAAATTATCTACAAGCGCTAAAGCTTGTAGAACTCTATGAAAAGGGCGATTGGGAAAAGGTAATATCAATGTGCTATGAACTTAGAATAAGGCACGATAGAATGGGCAATCTATATATGGAAGCAATAAATTGGGCTGAAAGCTCCCTTGAAACAATAAACTAACTAAGCTTGTAGCCTATTTTTCTTAAAAAGGACTTTCGCTTATCTTTATGCTCTAAATTTTCAATGCCTTTTGGTTTAAGCCCATCAATAACTCCTAATATCCCTCCATTTCCATCATCATCGTAAGCTACCACCACTTTGATTTCATTAGCGCTAGCACAAAAAACCGAAGCAACTTCCTGGCAATTTTTTATAGCATTTAACACGTTTATAGGAAATGCATTTTTTAAAACGACGATAAAACTATGCCCACAAGCAAGATCTACTAAATTTTTCACAGCAATATCTACAAGCTCTTCATTGTTCCCCTCACTCCTGACCAAACAATCTCCCGATGCTTCCGAAAAAGCTATACCAAATTTAGCATTAGGATTAGAAGAAACAATAATTTCATAAATATCTTCAATTGTTTTAATAAAGTGAGCTTGACCTAATATTACATTAGCATCCTTTGGAATATTTATGCCCTTTAATTCTAGCTTCATTTTTAAACCTCACTCTCCCTATATAAATTCTTATGATACAATTTTAGCAATAAAAAGAAAAAGAAAAAAGGAGAAATAAATTGTCAAAAAGTTCGTATTTTGGGGAAATTGAATTAAGCGAAGAAACAGTTTTAGCTTTAAAAGAGATGGGTTTTGAAGAACCATCTGAAATTCAAAGACAAACTATACCAATTGTAATGCAGGGATTTGATGTAATCGGCCAAGCTCAAACTGGAACAGGAAAAACAGCGGCCTTTGGAATACCGATAGCTGAAAAAACTACAAAAGATAGAATTCCTCAATCGCTAGTACTTACTCCAACAAGAGAACTTGCAATACAGGTTGCTGAAGAGATATCTAAAATTTCAAAATACAAAGGTTTAAGAGTTGTGCCAATATATGGAGGACAATCAATTGAAAGACAAATAAAAGCATTGAAAAATGGAGCTCAAATAATAATTGGCACACCCGGAAGGTTATTAGATCACATAAAGAGAGAAACTTTAGTTTTGTCTAAGATTTCAATACTCGTTTTAGACGAAGCTGATGAAATGCTCGATATGGGCTTTATTGAAGATATTGAAAAGATTTTAAAATCAATTAAAAACGAAAACAAACAAACTTTACTATTTTCAGCAACTATGCCTGACCCAATTATAGCTCTTACAAAGAAGTATATGAAAAACCCCAAGCTCGTAACTATAAGTAAGGAACAACTCACAGTGCCTTTAACAGATCAATTTTACTGTGAGTCGAAAGATAAACTTGAAGCCTTATGTCGAATACTTGAAACTGAGGACATGGACAAAACAATTATATTCTGCAGAACAAAAAAGGGGGTTGACGAATTAGTAGCATCGCTAAATACAAGAGGGTACAGTGCAGAAGGCTTACACGGAGATCTAACTCAAGCCCAGCGAGATAAGGTGATGAGGTCTTTCAGGGAGGGAAAATTAGAAATTCTTGTAGCCACAGACGTGGCAGCCAGAGGGCTTGATATTTCTGATGTGAGTCACGTTATCAATTTTGATATACCTCAGGACCCAGAATCATATGTTCACAGGATTGGCAGAACAGGTAGAGCTGGAAAATCTGGTATAGCTATAACCTTTATAACTCCAAGAGAATTTAAGCAACTAAGGTTGATTGAAAAGGCTATCAAGGTAAAAATTAAAAGAAAAGAAGTTCCAAGCATGTCAGATCTTCTAGAAAAGCAAAAAGACGAAATCAAAGATCTGATTTCTAAAGTAATAAAACAAGAAAACATATCACATTACATCTCAATAGTAGAAGAAATGACAGAGGAATTTGAACCAGAAAAGATTGCAGCTGCCGCAATTAGATTATATCAGGAAGGAGAACCAGAAGAAAAATTAGAAGTTGATAAAGAAAGGTTTAAAAAAACAGGAGAAAGATCTGGTGTTACAAGACTTTTTATTAACATAGGTAAAGAAAAGAATATCTCAAAGGATGATATCCTTAACTATATCTGTGAAGAAGGAGATATGAGTAAAAAGGATATAAAAAATATAAGAATACTTGATAAATTTACCTTCCTTGAAGTGCCCGAAGAAGTATCAGAAAGAATAATTGCAATATTACACAAATCAATTATAAAGGGTCACAAAATACGTGCAGAACAGGCAAAACCGAGATAAAGTCTCATTATTCGAATTCTACTTTTTAGGCTTGCCCGGTAAAATTGCGTTTAAAAAATAAAACATATAGTATGAATTCACAATCACAATAAATGCTAGTATCACGAAAAATCCCCACTGAAATTGGACAAAAAACCCAGAATACTTTACCACAACACCAATTGTGAAAGAAAATACGAAATACGATGCAAGCAATACTAAACTCAAGAGACCACAAACTACCTTAGTTATCCTCTTTGCAGGCTTAAGCAACCAAAAAATAGTTCCAAAAGCCGTAGAAAAATATATAAACTTTGATATAAGATTTAGATTGGTATTTTGTATTTTTAATATAAAATGTATTGTGGGATTGTTTATTATGTCGTTAAACGTAACGTTTTGTATTAAAAGATTTTGATTTGTTAAAAAATTACAAAATGGGAGCGAATATAAAAAAATGCCAACAAAGGAAAATAAGATAGCAGGTAGATATAAAATCAAAGCATCTTTAAATTTCATTTTGCCTCCTCATGAATAAGTTTGTTTAATACATCAAAATAAAATATATCAAATTATATCTAAAATGAACAGTAAACAAGCTATTTTTCCAGGAAAAAACAGCCCAGAAGTAAAATTTATAGTAGAACTTGGTAGGTCATTTCACAAGTGTGGCTTCTCTTCTTATGCACTTGAAGAAAGACTCATGGAAGTTGCTTCAAATTTTGACATCTCATTACAGGTTTATTCTTCTCCAACAGGAATTTTCTTATCATTCGAAACTCAGGATATCTTTACAACAACGATATTAAGAGTTGAACCTGGAATTCTTGATTTAGAAAAAATTGCTTTGACAAATGAAATATCAAATAGAGTTTTAGAAAGAGAAATAACAGCAAAAGAGGGATATGAACTTCTAAAGAGGATAATGTCAAAACGCAACAGCTTTCCTTTTTGGATTATTATTTTTTCTTATTTTGCTATTTCTGCAATGGTTTCAATCATTATGGGGGGAGGTTTAAAAGAACTTTTTGTGTCAAGTTTTTTAGGTTGTATTACGGGAATAATTTCTGTAATATCCAATAAGCTTAATCTCACAAGATTGCTTGAATTTATTTGTGCTGCATTTGCTGGAGTTTTATCAAATATCTTATATACATTAATTGGCCCCTACGATCAGTCTATATCAATTATATCAGGATTAATAGTTCTCTTCCCAGGGTTTACTTTAATCTCTGGAATTGATGAAATTGCAAACAGAAATCTTGTATCTGGCACAACAAGACTTAGTTCAGCCTTATTCATTCTTATGTTTATAGTATTTGGGGTAGCCCTTGGAACAAATTTTTTCTTCCCTCATGAAAATTCTTATATACTTGATCTAAAAAATTTACCCATCCCCTCACCCTTTCTTTACATTGCGACTCTTTTAGCGCCATTGGCTTTCATCGCTATACTAAATGCAAGGATAAAGGATGCACCAGTAATGCTAATTTCTTCCCTCTTTGCACAAATAGGCCTCTATTTTGGAAATCGAATCGTAAGCGATCAAATCGGCATTTTTTTCGCATCTTTGGTACTCGGTCTTTTTTCTAACTTCTGGGCTAGATTTAGTAGAGGATCTCAATATATACCATTAATATCAGGTTTAATATTGCTAGTACCTGGAGTAGTTGGTTATCAGAGTCTTTCATCGTTTTTATCAAAAGACATTAACGAAGGCATTATCATAGCCTTTAATATGAGTCTTAGAGCAATTGCATTAGTTACAGGCTTACTCTGCTCAAATTTTATAATTTCAGCATATAAGCCAAAAAGAAAAAATTAATCCTTTTTTACAAATTCATCTCCTAAAAAAATAAACTTCCTAATATTATTGTTTGAATAAAATCTTATTGCTAAATCTCCATAATTTAATATCCTAGCATTATTATTTGAAACAGGTACCAATAGCAACTTTATCCTTTCCCCTCCCAAGTCAGTATATTGCAACAAATAAAAACCTCTAAATTTTTCAATTTCAATCTCTTTAATCAAGCTATTTTCATTAACGCTAAACCATTTTCCTAACCTTTCCTTCCATACGTCCGAATATCTTGTCTCTTCAATTCCCATTGCAAAAGGTATATTTTGACCAAAATTTAATAAATCGAGATACCTAACGCCATTAATAGAAGTAAATCTAAACCTTAATTTTCTAACGTAATCCTCTTCTTGGTTGTTTACAGGAACAAGACTAAAACTCAAATCATCAAAAAATTTTACAAAATAAAACTTCTTGTTCATGTCGCACATCAAACTTTTATCAACAACATGGAATTCAATAATATCATTCCTATTTTCAAAAAAGCCTTCATATGAATCCAAAAAATTATCCTTGTCTTCTATTCCCATTAGAGGCTTGTTAGAGCTATAGTCAAAGATATCCATATTAAGAAGTTTCTTTAATGATAATCTTAGTAATTCTCTCGACAGATATTCCCTTTTATCAAAATTAAGTTGAAAATTAGAAAGAAAAACAATGGCAAATCTTTTCTGTGGAATTACGTAGAGAAAAGAATCAGACGAATCGTCATATTGATAAAACAAACCGTATTTTTCATATACATTATCTTCATTTATTAAAGTAATATTTTGGGAAATAAAAGGAGGAGAAAAGTATAAGTCCTGATCGTAGGGTGTTTTCTCAAATCTTTTAAAAATTTCTTCTGACACCTTTTTATTTGAAAATATTTTAGATAAAAATCTACCTATATTTTCAGAAGAACTATAAATTTTATTTGAAAGAGCAAGATTATTATCTTCTTGATTATCAACAAAACTAGTATTATTTAGATTGAAATCTTTAAACAAATCATAGAAAGGATTTTTAGAGCTATTACCTTCACATCTTTCCAAAATTAAGAGCGACAAATCTTTAGCAATTTGGGATCTATTATACGACTGATTATACTTCAAAAGACCTTCATTGTTTATCAAAAAATCCAATAAGCCATTTACAGATTTTATTTTATATGGATAACTAAAAGGAAGATATGTATGATCTTCTAATAAATCAGATACCTTAATATTGTCTGTATATTTATTCTTTATCTCTGGTAAATATTTTGAAATGGGATCATTAAGATTCAACATTCCAAGCTCGCTTAGTCTTGCCGCTTGGACACCGATAAATAACCTTGAAAGTCCTCCTATATCGTATTTTTCAACATCATCGTTAGATAATTTGCCAAAATTTATTGAAAGATGCTTATCGCCAAAAATTACATACAGTGAAGCTCTCTTGTAATTATCAAAGCGCACAATATTCTCTACCGCATTACTTAGTTCCTTGCTAACATCGTTAAAATCTTTTGATAAAGCTACATCTTGGAAAACCATTAAGAACAAAATAGCCAAAATTATTTTTTTCATGCCTTCTACCTCTTAAAGTAGAAAAATAATATATAATTATTAATCAGAAGTTATTTTATCATAATAGGCATATGGTATTTTAAATTTATGTAAATTTAAGGAGGATTAAATCTTGGAAAATTTCAAATTCGCAAGCGTTGAAGAAGCACTAGAAGACATTAAAAATTCTAAGATGATTATCATTACAGATGATGAAGATAGAGAAAATGAAGGAGACTTATTTATACCGGCAGAAAAGGTGACACCAGAACATATTAATTTTATGGCAACTTATGGTAGAGGCTTGATATGCCTTCCGCTTACTGAGGAGAGATTGAAACAACTTAATATAGAAACTCTTGAAAGCAATAGTCCAGATCCTTTCTATACTGCTTTTACAATGCCAATAGATGCGAAAAACAAAACAACCACCGGAATAAGCGCCTTTGACAGGGCTCAAACTATCAAAACGGCAATAGATCCAAACGCAAAACCTGATGACTTTGTTAAACCTGGTCACGTTTTCCCACTCAAAGCGCGAAAAGGAGGAGTAGTAGTTAGAGCAGGCCATACAGAAGCAGCAGTTGACCTTGCAAGCATGGCAGGGCTATTTCCAGCTGGAGTGATATGTGAAATTATGAAAGAAGACGGAACTATGGCTAGATTACCTGATCTTATTGAGTTTTCAAAAAAACATGGGTTGAAAATTTTAACCATCGCAGATCTTATAAAATATAGATTACAAAGCGAAATATGGGTACAAAGAGTAGCTGAAGCTTATCTTCCAACTAAATATGGCGATTTCAAAATTTACGCTTACAAATATTTAATGGATAAAAGCGAACACGTTGCCCTTGTAAAGGGAGATGTTAGAAATAAACAAAATGTACTTGTAAGGGTTCATTCAGAGTGTCTTACAGGAGATGTTTTTGGATCTCTTAGATGTGATTGTGGAGACCAACTTCATACCGCTATGAAAATGATAAACGAAGAAGGCCTAGGCGTGATACTATATCTAAGGCAAGAAGGAAGAGGTATAGGTCTTGGAAACAAAATTAAAGCATATCACCTACAAGATGCATGCCACCTAGATACAGTTGAAGCAAATATAAAGCTTGGTTTTCCACCAGATTTAAGAGAGTATGGAATGGGAGCAATGATATTAAAGGATTTGGGCTTATCCAAAATAAGAATTCTCACCAATAACCCTAAAAAATTACTTGGAATTAAAGGTTTTGGACTTGAAATAACTGAAAGAGTTCCAATTAAAATTGATCCCAATCCTTATAACAAGGATTATCTAAGATGTAAGGCTGAAAAAATGGGACATATATTCTAGATTTATGACTATAAAAACTTATTTTAGGAGGATTCTCAATGCAAATATTCGAGGGAAAGCTTAACGCCAAAGATCTTAGAATAGGTATCGTAGTAAGTAGATTTAACAGCATAATAACTTCAAGGTTACTAGATGGTGCTTTGGACTGCCTAAAAAGACATGAGTGCCAAGATAAAAATATAAGCATTTATTACGTACCTGGAGCATGGGAAATTCCGCTTACTTTAAAAAAGTTATCCAAGCTAAAAAGATTTGATGGGATTATCGCACTTGGCGCAGTAATAAGAGGAGAAACTCCTCATTTTGATTATGTAGCTGCAGAAACATCAAAGGGAATTGCTTTAGTTTCACTAGAACAAGAACTACCTATATCATTTGGCGTTTTAACTACCGATACAATGGAACAGGCCATTGATAGATCTGGAGGAAAAGCGGGAAATAAGGGGTTTGATTCTGCATTATCACTGATTGAAACAATTCAATTATTAAAAACTGTAACTGTTAGTGAGTAAGTGAACCCAACATTTTATGACCTTAAAGTCTATTAAGTTTTCTCAACTCTTAAAGGAGCTTTCTCTGGAATCGGAAGAAGATATAGTTTATCTTTTTCCAAAAAGATATAAAGAAGTTAAAGTTGTTAACTCTTCTAAAGATTTAGTACCTGGAAAACATCTTGCATTTAAGGCGCAAATAGGCATACCTGTATATTATCCAGACAGAAAAAGATTGGTAAAAGTTGAATTAAACATAGAAGGAAGAAAGGCTAGCGCTTGCTGGTTTAATCAACCATATAAAAAGAAGCAAATTTTAAAATTTAGACCAAGCGCATATTTTGCAGGTGAAGCAGTTTTGAACAACAAAGAAATTGTATTCTATCATCCTGTTATAAGCAAAGAACCCATTTATCAGAATTCTGGAATTTACCCCGAATATTGTCTGGAATATAATGACAGTGAAATAAGACAAATCGTAAATGACATTTTTACTGAAAAAAAGGACATAAACGAAACATTGCCAGAATCAATAATAAATAAATTAAGATTGATGAAGCTTAAAGATGCCCTATACACTATGCATTTTCCAAAAGACCTTAAAAGTTTAGAAAGCGCGAGGAGAAGAATTGCCTTTGACGAGCTTTTACAATGGAAACTAACAATACTAACTGAAAAGCAAAAATACACTTCAAAAGAGGCCCCAATACTAAATCCAGAATCAGAATTAGTAAAAAAATTTCTATCCTCATTGCCATTCGAACTAACAGAAGACCAAAAAAAAGTACTGGACGAAATTTTCTCGGATGTAAGCAAAAGTAAGCCTATGCAAAGGTTACTTCAAGGAGATGTAGGCTCGGGTAAGACTGTCATCGCGGTTAGTGCCTTATTGTGCTCAGTGTCTTCTGGTTTCCAGGCAGCATTTATGGTACCTTCAGAAATACTATCAAGGCAACACTATGAAAAACTTCGAGAGTGGCTAGCACCTATTGGTGTTAAAATTTATCTCCTAACAGGTTCAACAAAAAAATCAGAAAGGAAACTCATAATTGAAGAAATAAATAAAGGTATACCCTTAATTCTTACTGGAACTCACGCCCTTATTACTGAAGATCTTGAATTAAAAAATCTAGGGCTTGTTGTGATAGATGAACAACACAGATTCGGTGTAAGACAAAGATTGAGTCTAATAGAAAAGGGTACATGTCCGCACACGCTTGTTATGACAGCAACTCCAATACCAAGAACTTTAGCATCAATTTTTTATGCAGATTTAGATTATTCTGAGATAAGAAGTATGCCTAAGGGAAGAAAAGAAATAGTTACAAAAATAATAAACAAGAGCGACATAAAAAGACTATATTCAATTATACGGGACAACTTAAAAAAGTGCGACTCAAGAGTTTTTTATGTATGTCCTTTAATAGAAGATTCAAATTCCTTAAAATTAGAATCAGTAAAAAAGAGACACGAAGAACTAATAAATATATTTCCAGAATTTGAGGTAGGTCTAATACACGGGAAACTCAGCCAAAATGAACAAAATAAAATTATGCAAGATTTTAAATCAGGAAAGATCAAAATACTAGTCTCTACAACAGTTATTGAAGTTGGAATTGACATACCCCAAGCAAATATTATGGTAATAGAAAACCCGGAAAGATTTGGTCTAGCTCAACTACATCAGCTTCGCGGAAGAATTGGAAGGGGAAATCTTGATTCAACTTGTTATTTGTTAGTAGATGATGAATCATGTTTTTGCAAAAGAGTGCAAATTTTTGAAAAGGTAAGCAATGGGTTTGAGCTTGCTGAAAAAGATTTAGAGCTAAGAGGTCAGGGAGAAATAATCGGTTCTAAGCAAAGCGGTTTAGATGAAACGTTAAAAGTAGCAAATCCATTAAAAGATAAGGATATAATGAAAGTGGCGCAAAAGGTAGCAGAGTTGATTTTATTAAAGGATCCAGATCTCAAACACTTCAAAGAATTAAAATTAAAGATGGAAAAAACCTTCAGAGATAGAGAGGTAATAAAGGCAATTTGAAAACTTCAATTGTTGGAGGAGAATTTAAAAATAGATTTTTACTAAGTCCAAAAACAAAAGAGGTTAGACCTCTTAGCTCACGGGTTAGAAAGTCTTTAATGGATATTCTTGGTAGAAGTGTCATCGATTGCACGCTTTTAGATTTATTTGCTGGTATAGGCTCTGTATCCATAGAATTCTTATCTCGAGGTGCCAAAAAGGTTATAAGCGTTGAAAAAAATCCAAAAATAGCAGATTTCCTCAGAAGAAATTTAGAAAATTTTAATTTGCTAGATAGATGTACGATAGTAAATTATTCTGTTGAGAAATTTTTACTTAATTGTCAGGATATAAAATTTGATATAATCTATATGGATCCACCTTTTTCTTATAATCTAGAAGAACTTTTACAAATCTTTTCTAATTTTAGATGTTATCATAAAAAATCAATATTTATTTTGCATCATTTTTTTAAAAATAAGCCAAAGGAGAATTTATGTCATTGGAAAATATTAGATTCAAGGACCTATTCAAGCAACACGATTACTTTTTACGTACCCAAAGATCCTTTAGATGATTAAAAGGGCTTTATATCCAGGCAGTTTTGATCCTATAACGCTAGGTCATTTAGACATTGTGAGAAGGGCTTCTCACCTTTTTGACGAAGTAATTATTGCTGTTGCGTATAATGAAAAAAAGAAAGCACTCTTTAATATAGAAGAAAGAGTAAATCTTATAAAAGAGTCGCTCAAGGAGAGAAATATGCCAGACAATGTCTCTGTAACAAGCTACACCTGCTTAACAATTGAATTTGCAAAATCTCTTAATGTAAGCTCTATAGTAAGAGGCTTAAGAGTAATTTCTGATTTTGAGTTTGAGTTTCAAATGGCTCTTACAAATAGGAGAATGGATCCAAGAATTGAAACTGTTTTCTTGATGACCCACGAAGACTACTCATATATTAGCTCTTCAATAATAAAGGAAATTGCCTCTTTAAATGGAAACGTAACTCCTTGGGTAACAGACGTTGTAAAGAACGCGCTAAACGAAAAACTATTAGGAAGAGAGGGGAAAAAATGAGTCAAACTTTTCTAAAATTCATAGAAGATCTTGAGCTTCTTGTAATGAGTTCTCCAAAAATACCACTTACAAATATGGTTTTGGTAAACGAGCAAGAAATATTTAGAATTATAGATTCGATTAGGATAAACATGCCTCAAGAAATCGTTGAAGCCCAAAAGTTTCTTCAAGAAAAGGAAAGCATATTAAACGATGCTCAGAAAAAAGCCGACGAAATAATCCTCAACGCAGATCTAAAAGCTAGACAAAAGTTAGATGAAAATGACCTAATTATTAAAGCAAAAGAAGAATCTGAGAGAATAAAAAACGAGGCGAGAATTGAAGCAAATAAACTTATGAAAGAGGCGAGAGAATATTCCGAAAACGTTTTGCAGAAACTAGAGCACGAGATAGACAAACTTTTAGCCAATATTAGAAAAGGTAAAGAAATACTAAGGTCAAAAGATTAGTTTTATTTTTCAATCTCCAAAAGGTTCATGGGAACGATTATTGCAGGAATTCCTGCCCTGAAAAACATATTTTGAGAAAATTCCCTTATAAAAGGCCAGACAGCTTTTATAGACGCTTCAATAACCAAATTATCTTTTTCTTTTACCTTTTTGTTTTCAGTTATAACCAAAAAATAAGTAGCCGAAAACTCAAGCCAGGGCTTTTTTCTTCTCCCAGATCCTTCTTCCACACTATCATCCAATTCTGTACCCCTAATGTTCGTTACAATCTCTACCTCATGAGTCCTGTCTACAGTATTCTTTATTGAAGGTTTGATATCCACAAATATCGAACTCTCAGGAGAATGAAGCGGTTTCATCTTAAAGGTACAATTTATAAGTGACAACGCTTCCAGCTTAAAATCATTGTCTAATATCTTACTATTTCTCTTTTTCATAATTTCCTCCTAGCTAACTCTGTAATATAATTATAACAGCTGTAAAAAATTCTTACCATTGTCTTCTAATATTTACTTTTTTTACTGTAAAAAATTGCATTTAGCAAAAAACATAAAAGGCTTTTACTAATTTTTTCTAAATATGTCAATTAATTCCTGTCTATTTGAAACGTTACATTTCCTAAAAATATTTTTCATATGAGTCTTAAAGGTATTTTCTGAAATGTGCAGATTTTCAGCAATATATCTCCCATTTCTACCCATCAAGATATATCTAACAATTTCTTTTTCTCTTGGCGTTAGCCTAAAAGAATCAAAGCTCATATCGATTTCCTTATTATAGTGTTTATTTTCATTTAAGAGGTGAGGAATTTTTCTAGCAAAAAATAAAAAAGGATTGTAATCGTCAGCTTTTACAAATACAAAAAACAAAAGTAACATTATACCTACTGCATAAGACATAAAATTGAATATTTCATAACTTTTAGAAACTTTATGAATAAAAAAATATAAAATTTCCCCTAAAAATATAGAAGTAGTAATTACAAAATAGCCAAAAGATATCACTCTTATGTCATTTTTTTCCTTGATAGCAAAATAAAGTATTAATGACAAAGAATAAAAATCAAAGATTGCAAAAGCAATCTGAAAAATAACGAAAATTAACTTAGAAAATGGATGTTCAAAATAAACTGGTAACCAAAAAAGGGCAGCAATTAAAAGGGCCAAAGATGGTCTATATAAACTTGAAATTTCCAACCTCTTAAAATAAATTACAAAGGGTAACGTCACAATAGCAAGACAATAAGCTATATTTGTGAGAAAATAGTTTTCACCAGAAGAAGAATTTAAAAGGTAATTATATACTGTTCCGCCACAACAATAATAACCAAAAAATAAAAGGATAACCTTCCTTGGAAAAATGCCAAACCTAAACTTATTTAAACTTCTTAAAAACAAAAAACTAAGATCAAATTTTGGGAAAATAAACACAAGTGGTAATAATGAAAAGATAAAATATGCCGCAATGTTGTTTAAAAAATTTAATAAAAACATAATAATCGTAGCAAAAAGAGTTGATATAGCAAATATTACTGACCACGAAATAAATCTTTCTTTAAAGAAGATAGAAAAAGTTAATACTAAAAAATACGCAAAAAAGATGGAGTTAAAAATTATTAAGATAATTGGTAAAAAGCAAAAATTTATTATTAAATACCCAAAAAAAAGTGTTAATAAAGAAATAGAAAAAAAAGCAGAAGAAATTTTAGTAATATAATTAATCGTTAAGAGAATGTGCTTATTTTCGAAAAATTTAATTAGAAATAGTAAAGTTATAGATTGTGTAAACAAAAAAATCCTAAATAAAATATCATGAGAGATACGCCACCGATCCGCCACCACATATAAAAAGGGTCCATTAAGAAAAAACAGCCATAAAACAACAAATAACAAACTTAACAAAAAAGATAAGTAAATCTTTTCTTTTGTAATAAAAGATAAATAATACTTCAAAACCAGTCAAATAACCCCTTTTGAGCGATATACAAAGCCTAATCAAGATTATAACATCTAAATTAAAAATAATTTTTTAAAGGGGTTTATAATGAAAATTTCACTTAGGAATGGAGAAACACTGAGATGGTCATCTGTTGTTGGAATTCCTAAATGTATCACCTTTCCAGAAATTGAATGCTTTAACTACAGAACAAAAAAAGGTTATAAAATTGAATTTGAATTATCATTAGAAGGCTTAGAATTACATAACATTCTACTTACTGAAAAACAAACATTATGGGATGATATAATAGATTCAAAATAATAGATTAAGGTGAGTTTTTGAAAAACAAAAACAAAAAAAGGTTAATTATTTTAAGCCTAATAATAGTAGTAGTTTGTGTTAGCATATATTGGATTGTAATCAATAGAAAACCAGTAAGTAATTATTTGGATGTTTCTGGCAATATTGAGGCAGATCAATACAACGTTTCATTTCAAATTTACGGCACATTATCTTCAATCAAAGTTGATGAGGGGGATAAAGTAAAAAAGGGGGAACTGCTTGCAACCCTTTCAAGAAAAGATCTTGAAGATTCTTTAGATGCCGCAATACATAATATGAACAAGGCAAAAGCCCTGTACGATCAATATATTTCAGGATATAGAATCCAGGATATAAAGATAGCTGAAGCCGATAGAGATGCAAAACTTGCTGAATTTGAAAAAGCAAAAAGTGATTATATTAGATATGAAAAGCTATATAAGGAGGATGCCATTCCAGCATCAAGTTTCGATAATATTAAGAGCATTTATCTTGCATCAAAAGAGGCCTTAAGATCAAGCGAACAAAAACTCAGAGAGCTGGAGTCTGGATACAGGCAGGAAGAGGTTGAATCAGCTAAAGAAGCCTATAAAGCAAGCCTATCCCAAGTTGAACAGGCAAAAACAATCTTGGGATATACAAAGATCTATTCACCCATTGACGGCGTTGTTTTTTCCAAGGATTCAGAAGTTGGAGAATTTGTTTCCTCTGGAACTCCTGTACTAACCTTATACGATTTAAACAGCACATACGTGAAAGTATATGTAAGCGAACAAGATATTGGTTTTGTTAAGTTAAAAGCACCCTGTATTATAAAAGTCGATTCATTTCCAAATAAAAATTTTAGTGGCTATGTGGAAGCAATATCTGACAAGGCAGAGTATACCCCTAAATTTATACAAACTAAGGATGAAAGGGTAAAATATATGTTTTGGGTTAAGGTAAAAATTGATAATCCAGAAGGCATTTTAAAACCAGGAATGCCAGCAGATGTGTTAATAGAAAAAGCCAAATGATTTCAATTGTTAATTTATACAAAAGCTTTAATGACAAAGTAGTACTGAAAAACATCAATCTGAATGTAAGTAAAAAGGAAATTTTAGCAATTCTTGGTCCTGACGGTTCAGGTAAAACTACTTTAATAAAAATTATTATTGGCATAATACGCCCAGACTCAGGCAAGGTTCTGGTAAACGAAATTGATATCACAAAAAACATTTCTACAACAAGAGAACTTATAGGCTATAAAGCGCAAGATTTTTCTCTTTATCAAGATCTTTCTGTTAGCGAAAATATAAGATTTTTTGGGAATCTCTATTCACTATCAGGCAACGAACTTAAACAAAGGGAAGAATTTATACTAGATTTCATAGGTCTAAAAAATTTTAAACACAGATTTGCAGAAGCCCTTTCCGGTGGAATGAAAAGTAGACTTGCTATCGGTTGCGCTCTAATACACAATCCACCAGTGTTATTATTAGATGAACCAAACGTTGGTGTAGATCCTGCTTCAAGGAGAGATATCTGGAAACTCTTAAGAGAACTTTCAAATTCAGGAAAAACAATTATAATAACTACTCCATATTTTTTAGAAGGAAATTTAGCAGACAGGGTAGTTTTTATTAAAGAGGGTGAAGTAGTTTTAACTGGAAACCCACATGAAATCCTTAAAAATCTTGATTTTTTAACGTATAAAATATTGGGTGAAAATTTGCAAGATTTTTACTTTGATTTAAAGAAAAGTAAACTCGATTTTAAATGCTGGCTTAAAAGTGACCACATTAGATTATTATTGCACAAAGACATAGATTTCAACAAAATCTTAGAAAAGATCTCTCTTAATAAGAGAACAGTAGAATTAGATGAACCAGACCTGGAAGATGTTTATTTATGGCAATCGAAGTAGAGAATGCAATTGAAGTTGAAAACTTAACGAAAAAATTTGGAAATTTTACTGCGGTGGACAACATCAGTTTTTCAATAAAAAAGGGGGCAGTTTTTGGTTTTTTAGGACCTAATGGAGCTGGAAAAACAACAACAATAAGACTTATTCTTGGACTTATTAGTAAAACAAGTGGCAGAATAAAGATATTCGGAGAAGATATAGAAAAATTCTCTAAAGAGAAACTAGGCTACATGTCTCAAAAGTTTTCTCTTTATAATGATCTAAAGGTTGTTGAAAACATGATCTTTTACGGTTCTATATATGGCTATTCCGGAAAGGAATTAGAAAAAAGAATAGACTTTTTATTGGAATCATACAACCTGAAAGAAGTAAAAAATGCTATGGTAAGAGATATCGGAGGCCTTAAACAAAGGGTCGCATTTTGCACCGCAATTCTTCACGAGCCAGATATTTTGGTTCTTGATGAACCAACAAGTGGTGTAGATCCAGATGCGAGAATAGACTTTTGGGATTCCATCTACAGTTATGCAAGGAAAGGCAGAACAGTTTTGGTTACAACACATTATATGGACGAAGCTGAATTTTGTAATGAGATAGGATTTATTTTTTCGGGAAAATTAAAGTTTATAGGAACTCCAAACAACGCAAAAAGGATATATTTTGAAAAATCACATAAAGTTGGAAATCTAGAAGACGCATTTTTATGGTTTATGAACAATTAATTATATAAAGAAGTATCTTTTAACCCTCTTCTTGTAAGATTCATATTTAGAGCCAAATCTCTTTGTAAGCTCCCTTTCCTCAAAAGGAATCACCAAAAAATTATTTATTAAAAAGTCAAATATACTCACAACAAGAGAAGAAACTCCCCCACTGATAAGAAATATCCCAAAAAACATAAAGAAATGCGAAAGATATGTTGGATGTCTCATATATTTATAGATAAGTCTTGTCTCTAGATTACCAGGATCTTCTAAAATAAATTCATTCAAACCAAGAATTCTACCCTTTAATATTAGTAAAGTTAAGAGCTGGAGAAAGGCTCCAACAAAAAATATAAAAAAACCGAGCAATTTTAAAGGAAGGGCAATTGGTATGTACGTATTTAATAAATTTTGATTGTTGACCAAAAAATATAGATATGGAATATATAATATATATATTAATATTAATATAAATGTTAAAAATTTAATTTTTTTTGCAAAGTTGGTAAAAAAATGAACAAATAACCAATACAAAGGTATTAGAGGCCATATAAAGACTAAAAGTTGATTTAAAATGTTTGAGTAAGCAAGACTAAACACTTTTGTATTTGATAAAAGATATATAATATAAATTCATGTATTAATTATATATCAAAATAGTTCCTAATAATAAATTTTATAATTATTATTTTTTTCTTTGTATAATTTATAGATAAAAATTATTCTCAGAGGAGGTGAAAAAGTGAACACTTTCCCAAAGCTTACTTCTTTAGTTCGTTGCGCTGGCTGAGCAGCGAAACTTAATCCAAAGGACCTAGGTGAGGTTCTAAAAGGCTTACCAAAATTTGAGCATCCTGGCCTAATTTTTAACTCTGATGGCCTTGATGACGCAGGAGCTTTTGTAATAAAAGACGACTTAGCTATCGTCCAATCTGTTGACTTTTTCCCTCCTATAGTAAATAATCCTAATTTATACGGCAAGATTGCAGCCGCAAATTCCCTCTCTGATCTATATGCAGTTGGGGCTAAGCCAATAACAGCGTTAAATATTCTCGGCTTCCCAAAATACGATATAGGACTTGACGTAATAAATGAAATACTTAGAGGTTCCCACGAAAAAATAAAAGAAGCCGGTGCATTAATACTTGGTGGACACAGTGTAGACGATTTAGAACTTAAATATGGTTTAAGCGTTACTGGAATTGCAAAAAAGGATGAGCTGATTACTCACAGCAAAGCAAAACCGGGCGACATTATAGTCCTTACAAAACCACTTGGCACAGGAATACTTACTTCAGCTCTAAAAATTGATCTAATTGATGAAATAGATATGCAAGATGCGCTTATTTCTATGCAAGAACTAAATTACTTTGCAGGCGAAGCGCAAAAAAGGTTTCATGCAACATCGGGTACAGATGTTACAGGTTTTGGGCTAGTCGGTCATGCAATAAATATTGCGAAATCTAGTAATGTAGTTTTTGAAATATTCTCTAAATCATTGCCTATTTTCGAGAAAGTTTTAGAACTAGCCGATGAGGGTGTTTTACCAGCAGGAATATTTGCTAATATTGATTTTTACAAAGAAAATGTAGTTGAAATAGGCAAAATAAATGAAAGTTACAGATATGTTATTTATGATCCACAAACATCCGGTGGCTTGCTGTCCACCTATAATGCAGATATTGTAGACGATGTGTTGGGATTTCTGAAAAGTAATGGAGTTGATGCACACATAATAGGGATAGTAAAAAAGGACTCTGCGTTTAGTTCTGGGACAATTGTTTTTAAAGAAGGAACATTTAGATGAGGGCATCACTTAAAAGGATATGGGCTGTATTTGCTAAGGAATTCATTCAATTCTTTAGAGATAGGGTTACTTTTACAACAGCCATCGCTATACCTTTAATACAGCTTATTTTGTACGGGTATGCAATAAACACAGATGTAAAGCATCAATCTACTGTTGTGTTCGATCAATCAAGGTCTACAATGTCAAGGGATATATTATACAAATTTCAAAGTTCGCAATATTTTGATATAAAGAAATTTGTAAACAGTTCTAATGCAGTTGGAGAAGCAATAGATGATGGTCAAGCAAAGGTCGGTATTATTATTCCACCTAAACTTGAGTCAAATATATTAGGCAATAAGCCAAGCCAAATATTAGTAATAATTGACGCATCAGACCCTATGTCATCAAGCTCTGCCCTATCGGCATCTCAAATGATAGGATTGATAGAAAATCAAGAAATATTGACGAAAAAGCTTCAACAAAACGGAATAATACTGCCCAATAAAAATCCTTTTGAAGTGGACGTGAGGGCCTGGTATAACCCCGATCTCTTATCAACATACTTTCTTGTACCTGGGCTTATAGCTGTTCTAATAAGTCTATCAACATTAGTTTTAACAGCCATGGCAATTGTGAGAGAAAAGGAAAGAGGCACATACGAACAACTAATAATTACTCCTCTTAGACCAATAGAACTAACTATTGGAAAAGTGATGCCTTATGCAATTATTGGATATACTCAAATGACTCTTGTCATAGTAGCTGCAGTAGCACTTTTCAATCTTCATATTAAGGGTAATATCCTTTTACTTTATATATTTGCCCTGCCCTTCATATTAGCTAATCTTAGTCTAGGATATATAATATCTACTCTAGCAAAAAACCAACAGCAGGCTCTCCAAATGTCATTCTTTCTTATGGTACCTATCTTCTTGCTGAGCGGCTTTATGTTCCCAAGAGAAGCCATGCCAGGAATAATATATTATTTAAGCTATATCGCACCAGCTACATTCTTTTTAGTAATAGTAAGAGGCATCATTTTAAAGGGTCTAGGCTTCTTCGAACTGTGGCGATGGGAAATGGGTTTAATCCTATATATCATAATTGCTTTAAATATATCAAGGTTCTTACTTAAAAGAAAGTCCTGATGCTTTAAACAATAAGTAGTGGAACCTTCGACTTTTCAATCAAAAATCTGGCAATGGAGTGATGCATGATAGATGCCTCAAAACCAGTTTTTCTACCTAATACTATCAAGTCAACATTAAATTTTTTTGCAGTATTATAAATCTCTATTGAGGGATTTTCTCCTTCTTGAATTGCAATTTCGTCTATAATATCTGGATCTTTTATCTCTTTTTTTAACTCATCAATAAGTGCACTAGCCTTTTTATATCCAGCTTCCTCGACATCTGGATTAAGATCGACAACCTGTGTTGGCATTTCAATAACGTGCAAAAGTATAATTTTCCCACCAGTTAATTTTCCTAACTTATAACCAACATTCACGACATCATACCTTTTATGTGTTGAATCAACTGCACACAATATCTTTTTAAACATTGTCCCTCCTACTCCCTCAGAGAAGATTATATAATTGCAAACCCTTTGAGAATGCTCATCAAACCGGATAAAGAAAGCAAAATGATAACTAACCATCTTACAATTCTGGGCTTGGTGCGAGCAAGTAATCTTACGCCTACCTGAGAACCCAGCATCATACCAACCACCGATGGTACCGCAATAATAGGAAGAACAGCACCGTTGTTTAGATATATCCAAGCAGCTGACGTATCAGTAATAGATAATAAAAAGTTGCTGGATGCTACCGATATCTTTAAGGGCGCGCCAAGAATTAAATTGAATACTGCGACATTAGCCCAACCTGCACCCAATCCAAACATCCCAGCAATAAAACCAACTATAAAAAACAATAAAAAACCAATATGAGAGTTTTGAATTTGCCAGTTGATATTCTTTCTTTGTGTGATTTCATAGTAAACACCATATATACCAAGAATCTGAGCAATTTTATCACGCTTAGTTATTTCAGGAAATTCAGATCTCTTGGAAGTAAGAAGTACAAAACAAATTGCAAGAATAACTAATCCCAATGCAATTCTTACTATATTTTGAGGTAAAGCTAACCCAACCATTGCACCCATAATAGAAGAAATTGACGCAATCAAAGCCATAGGCATACAAAGTCTCAGAGAAGCGAGATTTCTCATTAAAAGACCAGGACCTGCAGAAAGTGAACCTGCTAAGGCTACCATCAAACCAGCACCCCTTACAAAATCCATATGAAATGGAAAAAATGTACCAAGGATTGGCACAAATAGAACACCTCCCCCAACACCTGCCAAAACCGCTATAATTCCTAATCCAAAACAAAAAACAAATAGAGACAATGGCCATATCCACCAAGGAATTCCAATCGATGTCTCCTCAGCAAGGATTATATCCTTTGCGGCAAATGCATTAGTCGCTAAAAAAAATACAAAAAATAAAGAGATAGAAAAAGCGTAGAAAAACACTAAATTTCTTGAAAAGTTCACAACATACCTCCTATTCTACTTTGAGAAATCCACTAGATGCTAATAAAAGAATAGATATCTCTAGTATTACTATGAAAATCATTGCAAATTCTTTTTTCTTAATATATATTGGTAAAACTGAAAAATAACACAAGATTGGTATACAGGCCAAAAAGGTAAGCGCTGCTTTTGCCATCATATCAGACTTATAAATTAAATTAATCCATCCCCACCCTGTCGAAATCCCAAAACTTTCATTTAATAGAGAAGAACTTTTTATCCACAAACGAGGTAGTTTATCAAGAGGAATTACTGGAGAAATTAACCCAGAAAGATAGATAAAAAAGGTAAATAAAATAGCAAAAAGACCAATCCTTGCCAACCACTTAAGAACTACTGCGTATCGCTTTTGATCGATCGGCGTTTCAATACTTTGTCCAACATTAACTGCAGTTTTGTCCATCATCCACATCTCCCTTCAATTCAGTTTCCCCTCATTAAAATAATAGTGCTTTTCTAACCTATGATATATAGTAAAAACACTTACAAAGTGTAATAGTTCTTTAGGTCAATTATAACATATTTTTATTAAATTTATATATTTTAGTTATGATTCAAAAAAAAGTACGAAATTTACGTTGTAATGAATTGCACTTACTCAAATACAATAATTTCCCTAATAAAACCTTCACATTTCCCTAGCTATTTTTTTATATAACTAAATTTTATTATTAATAAAAATAAAATTTATAAGTAAGTAGTCAATTAGTTGAGGAGGTGAGAAAGTTAGATAGTTATATAAAAGAATTTTTAGCAAGTGAGTAATAAAAATAAAAATTCAATAGGGAGGGATACAAAATGTTAAAAGGTTTTTTTGGAAAGCTTTATAAGACTGGGGAGTTAATTACAGAAGCTGCTAAAGCACAGGGTAGATGGCAGCTTGAGACAAGCAACACAATTTTAATGAGGAGAAAGAAGTTCTTGTTTATATTGTTTTTGCCAGTACTTGCAGGATTGGCAATGCAGTGTGCATTTGCAGCTGGTCCAGCTTATATCGGCGGTGGACACGCTTATATGCCTGCAGTAGCCACTACTCAAATGCTTTGTGGTATTCTTATAGTTGGTTTATTATCTGGTCTGATCACTGGAGTTATAGGTGCTGGTGGAGGATACGTTCTTACTCCTGCTCTAATGACACTCGGAGTAAGGGGGATAATGGCAGTTGGAACAGATCAATTTGCAATATTTGCAAACGCAATACTAGGAACAACTTTGCATAAAAAGTTAGGCAATGTAAATCTTTGGTTAGCAGTTTGGTTTGTAGTAGGATCTTTTGTGGGGGTTACAACAGGAGCAGCAATTAATAGACATATCTATGCATTAAGCCCAGCTTTAAGCGATGCATTTATTTCCACTGTATATGTAATATTGCTCGGCATACTTGGATTCTACTCAACAATGGATTATATAAAGCTAAGAAGGGGGCAAAAGGATACTTCGAAAAAGGCAGTTTTGGATGTTAGAACAAGCTTTTCGCGTTGGCTTCAAAGTATTCCCCTAAAGCCTAGAATAAAGTTTGACGATCACATCTTCGAAGGCGGATTAAGTATATCAGTATATCCAGTTGTTATATGCGGTTTCACAGTAGGTTTTGTAGCAGCAATAATGGGTGTTGGTGGAGGATTTTTGACATTCCCTCTCTTCGTATATGGATTAGGAGTTTCAACCTTCACAACAGTAGGTACAGACATACTTCAAATAATCTTTACAACAGCCTATTCGTCAATCTTTAACTATGCAATATATGGCTATATCTTCTACAGTGTAGCAATAACAATGCTTCTCGGTTCCCTTATAGGAGTTCAAATCGGTGCTATGGTAACAACATTCGTAAAGGGTGCAACAATTAAGCTTTTCTACGCTTTAACCATCTTGGCCGGGTTCGTAAACAGGCTTGCAGCATTGCCTCCACGACTTTCAGATGCAAACATTATCTCTATAAGCAAGGAAACCTCAAATGCCCTAACAATGATAGGAACAATTGTGTTTTTTGGTTTAGTAGCTCTATTTGGATTTTTTGTGCTGTATACATTTTTTACTAACATAATAATTTCGAAAAAGGTAGTAAAAGAAAATCTTGAGTCAAAGAAAATTTCTTAGAAATACAAACGAGAGGAGTGAGAAAAATGTTATCTAACAAGAGAAAGCTTCAAATAGGTCTTGTAGGAATAATAAGTTTCATGGCAATGTTGATAGTATGGCTCAGCCCTGTCGCGCCAGGGCATCTAACGGGGCTTCAGTGGGCGGATCAATTTTTCAACGGTTTAACAAAGGCATCAGCTTATCAATTTCCAAAGGTATTTAAAGATAGTGAAAATTTTGTTGGCAAACCATTTACATTAAATTATCGTGCTACAAATGAAGATGAAGCAAAGATGCTCGAAAAGTTATATACCTCTTTTGGTGCTAAGGTTAACGCTCAAGGAACTTCTTTGACTATAAGCGGCGATTTAGGGAAGGTATCTCAGGGAATTCTTTCATACAGCGAAGACTTTTTTAATAACAGAAGAAAGGAAATGACACTCGTATTAGGTTTTGACAGTAAAGATGGACTATATGCGCTATACCTGTCTCAACTGGCACTAGAAAAATATTATCTTAGAAACAATCAACCAGCAGAACTAAAATTTATTAGAGAGGTTGTAGAAAGAGGAATAGAACCAGCCTACAATTTTGACGGAATTGTTGCAGCTGGATCTCCAAAGCCTGCTGAGGGAGAATATGCGCTGGGAGCTCTTAGAAGTTATCCAAGCATAGAAAAAAGCCCTATTGGGATTAAAGAGATGATAATGCTAAGTGGATTAATATTATTCTATTTACTGTATACTTGCTGGTACGGTTTTTCTCTAATGTACCTGCTAGAAGGCGCAGGAATATCAAAGCTGAGCAAGGCAAAAAGAGAAGAGGCTTAAGAATTAATTAATATTGAGGGCACATTAAAGATGTGCCCTCTTAAAAATTTGTTCAAGAGAGGTGAGAAGGATGAATCCAATTCTAATAATAATAAAGGATTTAAAAAGTGATAGAAATGTTATAAAAAGTGGACTTGAAAAAGCAGTTGAAGAAGGTAGGCCTGCAATAGTAGCAAAGATAATAGAAAGGCCAGAATACCTTGGTGTATACAATCCACAAGCAGAGGAGTATATCGTTCAAAGGGCTTGGCAAGAAGTCGAAAAGGCAATTGAAGAAGGTAAGAAATTAGGAATTAATGTTTATGGGCTTGTAAAAATAGGTATACTAGAAGAAAAGATCGATGAAATAGCAAGAGAAGTTAAGGCACAGTTAGTTGTAATAGGTCAAAAGAAAATAAATGGTTTTAAAAAATTAATATTTGGGCACAACAGTAAAAGAGACAGTTTTGAATATACCTGCCCTGTGTTACTTGTTGGAAAAAAATAGAAATATAAAACCAAAACTGTGTTAGAATTTT
>Ga0315298_1003468_pt1 | contig 25029 bp, 20 predicted proteins | sample WHS_1_MG_FD_203077 | JGI IMG/M metagenome (GOLD analysis project Ga0315298, IMG submission 203077) | Extremophilic microbial mat communities from Washburn Hot Springs, YNP, Wyoming, USA - WHS_1_MG | ecosystem: Environmental > Aquatic > Thermal springs > Hot (42-90C) | place: USA: Wyoming... | reverse complement strand
ATCCCTTCGGTCTTTGGTCGGGGAGATGAAGCCGATTCTCATTCACCTTCTCGACAATGCAATCCCTCCAGCCCTCTTGGTCGCCCTCTGCCGCAACCCGCCAGGCGCTCCGTGGTATGGTTTTGTCCGATTTACCCATCACTTGGGGAGTTTGGATTTCTGCAGGGCCTTGAAGGAATCCGGATGCGTGATGCTTCAGTTGGGCCTGGAATCAGGGGATCAAGGGGTCTTAGATCGGATGGAGAAAGGGGTCGATCTAAGAGAGGCCTCCCTCGCCCTGAAGAATCTGAAGAAGGTCGGAATTTCCACCTACGTCTATCTCCTCTTTGGAACCCCGTGGGAAAGGCAGGAAAACGCAGAAAAAACCCTGGCCTTTGCGGCCGAACATCACCAAGAAATCGATTATCTCAATCTGGCCCTCTTTAACCTGCCCCTTCACGCCTCGGGATCTCTCGAGGTGGAGGCGAAGCCCTTTTATGAAGGCGATCTTTCTCTCTACACCGATTTTCACCACCCTTCGGGGTGGAATCGAAAGGCGGTTCGACACTTTCTCGACAAGGTCTTCAAGAGGCATCCCGCGATCACTCCCATCTTGAGACGAGATCCTCCCCTTTTTACATCCAATCACGCCTCCCTCTTCGCGATGGCGGAGAGGCGATGATCCGAATTGAGCGATTTCTCAAGAGGCGAAAATTTCGTCGACGACTCGAAGCCCCCTTCGAATGGGACAACTCTGAGGTGGGGTCAGGAACTGAGAAGTTCACCCGTCCTTTTTGTTATGGAGCTCTGGAGAAGACGCTCCGGAGGCCCAAGGCGGGGATTTTTTAAACATCAGGGTTCACCTATCGGGTGACCGCGACCTCGATCGCCTGACCGTCGGTTCTCACCGTAATCGCTCCGTCGCGATCGGTTCGAAAGATACGACATCCGGCGTCGAGGTATCGTTTCAGAACCTCTTCGTGGGGAAGACGAGCAGGGCCATGCTCTCCCACGCTGAAGATAGCAAACGTGGGCCTTACCGCTTCGATGAAAGGACCGCTGCTTGACGAGAGGCTGCCGTGATGGGGAACCTTGAGGACCGTCGCCTCCAAAGGGTGAGCGGCCCCGATCATGCGTTGTTCCGCTTCCTTTTCGACGTCTCCGGCGAAGAGAAACCCGATCCTTCCATACTCGAGTTTCAAAACGAGGGATTGATTATTGATGAAGGAAGGAAGTGGGGTCCTGCTTCGTGGAGGAGTGAGGTGAGGAGGGTTGAAGAAGGAGAGGCGGACCCCGTTGATTTCAACCGGAGCCTTGTCTTCGCTGATGGAAGAGGAAGGGATTCCTCTTCCCTTGAGGGTTCTCTCGAGCTCGGTATAAGCTTCTGAGGTGGAAGGGAATCCATTGGACCAGAATTCGCCGATCGTGAAATGGGAAGCGATGAAAGGAAGGCCTTTCAGATGGTCGGGATCCGGATGGGTGAGAACGAGGTAGTCGATTCGGCGAATCTTTTTCCGCCAAAGAAAAGGTGCGACCACCTGCCTTCCAATGTCGAAACGTTCGTCATGAAGCCCTCCTCCATCGATCAGCATTTTACGGCCGGCCGGAAATTCGACCAGGATGGAGTCTCCCTGTCCCACATCAAGAAAGGTGACCCGCAGTTCCTTCTGAAAGAGGTCCTTCCCGTAGCCGTAGGCCACGAAAAGGGCGAGGAGCAAGCAAAGACCCACGAAGAGATACCGTGCGATGGGAACCTTCCGAAGGTGCACCGAAAGAAACAGGAGGCCATAAAAAAGGAAGATCTCAGCAGGGGAGGGTGTGGGGAGGTATAGGGAAGCGAAAGGGACCGAGGCAAAAAGGCCGATCACCTTCAGAAGCCCGAGGCAAAGAACATTGTTCACCTGGAGAAGGAGGCGGGCGACGTCGGAGAAGAAGAAGGAAAGAAAGGAAGCCAGTAAGGAGAGCGGGACGATGAGAAATCCGACCCAGGGGATGGCAAAGAGGTTCGTCACCAGACCCATGGGAGAGATACGGTTAAAGTGGAAAAGGACAAGGGGCCCGGTTCCCACCGAGGCGGCCAGAGTGGCCCAGAAGGAGAGTCGAACATACTGCCCCAGCTTTCTTCTCCATGGAGGCCTTTGAGAAAGAAGTGGCTCCTCTTCTTTAGGTTCTCTGAGAAGGGAAGGGACCAGATAGAGTATGGAGAGCACAGCGGCGAAAGAGAGCTGGAAGGAGACGTCGAAGAGAGAAGGAGGCGAAAGGAAGAGGATCAGAAAGGCAGCCACGGCAAGGGTGTGAAGAAGATGTCTCTCCCGGTCGATGAGGATGGAGAGAAAGAAGGTGACGACCATGATCGTGGCCCTCACGACCGACATCCCTGCGCCCGCTACGAACGTGTAGAGAACAACGCAGGGAATCGTGAGGCCTGCAGCCCATTTCTTCACAAGGGTGGAGAGGAGGACGATTTCCGATCGCTTCAAAACCCATATGAGAAGGGAGTAGGAGAGAAACGCGACAATCCCCAGGTGGTCACCCGAGATGGCGAGGAGGTGCGTGATGCCTGTGCGGCCGAAGGATTCCTTCACTTCGTCCGGGATGTTTCCCTGCTCGCCGAGGACGAGGGCCTCGAAGATCCCCGAACAGGTCGGATCGCCTTCACGCCGAAGGAAACGACGGATATGGTCCCTCCAGGTCTCGACCCGCAAGAGGAGAGGATTTCCGTGCCCTTGGCCTATCTTGACCCATCCTTTGTTCATGGCCAAGAATCCAACGACGCGAACCCCTTCGAAGGCAAGGTGCCGCTCGTAAGAAAACCCCCCAGGGTTTCGAAAGCCCCGAGGGGAGCGGAGACGGCAGAAGATTCTTAACCGATCCCCTACGGTCAGGGGAGGATCGGGCTCGTTCAAGAAGAGAAGAAGGTTTCCTTCGACGGGAAAGACTTGATCGTCGCGAAGGAGGTGCTTCGCTTCGATCAAGAGCTGAGTCCTCCAAGGGGATCGATAAGGGATCTTGACGATATGGCCTTCGATTCTGACGGGATCCGGGCCCACAAACCGAAGGAGGGAATGAGAGGGGAGGGGTGGATCGAGGTAAACGTTCATCGAAACGTTTCCCAGCGCGAAAAAGAAGAGAAGGATGAGGGGTGTGACGATCGAGGTTTTGCGGATGATCATCCCTATTGCCCAGAGGAAGAGGAGAACGAGGAGGACAAGAAGGCCCATCGGGGATGGGAGGGCGGGAAGAAGGTCAGCCGTGTAGAGGCCGAGGGTGTAAGCGCATAGGGGAGGAAGGAGGGGAAGGCGAAAGACCTTCTTCATCTCGGTCCCCATTACGGGAAAGGCTTCGAGGGGTTAACCCGTCCGCTGCATAACGGAGCAGGATTTATCGCAACATTCGGATTAACCTCTCAGCAGATCCTGGGCAAGGAGCCAACGGTGAACCGGATTGGGCCCCTCGAAGACCTGGGTGACCTTGGCATCGCGCATCATTCGTTCGACAGGATAGTCTCGCATGTAGCCGTATCCTCCGAGGATCTGGACCGCATCCGTCGTCACCCGTATCGCTGATTCCGAGGCATAAAGTTTGGCCATGGCAGAGAACCTTTCAATCGCACCTGCTCCTTCGTCGATTCGGGCCGCAGCCTCGTAGACCAAGGCCCGGGCAGCTTCCACCTGGGTTGCCATGTCCGCGATCATAAACTGGATGGCCTGGAAGGAGGCGATGGGTTTCCCGAATTGAACCCGTTCCTGAGCGTAGTGGGAAGCATAATCGAGGGCGCCTTGGGCAATCCCTACGGCCTGAGCGCCTACAGCCGTTTTGGCCACGTTGAGGGTGTTCAAGGCGATGGGCCATCCTTCGCCCTCTTGACCTAAGAGATTCTCGGCAGGGATCGCACAGTTTTCCAAGATCAAATCAGCGCTGAAGGTGCCTCGCATTCCAACCTTTTCTTTCCTTCGGACTAAGGTCAACCCCGGCGAATCGCCTTCGACCAGAAAGGCGGATGCTCCTTTTACCCCTTCCGAAGGATGAGTCAAAGCGATGACGCAAAAGAGCCCCGGTACGCCCCCATGGGTGATGAAGGCCTTCGATCCATTGAGAACATAAGAATCGCCCTTCTTTTCGGCTCGAGTTCTGATGGTCTCGCCATCATATCCAAGCCTTGATTCGTTGAGGCTGAAGGCGGCCAACGTGTTTTTCTCGGAGATCGCAGTGAAGTAGCGTTCTTTTTGTGATACGCTGCCTTTCAGGATCAACGGTAGGGAACCCACCCCTTGGGCCAGAATCAAGAGGGAGCAAGCTCCAGAGGCCTTGGCCACCTCCTCGATCACAAGACAGAACGAGGTCACATCCCCTTCTGTTCCTCCGTATTCCTCGGGAAGGAGAATCGAAAGGAGACCTTGTCTTCCAAAGCTCTCGACGATTTCTTGAGGGATGAGGCCTCGGGTATCGATCTCAGCGGCCTTGGGGGCGACGATTTTTTGAACCGATTTCTGGGCGACACCTTGGATCATCTGTCTTTCTTTTTCAATCTCTCTCATAGGGATCTCCTCTTGGTCCCGGCGCCTCCGTCCTTTTTTGACGTTTGCCCATGATCTGCAGGTTGCGGGGGGACGAAAAACAATAAATAAAACTCCGGCCTTTTGTCAAGAGAAGAACTCGAGAGAGCTTTACTCCGGGCAAGATTCATAGATCCGAGAAGATATTAGTATGCACATATTAGTCTGGACAAACAAAGGGAAAAACAATCTTCCTCTCCCCTTGGGGAGAGGATTGAGGTGAGGGGGCAATTCCAGGGGAACACCCTCACCCCAGCCCTCTCCCGCCAAAGCGGGAGAGGGAGATGTCTGTCATTTCTATTTGGAGAAGATGAATATGTTCCCTTGCTCAACTCAAACTGGAGGTATTGAAAGGGGGTTGTTCTCCATGATATATTTGGTTAAAATAAGGCGATTCGAAGGTTTCCCAAGAAAGGGAGGGGCTTCGTTGGGTGGCGGAAACAGGGAAGCCGTCTCATGGGGCCAGCGTGATTCCTCAAACAAATTGTTGATGGAAGGAGGGGAAAAATGGATGCCAGGGGTTAAAATCAAGGAGAATGAGTCCTTCGAGAATGCTCTGAAGCGATTCAAGAAGCAGTGCGAGAAGACCGGGATTCTCTCAGAGATCCGGAAGCGAGAGCATTACGAGAAGCCGAGCATCAAGAGGAAGAGAAAGATGCTGGCGGCGAAGAAAAGGGCCATGAAGAGGATGCGGAAGCTTGCGGAAAGGGGATAAAGGATGGGGCTTGAAGAACGATTGATGGACGAAATGAAGGAAGCGATGAAATCGAACAACAAACCTCGCCTCTCCATTATCCGGATGATTCGTTCGGCTGTGAAAAACAGAGAAATAGAGGTAGGGAAAAAACTGGACGATGAGGGGATCATGAAAGTGATTCAGGGCATGATCCGGAAAGGCGAAGAGGCTCTGGAACAGTTTCAAAATGCTGGAAGAACCGATCTCATCGAGAAAGAGAAGACCGAGATCGAAATCCTGAAGTCCTATTTACCCCAGCCTCTGAGCCAGGAAGAGATTCTTAAGATCATCGATGAGACGATCCAGGAAACCCAAGCCTCGTCCCTGAAAGACCTCGGGAAGGTGATGAAAACCCTGATGGCCAAAATAGGGGGGAAAGCGGATGGCAAGCAGCTCAACCAATGGGTGAAAGAAAGGCTTTCCCCCTAATGTTATATCTCCTCTTGTTGGGTTTCTTTTACCTCTTTACTTCCAACATGTTCCGTTCTTCGTATGGACGAGCTTTCCCTCAGGGTTTTAGAGTTTGACCACCTGCTCAACGTTCTGAAAACCTACGCGGTCTCTTCGCTGGGGCGTCGTCGTTGTGAAACGTTGCGTCCTACGGCGGACCTCTCTGTCGTTCGGTCCCGATTGGCCCACGTCGCGGAGATGAAGGCCATCCTGGAGGCCGGGGAGGATCTGCCGATTCACGGTTTGAAAGACGTCGGGCCGATTCTCGATCGGTTGGATATTGAAGGTGTGACCCTTGGAGCCCCGGAGCTCATCGATCTGTGTCGGCAGATCGAACTTTCTCGAGGGGTGAAGCGTTTTCTCGAAAAGCTCGATGAGAAACAATTTCCCCGTCTTTGGCAGATCGCTCAGCAGCTCAACGCCCCTCGAGCCCTCGAAAAAGAGATCCTCCACGCCATCGATCCCAAAGGCGAAATCCTGGATCGGGCGAGTGTGACCCTTTCCGAAATCCGGCATCGACTCCGGACAGTGCGGGAACGGGTCAAGGGCTTGCTCGAAGGGTTGCTCCGTCGAGAGGATCTTCGGTCCATCTTCCAGGAAGAGTTGATTACCCTCAGAAATGGGAGATACGTTCTTCTCGTCAAGGCAGAGCACAAGCACCGCCTTGAAGGGATTGTCCACGATCAATCCCAGAGCGAGAGAACCTACTTCATTGAACCTCTTCAGGCTGTTTCTTATAACAATGAGACGAATATCCTGGCGGCCGAGGAGAAAGAGGAAGAGTATCGGATTCTCCGAGAGCTGACCCATCGGGTGAGAGAAGAGGTGGAATCCCTCAGAACAGACCTTGAAATCCTTGGTGAGCTCGATCAGCTTTACGCCATAGCCCGGTTTTCGATCTCCCTCAGAGCGACCGAACCGATTCTCAATCAGGAAGGCCGAATCGATCTCAGAGAGGCGCGACATCCCCTCCTGAGCCTTCAGATGGGCAAGGAAGTGGTGCCCATTCATCTACGGATGGGTCAGGGCATCAAGGTATTGATCTTGAGCGGTGCCAATGCGGGCGGGAAGACGGTTGCCCTCAAGACCCTGGGGCTTCTCACCCTGATGGTTCAGTCCGGCCTGCCCATTCCGGTGGCCGAAGGGAGCGAGGCGGCCCTGTTTGAAGGGGTCTTCGGGATGATCGGGGATGAACAGGATATCTCGGAACATCTCAGCACCTTTTCCAGTCACCTGCTTCATCTCAACCACCTTCTCGAAGAAGCCGGGCCCAAATCCCTTGTTCTCCTCGATGAACTGGGTGTGGGGACCGATGCCCAGGAAGGCGCAGCCCTTGCCATGGGCTATCTCGATCGGTTCAGGGCAAAGGGAAGCTTCGTGATGGTGACCACCCATTTCGATCGTCTCAAGGCCTACGGTTACTTCCATTCCGATGTTCAGAACGTGGCCGTGGAATTCGACCAGGAAACCTTGGAGCCCCGATACACCCTATCCTACGGAGCTCCGGGACAAAGCAACGCCTTTCTGGTAGCGGAGAAGCTCGGTGTTCCCTACGAGGTCCTGGAGTCGGCTCGGCGCTATTTGGAAGGAGGGGAGGAAGAGGTCTCGCGGCTCATGCAGCTCCTTCAGCAGGAACGAAGCGGGCTCGAAGGAGAACGAAGGGCATTGCTCACTTTAAAGGAAGAGGTCGCTCTTGAGCGAAAGCGACTAAGAGAGGTCGTCGAAGGGATCAAGAGGCGAAAACAGGAGATCCTCGTTCGGGCTGAGGAGAAGGCGAGAAAGATGACCCAAGCAATGGAGGAAGAACTGAAGGAGTGGGTTCGTCTGAAAAAAGAGGAAGCCCTTTCGAGAAAAACGTCTCCTGTGAGGGAATTTCGGAAGGTGGTCCAAGAGGTCCGAAAGAGAACCTTCCCGGAGGCAAGGCGAAAGAGAAAGGCCGAGGAGCCGGTTGGCTTGAAAATAGGAGAATATGTTAGAATCGAGAGCCTGGGACGTAAGGGTGTGGTGACCAAGATCGAGGAACCTCTGAAAAGGGTTGAGGTGTGGACCGACAGAGGGAGGGTGAAGACCTCTCTATCCGATATCGGGAGGGTCGAAGACACCGAGGGGGAGCACGAGGTTTCCGATCCAAGGGAGATGAGCCGGATCGATTCGGCGCGATCAGAGATGTCGTCGGAGCTCAACGTCGTGGGCTTTACCGTGGATGAGGCCCTCCCTGTGGTGGATAAGTTCATTGACCAAGCCCTGTTGTATGGGTTAAAAGAGGTTCAAATCATTCACGGGGTTGGATCCGGGCGGCTGCGAGGCGCCATCGGCCAGTTTCTTCACGATCACCAGGGGGTGAAGCGTTTTGTCCCCGGCGAGGGGAGAGGGGGCGCAGGCGTCACGGTCGTAGAGCTTTTGTAACCGAAATTGGGCGATTCTCCCAAAGGGTCGAAGAGCGCCAAGGCCTCATGCACCTTCAACCATGCGATATCTCGCCGGTAAGGTGAAGGGTCCGGGCGTTTGCCTCACGGCTGAGCGGTCGTCGCTCCAAGAGGGTTCTCGACTCCGCCGCTCTTCTTCGACAAGGTTCGGGTCGCTCGGTTTGGGTGTAAAAAACCTTCAGGCTTCCCCATGCGTTTTTTCTCCGAAGAGAAGGTTTCGGAAGTTCGGGATCGTTCGAGCATTGTAGAAGTGATCTCGGACTATGTCAACCTGAAGAAGGCGGGAAGAAATTTCAGAGGGCTCTGTCCCTTCCATTCCGAGAAAACGCCTTCCTTCATGGTCAACGAGGAGAAGCAGATCTTTCACTGCTTCGGCTGCGGGGCCGGAGGCGATGTCTTTTCGTTTCTGATGAAGGTGAACCAGATCTCCTTTCCCGAAGCGGTGGAGGAGCTGGCCCGCCGCTACGGTGTCTCCCTTCCATTGCAAACCGCTTCGCCCAGCCAGACCAAGGAAGCCGCTCGACGGGAAGCCCTCTTCCAGATCAACGAACTTGCTTCAAACTACTTCCAAGAGATTCTGACCCGGCGCCGAGAAGGGGAGCCCGCAAGGCAGTACCTTGCCCAGAGGGGAATTCGCGAGCAAACGATCGACGAATTTCACTTGGGCTATGCCGTAGATCGCTGGGATGGACTCCTTCAGTATTTGCGAAAACGGGGCGCCTCTCTTTCGATGGCTTCAGAACTGGGACTTCTGATCCCAAAGGGGAAGGAAAGCTGGTTCGACGCCTTTCGAGGCCGGGTCATGTTTCCCATTCGAAACCTTCAGGGTCGGATTGTGGGTTTCGGCGGCCGGGCAATCGGAACGGGACATCCGAAATACCTCAACTCCCCGGATTCGAGCCTCTATCATAAAGGGGAGATTCTCTATGGCCTTCGGGAAGCGAAAACGTTTCTACGACAAAGCGACCAGGTGATGATCGTGGAAGGTTATTTCGACCTTCTCATGCTCCACCAGTCGGGGTTGAGGCAAAGCGTCGCGACCTTGGGGACGGCGCTCACCGCGCGCCATCTCCGTCTTCTCAGAAGGTACACCGAACGGATGGTCCTCGTCTTCGACGGAGACGCAGCGGGCCAACAGGCCAGTCTTCGGCTCTTGCCGCTCTTTCTCGAAGAGGGCCTTTGGCCGAAGGTCGTTCTCCTTCCGGAAGGAGAGGACCCGGACGGTTTCTTGAGAAAAGGCCATTTGGAAGACTTTAAGAGAAGGATCGCCGAAGGGCCTCTACTCATGGATTTCTTCTTGGATCGTCTGGCAAAAATCCATCCTGTCAAGTCCGTGGAAGGTAGGGCGAAATGCGCCGATGAAGCGTTGGCCATGATCCAAAGAATTCCCGACGTCATCCAGCGTGATTTCTACCTGAAGGCCCTTGCGGAGCGATTGGAATTGGAGGTCTCCCTCCTCCGAAATCGAATCGGTCGAGGGTTGAAGGGGAGACTTCGAATGGAGACCGGGGCTCAAGGGCCTCTATCTCAGCGCTACGACTCCAGAGCGGAGGAGACGGTGGTGCGATTGATGACCCAGGACCCAAGGTGGGTCGGCAGGGTGTTGGAAGAGCGGATCATCGATGAATTCGAAAGCCCGAGCCTTCAGCAGATCGCTCGGGCCATGGAGGAGGTTTACCGTCGCAGAGGCGATCTTCCTCTCAGCGAGGTCATGGCTGGTCTCGAGGAGACGCTCCAAGAGAAGCTGAGGAGGATCATTTTTAAGGAGGTGGTGTTTGAAGAAGGGATTGAGGAAAAGATTTTGGAAGACTGCGTCCAGAAGATTCGTGAGAGACGGCTGAAAAGGGACAAGAGCGAGCTCCGAAAGAGGATCAGGGAAGCAGAAAAAGAGACAGGGGGCGAGGTTCCCGAGGCCCTCTTGGCCGAACATCAAGCGCTGGCAAGAAGAGAGGCCCTTCTGCGAAAGAGTGGACCCTGAGGTTTCCCTTTCCCAAGTGCACCCTGAGACGGGCCTGAAGGGAGTCTCATGTCGCAATAAATCCTGCTCCATTATGCAACGGACGGGTTGAGTCTGGCTCAAAGGGTCAGCGGGCCTCGATGTCCCGAGGGCTGGTCCACCCTGCTCGAAGCAGGGCTTTGGCGAGTGCTCTCGAGCTGACGATGAAGGAGTAGTCCATGGGTAAAGAAGGAAAGATCGACGAAATGGAACGAATGATCTCCTTGGAAGAAGACAAGGAGCTCTTGGGCTTGGACGATCTTTCCTCCAGCGAAATCGTCTCGACCGACCAGATCGACGATGTCCTGATGATGTTTGACGAAATGGACCTCGAAGGAGAGAACGGCCTTGAAGGGTTGCCCCCGGCCGAGGAGGGGTATCTTGAGAAAGAGGTCGGTGAAGACGAGGGACTGGAGATGGAGGCGCTCGGAAAGGCCACAGATCCTGTACGCATGTATCTTCGGGAAATGGGTTCCGTGTCCCTCTTGACGCGGGAGGGAGAGGTGGAGGTTGCCAAACAGGTTGAACGAGCCAAGGAGGAGATTCTCCGGATCCTGCCCCGCTGCCCCTTGGCCGTCAACGAGATTGTTCGTCTGAGAGAAGCCCTCGGAGCCCGAAAGATCTCAGTGCGGGAGGTGACCAACGACATCGATGAAGACGGCTCCACCCGAGAAGAAGAGGAGACCCAAAAGAGGAAGGTGATAGCCCTCATTGAACGGATCCGGCGCAGCCACCTTGCCCTGCGGCGAACGAGACAGGGAAAGACGACGGGGCGCCGCAAGGTTCAAGCCTCGGTCTTCGCGAAACAGGCGGAGATCTTTGAGTACCTGAAACAACTCAATCTCAGGGACGCACAGATTGGCAAGATCGTCCAGAAGATGAAGCAGGTCCTGGCGAAGGTGGAAAAGGCCGAAGCGGAGATTCGGAAGGCCGAGGAGAAGTCGGGGATGACACTCCAGGAGGCGAGGGTCCTTCTTCGGAGAGCAAGGTCGAAAAGAAGTTGGGTGAAGAGATTACCGGATGGTCGTGTGTTGAGCAAGGGCGACCTCGTTGAGCTCCATCGTGTGGCTCGAACAGCCAGGGAGAAGATCAACCGTGCCGAGGAAGAGAGCGGTTTGAATCGAGAGGAGTTACGGGCTGCGCTGAGAGCGATCGACGAAGAGGAACGTAAAGCCCGGGAGGCGAAATGTGTCTTGGTAAAAGCCAACCTCAGATTGGTCGTTTCGATCGCGAAGAAGTACATGAACCGGGGGCTCCAATTCTCCGATCTGATCCAGGAGGGGAATATCGGCCTCATGAAGGCGGTGGAGAAGTTTGAATATCAGCGGGGATACAAGTTCAGTACTTATGCGACGTGGTGGATCCGCCAGGCGATCACCCGGGCGATTGCCGATCAGGCTCGAACGATTCGGATTCCCGTTCACATGATCGAGACCATCAACAAACTCGTGAGGACCTCGCGGCGCCTGGTTCAAGAAATGGGAAGGGAGCCGACTCCGGAAGAGATCGCCGAGAAGATGGAGATGCCCCTCGATAAGGTGAGAAAGGTGCTGAAGGTTGCGAAGGAACCCATCTCTCTGGAAACGCCCATTGGGGAGGAAGAGGAGAGCCATTTGGGAGACTTCATTGAAGACAAGGGCATCCCTTCTCCCCAGGAGGCCGTCATCAACGCCAACCTTTCGGAAACAACCCGTAGGGTTCTGGCAAGCCTGTCCCCTCGGGAGGAGAAGGTCTTGAGGATGAGGTTTGGCATCGGAGAGAAGTACGATCACACCCTCGAAGAGGTGGGGCTCGATTTCGATGTGACCCGGGAGCGCATTCGCCAAATCGAGGCAAAGGCCCTAAAGAAACTTCGACATCCCAGCCGTGCCAAGAAGCTACGGGCCTTCTTGGAGGGGTGACGGGGGATTCACCCCTGGCACAGGTTTCAACCCCAACGGAAGGGTTGACACGGTGGAAGGATGGACTATAATAGAAAAGGGGCCCATAGCTCAGCTGGAAGAGCCACCGGCTCATAACCGGTAGGTCCCTGGTTCGAGGCCAGGTGGGCCCACCAGAGAAGAGATGGCGAGGCTTATGTTGAATGATTTGAAAAGGAATGGGCGAAGGCTGGATTGAAAAATGGAGAGTGCGCCCAGGGCGGCGCACTCTCCTTGTTTTGGGCCCTTACGTCTTGGCCTTGATCTTTCAAGAGGTAGGGCGATCCGGGGAAGGCCTCACGGGAAGGGCACCGATCCATTCAGGAAGGAAAAGGAGATCAAACCTTGAAGGAGCAGCTTGAGCTACTGTGGGAACTTCAGCGGATCGATCTCGATCTGAAGGCGATTGAGGAGGGTCGAAGCCGATATCCCAAGGAGATCGAACGTCTGGAGGAGAAGGCACGAGTCGAAAAGGAGAAGCTTGGCAAGGAGAAAGAACGGATTGAAGTGTTGGAGAAAGAGCGAAGGCAGAAGGAAAAGGCCCTCTTGATGGAGCAGGAAAAGATCAAACGGTCCGAAGGGAAAATGTTCGAAGTGAAGACAAACAAGGAGTATCAGGCCCTCTTGAATGAAATCGAAATGGGTAAAGAAGCCTGCAGCCGCCAAGAGGAAGAGATCCTCAAACACCTGGACGAGATCGATGGGCTGAGAAGCCACATCGCGAAGAGGGAGAAGGAGCTCGCCTTCCTCCTTGAAAAGATCGAGGGCGAGAAACGGGAAATCGCCGAGAAGATGGCTCGGGATGATCTGGCCTGGAAAAGGGGGCTGGAAAGACGAGAAGTTCTTTCGAAGCAAATCGACCCGGAGCTTTTCAAGCTCTACAGCACCCTGAAGGAGAAACGTCAAGGTGTGGGCATGGTGAACGTGAAGCAAGAGATCTGTCAGGGCTGTTTTATGAATGTTCCACCGCAGATGTTTATCGAGACCCAGAAGAGCAACGCTTTGATTCGGTGCCCCCACTGCAACCGGATCCTCTACTGGGAAGGAAACGAGAAGGCGAAATGAGCTACGTCTCGAGCCGCCCCCTGAGCGATCGGTTTCTCACCCTCTACATTGACGGAGCGAGTCGGGGGAATCCGGGAAGAGCAGGGGCTGGCGTGTGGGTTACGGATGAGGAAGGGCAACCCTTAAGGGCCCTTGGCCGGTACCTGGGCCGCATGACTAACAATGAGGCCGAGTATTGGGCCCTTCTGATCGGGATCAGGGAAGCCAAACGAATGGGCGCCGCGTTCATTCGGGTTTACACCGATTCCGAGTTGATCGCGAAACAGGTCAACGGAATCTACCGGGTGAGACATCCGAACTTGAAATCCCTTCACCAAGCCGTTTTGGATGTTCTGAAAGGGTTTCGTTCGTACGAAGTGATTGCTATCCCAAGAGAAGGCAATGCTCAGGCCGATCGGCTGGCAAACCAGGCGATCGACGGAAGGATTGCGAGAGAGAAGGAAGGAGAAATCCGGGAGGAGCGGATGGCCGCTTCCCCTCAAAGCCTCGAGAGAGGAAGAAAGGGGAAGAGGAAAGTCCGAGCTCCAGAAGGCAGGGTGGTCCGTAACACGGACTGTCCCGATAACGAGGTGCGATAGCCCTGATGGGCGTCGCCCCGTTTGACGGGATAAGGAAAGTGCCACAGAAAACATACCGTCCCGCAGTCCGCGGGATAAGGGTGAAAAGGCGAGGTAAGAGCTCACCAGTACTCCGAGCGATCGGAATAGCTTGGCAAACCCCACCCGGAGCAAGACCAAATAGGTCCCGCTTCCCGCCTCGAGCGGGAGGAGAATCGCCTGTTCAACTTTCTCCCTTCGGGAGGAAGGCGGGACGGGTCAGGTCGCTTGAGACCCTGAGCAATCAGGGCCCTCAGATAAATGGCCATCGTCCCAAACCCAGGGATACAGAACTCGGCTTATAGCTCGCTTCCGGATTTCTTCTTCATCTCTTTTTCTGAAGGGTGTAACGGGAAGGATGTTTCGCTTTCGGCAAAACCGAAGGTGGATCCGCTTTCTCACCCTTCGAAAGGACCTTTGTCCCTGGCTCGGCGGTGAAGGAAATCCTTCTTGACCGGACTCACACGGTATCCGGCTGGCCGTCAACACGCGGAGGTTGAGGGAGCTTGCTTCCGCTGGATCATCTATGAAAAATGGACCATTGAAGCGATGGGGCTTCTTCTGCTTGATTTTTTCCCTTTGGATTGGGTTTCCTCCTTTGGCTTTTTCCCAGAAGGCGACCATTCGAGAGGTCACCGCGAGACGGATCGACAGCGGGTGGAAGGTGAGCTTCTCCTTGGTAGACGGCTTTAACGAGAAGACAGAGGAAGCGATTGAGAGTGGCGTCGAGACGATCTTTACCTTTTTCGTCGAGGTCTATCAGAGGAGGCCGTGGTTATGGGATCGAAAGGTGGGATCCTTTCGCTTTCACCATACGCTTCGGTTTGATCCCATACGGAATGAATATCAAGTGACCTTGGGAGAGATCGGTGAGAGTTTCTTCGTTACCACCTTGGAGGAGGCGAAAAGAAAGGTTTCACGGGTTGAAGACGTGGAGGTTCAGCTTTCGACCCTCGTTTCTCCTCGGGCGCCCCTGGAACTAAGGATCAAGGCACAGGTCGACTCGATTCGCCTCCCTTTTCCACTCGAACAGCTTCTCTTCTTTGTTTCCTTGTCGGATGCGGAGACCGATTGGTACATCCAACCCCTTCCGCCGTAGAGGGTTCGTGGTGAGATGAGCCTGTTGAAAAAAGCACTGACGCCCGAAGGGAAGAAACGTCGGGTTGAACTCATGGTGATCGGGATTCTCACGGTCGTGATCATTGGACTCACGATCGTCGAGACTCGATTTCCAAGGTTGACGGGAAGCGACTCATCCTCCAGTCATATCCTCATCTTCACGCTCATCAACATCAACATTCTCCTCATCCTTCTGCTCATCTTTCTCGTCATTCGAAACCTGGTGAAACTTGTGTTCGAAAGGCGAAGGAACGTCTTAGGGGCGAAAATTCGAACGAAACTGGTGGTGGCCTTCATCAGCCTCTCCCTTGTTCCGACGATCCTTCTCTTTCTCGTTGCAGTGGGTTTCATCACCAGCAGTGTGGAGCAGTGGTTTAAACCTCAGGTGGTGGAGTCGCTCCAAAGCGCCCTCGAGGTGGCCCAGTCCTACTACCGTGATTTTGCAGAGGGCATGGTCTTGGCCGCCCAAGACATCAGTCGTCATCTCTCCACGCAAGGGCTCGTTCAAAAAGGAAAGGCAATCGCCGTGACCCGAGAGGAGCTCGAAAAAAAGCGGCGGGAGTATCGGCTGAGCCTCCTCGGGGTTTTCTTGAAGGAAGGGGGTGAAAGCCTCACGGTGGAAGACCCTGCCCTAAGGAACATCTTTCTCAGCCACCCGAAGGATCTGCTCGCAGCAGGCTTTGCGGGTCAAACCGTATCGAGAAGACTTCCTGCCGGAGAAGGAGAGGTGATCACGGGCCTCGCTCCCCTTGTGGAGCCCAAGGGAGGGAAGGTGATCGGGGTCGTCTCGGCCTCGCATTTCGTTCCAAGAAGCATGACGGTGAAGATGCACCAGATCTCCCAAGCCTATGTGGATTACAAACAGCTCAAGATCCTGCGAAAACCTATCAAGTCCAGTTATAAAATGGCGCTTCTGATGGTTACGCTTCTGATTCTCTTTTCGGCCACGTGGTTCGGCTTCCATCTTGCGAAAGACATCACGGTGCCGATCAAGGAGTTGGCGGAAGCGACCCATCGAATTGCGTCCGGAGATTTGAACTATCGGATTGAGATGAAGGCGGGTGACGAAATCGGCCTCCTCGTTCAATCCTTCAATCAGATGACCGGAGATCTCCAGGTGAGCCGGCTCGAGCTTGAGCAGCGCCGGAAATACATGGAGATCGTTTTGAAGAATGTGGCCGCAGGCGTGATCTCTCTGGATCAGAAAGGCCGGGTCACCACCATGAATACCTCGGCGGAGAAGATGTTGGGGGTATCCGCCGAGGAGGTCCTCGAAAAACCCTACAAAGAGGCGTTCGCCTCGGAGGTGAGAGCGTGGATCGAGCCGTTGCTCGAGGAGTTGACGGCCTCTGGGAAGGACTTCCTGACCCGACAGCTTGCCCTCGACCTGGGAGGCAAGTCCCTCGCCCTTCTGATCAATATTACCCATCTGAAGGACGAGGAAGGGAATCCCTTGGGAATTGTCGTCGTCTTTGACGACCTCACCCAGCTCATGAAGGCCCAACGAATGGCGGCGTGGAGAGAGGTAGCCCGGCGGATTGCCCATGAGATCAAGAATCCGCTCACTCCCATTCAGCTTTCGGCTCAGAGGCTGAGAAAACGTTACCTCGAGAGGCTTCGAGGGGATGGTGAGGTCTTCGACGAGTGCACTCAAACGATCGTCAAGCAGGTGGAAGAGCTGAAGGCCATGGTCAACGAGTTCTCCAATTTCGCCCGGATGCCGGCCTCCAATCCAACGCCGAATCATCTCAACGAGATCGTTCAGGAGACCCTTGTTCTCTTCCGGGAGGCCCATCGCGATGTCCAATTCGAATTCGTTCCGAGTGATTTGCCGGTTTTCAATCTGGATCGGGATCAGATGAAACGGGTCCTCATGAATCTCATCAAGAACAGCCTTGCGGCCATTGACACAGGAGGAGAGATCCGAATCCAGACGAGCTATGACCCTCACCTTCAGATCGTTCGTCTCGAAGTCAGCGACAACGGATGCGGGATCCGGGACGAAGACAAATCGAGGCTCTTCGAACCCTACTTCTCAACTCGGAAGAGCGGAACAGGACTCGGCCTCACGATCGTCAACGCGATTGTTTCGGATCATAACGGCTATATCCGGGTTCGGGACAACAAACCAAAGGGAACCACCTTTGTGATCGAGCTACCGGTCCGGGTCTGAGCGAAGACCCGAAGGATCACCCGAGGATGCCGAGGAAGATCTTTTTTGCTTCCAGGCTATTTTTGGGCTAAAATAGGAGTAAAGGCGAAGTCTTGCGAACGGCCGGTTTATCGAGCCTTGTACGAGGGAAGGGTGGTTTCTTTGCCACAAAAGGTCGCCGAAAAACTGATTTGCCAGAACAAGAAGGCGTTTTTCAACTATTCGGTCGAGGAGACCTATCAAGCAGGCATTTCCCTTTTGGGCTCCGAGGTCAAGTCTTTGCGGGAGGGGAGGGTTAGTCTGGGCGACAGCTATGGGGATATTCGGGATGGCGAGGTATTTCTCGTGGATGCGCACATCAGCCCTTACCCGCAAGCCAATCGTCTTAACCATGATCCTCTGAGGACACGAAAGCTCCTTCTTCACAAGAGAGAGATCCGACGTTTGATTGGAAAGGTGGAGCAGAGAGGGTATACGTTGATTCCCCTTAGGCTCTACTTCTTGAATGGAAAGGTCAAGGTCGATTTGGGGCTGGCGAAGGGGAAAAAGCTTTTTGACAAAAGGGAGACGCTCAAGCGAAAAACCCTGGAACGGGAGATGGAAAGGGGGCGAAAAGGGTTCGACGGGGATCGTTGACGGCAGAGCTGCATACCGAGGTCCCATTGGCTCGTTAAACAAATGGGATTCAAACATAATCGCCAACTACGATTATGCCCTTGCTGCCTAAGGGCAGCGAGCGTCCTTCCCGTTCTTTCCTGTAGGGCGGGGTAAGGACGTCAGAAAAACAGGATAGCTTTCCTCTGAAGCCTATAGGAGGAAGGCGAAACCCCATAGGCTAGCCTCTGAGGAATCCTGCCTGTGGGAGGCCTGAGGGGCGAAGTCAAAACACCGGCTAAGTATGTAGACGTTCTGTCGGAAGGTTCTCGGACGCGGGTTCGATTCCCGCCGCCTCCACCACATTGGCCCGTCCGTTCCATAACGGAGCCCGGGAGAGGACGCCTCAGAGGCCTTGTCAAGCGGGTCTTGTTGACACGTGAGCGGTTATCTCAGATTCCACCAAGGGTGAAGTCCAGCGGAGGCGACGGAACTTGATACGTAACCTCCTTAAGGTGGTGCTACAAGCCCTCTCGGACGCCCTCACCGGGGCCCTCGAGCAGGATTTATTGCAACATTAGGGTTTACAGGCCGGTGCTGGGCCAAGTAATGGAAGATCGGTATTCCCTTTTTCCCTCCGCGGTCAACCTTCACGGGAGTCCAAAGTTTCGCCTTTCATCTTTTGCCGAAAAGATTCGAGATAGAGATAGATCACCGGCGTGATGTAGAGGGTAATGAGCTGGGAGAAGACCAATCCCCCCACTACCGCGAGCCCCAGGGGGCGCCGCGCTTCGGCGCCCGCACCGAAACCCAGGGCGATCGGCAGTGCGCCCATGATCGCAGCCATGGTGGTCATCATGATGGGTCGAAAGCGGACGAGACATCCATCATAGATGGCCACAGCCGGCTCCTTCCCCTGATTTCTCTGTGCATCCAAGGCAAAATCGATCATCATAATCGCATTCTTCTTGACAATGCCGATCAACATGACAATTCCAACCATCGAATAGATGTTGAGGTCTATCTTGAAGATGAGAAGGGTCACCAAGGCCCCAAATCCTGCAGAGGGAAGGCCAGAAAGAATCGTCAGGGGATGGAGGAAGCTTTCGTAAAGAATTCCAAGGACGATGTAAATGATCACAATGGCCATGATCAGGAGGAGGCCCATCCCTTTGATGGAAGTCTGGAATGCCTGGGCTGTTCCCTGGAAACCCGTGCTGATCGTAGGCGGAAGGGTGGCCTTGGCTATCTTTTCGACCGCTAATACCACATCTCCCAGGGAAACACCGGGCTTGATGTTGAAAGAGATCGTAACGGATGGAAGTTGTCCGAGGTGGTTGATGGAGAGGGGACCAAGACCCGGCCGTAGGTTTGCAACGGCGCTTAGCGGAATCAGATGGCCATTGGAGGAGCGCACATAGAGTATCGACAAAGAAGAAGGATCCACTTGATATTGAGGCTCCAGTTCGATGATCACCGGATACTGGTTGATCGAAGTATAGATCGTCGAAATCTGTCTCGATCCGTAAGCGCTATAGAGCGTATCTTCGATCTGATTGGCTGTTACGCCGAGGGCCGAAGCCTTATCGCGGTCGATCTCGATATTCACCTGAGGATTCTTGATCTGCAGGTCGCTGGTCACGTCCTGAATCCCCGGCAATTCCTTCATCTTCGCTTCAAGTCTCGGGGCATGCTCATAGAGTTCCCTTATATCCGGACTCTGGAGGGTGAACTGATATTGGGCCTTTGTCAATTGCCCCCCGATTCGAATGGGAGGAGGATTTTGAAGGAAGACCTGGATACCTGGGATCTTCGAAAGCTTTGGACGCAACTGCTGAATCACCTCTTCTGCGTGAAGCTTCCGTTCGGAGCGGGGTTTCAAGGTAATGAAGATACGACCCATATTTCCCGTGGGGGTTGGACCTCCCGCCCCAACCGTTGACGAAAAGGAATGCACATTCGGATCCTGCTGAACGATCTCCATGACAGCAAGCTGATGCTGTTTCATTCCCTCAAAGGAGATTCCTTGGGCCCCTTCAGTGAAGCCAAAAATCTGACCGATGTCCTCGCTGGGAAGAAATCCATAGGAGAAGGTCATGAAAAGCGCAAGGGTGACGGCGAGAATCAGAAACGAGAGGATGAGGGTGGCAAGCCGGTGCTTCAACACAAATTGAAGGCTCACTCTATAGGCTTGCAGCATGCCTTCGAAAAAACGCTCGGAGGTGGCATAGAGAGCCCCCCTTCTCTTTTCTGCCAGGGGTCTGAGAAATTGGCTGCATAGCATGGGGGTGAGGCTCAGGGAAATGAAACCCGAGACCAAAATCGCCACCCCGATCGTCACGGCAAATTCGTGAAGGAGTCGGCCGACGATGCCTCCCATGAAGAGGATGGGGATGAAAACAGCGACAAGGGACAGGGTCATGGACACAATCGTAAATCCGATTTCTCTCGACCCATTGAATGCGGCTTGCAGAGGCTTTTCCCCCATTTCCATATGCCGAACAATATTCTCTAGCATGACGATGGCGTCATCGACCACGAAACCCACGGAGAGAGTCAAAGCCATCAGGGATAGATTGTCCAAGCTGTAATTGAGGAGGTACATGACGGAGAAGGTGCCAATGATCGACATCGGAAGGGCCAAGCTTGGAATAATCGTGGCAGATAGATTGCGGAGAAAAAGAAAGATCACCAGAACGACCAGACAGAGGGTCAAAAAGAGTGAAAACTTGACATCGTTCACCGAATCACGAATCGACTGGGAACGGTCGAAGAGGACATGGAGGTCGACAGAGGCAGGCATCTGGCTTCGGAGGGTTGGTAGCAACTTTCTTATGGAATCGACGACCTCAACGGTGTTCGTTCCGGGCTGACGGTAAACGGCCAAGCCGATGGCCGGAATGTTCACATACCAGTTTGCCACCTTATTGTTTTCGACGCTGTCGATGACCTTTCCCAGGTCACTTAGCCTGACCGGAGAACCATTTCTGTACGTGACGATCAGGGGACGGTAGGCCTCGGCATTGGATAGCTTTCCACTTGCCTCGATCGTAAAAGCCTGATGAGGTCCGTAGAGCGTTCCGGTCGGAAGGTTCACATTGCCGCTCTGAATGGCCTTGGCCACCTCGTCGATCCCGATGGAACGTGAGGCGAGGGCTTTTGGATCGAGCTGCGCCCGAACTGCATATTTCTGGGCCCCGAAAATCGCGACTTGGGCGACCCCGCTGACCATGGAGATTCGTTGAGCGATAAACGTATCCGCGTATTCATGGACCGCCGAGAGGGGAAGGGTGGGAGAACTCAGTTGGAGGAAGAGAACAGGGAAGTCGGCAGGATTGACTTTTTGATAAGAAGGAGGATTGGGCATGTCCGGCGGAAGCTGACGGGCCGCCTTTCCGATCATGGCCTGAACGTCCTGGGCGGCGGCATCGATATCCCGATCAAGGCTGAATTGTAAGGTGATCCGGGTCATTCCCAGGGTGTTCGTGGAGTTCATGGAATCGAGCCCGGAAATCGTTGAGAACTGCCGCTCCAGCGGAATGGCCACCGCTGAAGCCATCGTTTCGGGGCTTGCTCCAGGCAGCTCGGCAATGACGAGAATGGTTGGGAAATCGACCGTCGGAAGATCGCTCACAGGGAGGAGTCTATAGCCCAAAACTCCAAAAAGCAGAATACCCAGCATGACAAGAGTCGTCATAACCGGGCGCCGGATAAAAAGCTCGGAGATGTTCGTCATGGTTTTTTCTTGGGGGTTACGACCGAATCAGGCGTCTTGATTTCGACCTTGGCTCCGGGCGAGAGCCGAAGCTGTCCATCGGTAACCACCTTCTCGTCGATGTTGATCCCTTTTTGAATAACCACTTCTTGCCCCACGATCTCTTCGGTGACGACAGGCCTGAGCTCAACCGTCAAATCTGGCTTGACCACAAAGACAAATTGACCTTGCTGCCCTGTCTGGATAGCCTGAGTGGGAACGACAATGGCATCGGGCTTTGTCGCAAGGGTCAAGATCACATTGACAAACTGGCCTGGCCAGAGCCTCTTCTCCCGATTGGCAAAAGTTCCTTTAAGCTTGATCGTCCCGGTTGTGCTATCCACCGTATTGTCGATAAACGTAATGGTTCCTTCTTCCGGATGGGTCTCCTCTTTTGGAAGGATGGCTTCCACTTTGAGCTGGCCTGAGCTCAGATGTTTTCTGATCTCCCCGAGGCTCTGTTCCGGCACAGAAAAAACGACATAAATGGGAGTAATCTGATTGATGAGAACCAAACTGGCGTCGTTCTCCTTGATGATATTCCCCTCCTGAACGATCAAACTTCCGGTTCGTCCGTCCATGGGAGAGTAGATCGAGCAATAGCTGAGTTGAAGCTTTGCGTTTTCGATCGCTGCTTTATCAGCAGCCACCATGGCCTCCGCGTTTGCTTTGGCTGCCCGATCGGCTCTCACCGTGGCTGCCAGGGCTTCCCAATCTGTTCGGAACTTATCAAATTGCTGCCGGGCCACCACACCTTTTTCGAACAGCACGCGGTAGCGTTCAGCCTCTACCTGGGCGTTCTTCTCCTGGGCGATATTCCGTTCGAGGTTAGCCTCGGTCTGCTTCACGAGGGCCATATCCTTCTGGAGATTGGCCTCGGCCTGTTTAAGAGCGGCTTCATAGGGCCGAGGATCGATGGAGAAAAGGAGAGCCCCTTTCCTCACATCGTCCCCCTCTTTGAAGTGGACTCGCATGATCTGCCCAGGGATCCTCGATTTGATTGTAACGGATGAATAGGCTTGAACATTCCCGATGGCACGAATCTGCACTGGGACGGCTTTCTGGACGGCTGTGGCCACGACGACAGGGATTGCGGGAGGCTCCAGCCTTTTGGGGCTCTCCTTGGAACAGGCCGAGAACGTGCCAAAGGTCATGATGAAACAGAAAAAGAGGCTAGGCCTCAATAAAAAAACGCTTCTTTTCACCCATCCTCCCTTCTCACATTTGTCTTGACACCCCCACAGGAAGCGGAAGGGTCGCCAAGTGACGATCATGTTGAATTACATATAATCAATTTATCCTATCGCTGCAATAGGTACCTACGGCATGACGAATATACACCGATGTTGCAAAATTCCTTGCCAAAGGGCCCCGGTGAGGGCGCTCAAGAGGTCTTGTAGCGGCACCTTAAGGAAGCGAGATACTCACTTCGGGCAACTCTGCTAAACTTCACACTTGGCGAAGCCTATGATAGCCGTTCAAACGTCAACTGGAACCGCTTGCCAAGGCCTCCAGAGGGTCCTCTCCGGGGTTCCGCAACGGAACTGGCGGCTCTTGAAACCACTTACTTCGCGTCAGAACGTCACGAATGGGTTTGCTCCTCAAGATATCTTGTGGTATAAGTGATTACGAATCGGATCGGATTTGAAGAGAAGGAGGGAGCGAAGATGAAGGTTGTCGCGTTCAACGGCAGTCCTCGAAAGGGAGGAAACACGGCGCTTCTTTTGAAGGAGGTGCTCGGGGAACTTGAAAAAGAAGGCATCGAAACCGAGCTCGTCGAAATGTCGGAAAAGAAAATGCATGGGTGCATCGCCTGTCAGAAATGCTTCGAGAATAAGAATCAACGGTGCGCCGTGGACGATGACGCGGCCAATGGGTATATCGAAAAGATCCTCGGTGCTCAGGGGGTGATTCTGGGCTCTCCCGTCTATTTCATGGATGTCACTCCGGAGATGAAGGCCCTCATTGACCGGGCCGGTTTCGTCTCTCTGGCGAACGGCCGGATGTTCCGAAACAAGGTTGGCGCCGTAGTCGCGGCCTTTCGTCGCAGCGGGGCCATGCATGCCATCGATTCGATGAACCATCTCTTGCTCAGCCAGGAGTTCTTCATCGCGGGCCGAGCTGTGGGAATCGGAAGGGAAAAGGGAGAGGTCCTCAAGGACGAGGAGGGTTTGCAATTGGCACGATCCCTTGGGCAACGGATGGCGTTCTTGCTGAAGAAACTCTATGGATAAGAGACCTTTTTTCCCACGGGAAGGGGGCGATATCAATGCAGTGGTCAAGCATCCGCTTTTCATTGGGGTCTTTTCTCCTTGAGAGCCGAATTGGGCGACTGAGGGCGAAAGGGACGGCGAACCAGACGAGATTTCGCCACGCGCTTTGGCCGGTCGAAAGGTTAGGTTTTGCCTTGTACCTGGTGCTGGGGCTGGGGTTATGTTCCTGTGCTACGGCTCCTCTGGAACCTCTTGCTTCAGGAGAGATGCGGTTGCTGCGCCTTGAACCCCCAACCGGAGAGGTTCTGGCGAACATCCAATACATCTACACGATCCAGTTCGAGGCTGATGGCAGGCCAAGGATCACCCGGGTTTGTTTCTACTGGTCAGGTGATGGACCCTACTGCGTGAGGCCGAAGAAGGTCGAATACGGCTCACCCGGGATAGTTGAGGTTGAGCTTCGGGCCTTTCCTCCCGGGGCAAGCAGCTCCGGGGCTTACGAATTAGAGAGCTACGTCGAGTATGTCCGAGATGGGAAGAGCACGAGAACCAATTCGGTGAGTGCGCACATCACTGTTTTTTTGAAATGATTTGAGGGGGTTTTGAGGCAAGGAGCCCACACGGGAGCGGGGAAAAAAGAGGAGTGTGCCCCTGCGAGAGATTGGTCGGGGAGAGGAGATTTGAACTCCCGCCCTCTTGGTCCCGAACCAAGGGACACAGAAAAACAGTGAAAAAGAGTGATAAACGATTAACTAATGATTTCAATGGGTTCCTGAAAACAGTTGGCAAAGTGAAACTGAGGGAAAAAGGGTTAAAAAGGGAGATAATTTTGAGCAAGTGTTGCCCAAGTGTTGCCCAAAAAGGCTCCCATTCAAAGACCCCGCCCGGTTCCAGGCCGAGAAGGAAAGGCTCCGGGCGGGGGTCTCTCCATTGTTTGATTCTGGCCCGGCGGAAAGTATTAGGGGGCTGTCACCGAACCTGACAACGAGCAAAGATGGACGATTTCGGGTCAGGTGATTAAGGGTGAGCACGCCCCATCCTATCTATGTTGCATCCCAACTTCGAACCGATGCACCCTCGAGGCGTCGGGATCTGCATTTTGAAACGCGATAATCCAAATCGCAGCAAAAAAGCCAAGCAAGAAGAGGTAATTGCAAAACTCCTATTTCAGGCGAATTTCTGGAATCAGCGGTATGAGAATAAGTTAAGAATCCAAACCGTGTATTTTACCGCTCGCGCTGACGAAAAATTTGCCCTCTTTGGGCTCAGGGCCTTGGATATCCATGAGAACTGGGGCATAGTTGCCTCATAATGAAGAAAGAAGGAGGCAAGTGACAAACGAGGAGGCATCTCTTCGAAATCTGGCAAACGATCCAGAACACGCTTTTCCCATGGTTGGAAGAAGTCCTGGATCCTCTCACCGAAAAGGAGCGAGAGTTTGTGCAGGTGGTCCAATTGGCGGAAATCCAGAAGC
>Ga0315298_1003467_pt1 | contig 25030 bp, 22 predicted proteins | sample WHS_1_MG_FD_203077 | JGI IMG/M metagenome (GOLD analysis project Ga0315298, IMG submission 203077) | Extremophilic microbial mat communities from Washburn Hot Springs, YNP, Wyoming, USA - WHS_1_MG | ecosystem: Environmental > Aquatic > Thermal springs > Hot (42-90C) | place: USA: Wyoming... | reverse complement strand
TGGTGTAATACTGCTCGGAATTTGCCCAGTAGAGCTTTACCTCTTCACCGTTATAAGGAATGGCATATTTATGCCCTTTTATGGAGTAGCGGTAATGGGGAACAAAATCGCCTTCTTCGTAGTATCGGGAGAAGAAATTATATAGGTCGTTAAAAACCTGGGATTTAATTTCATCAATTGCTTCTGCCTCATCTCTTTGCGCTTTTAGGGAAAGAAATTCTCTGCCTACCGGAGTTTTCTTAAATTCTTCTTTAAGCTCTCCGGTAGGAGTAAATGCCTCTTTTCCTAATGTTTGAGCAACCTTCTCTTTTGCGGATTCAAATCTCTGATTTATATCGGTCAGTCTTTCACCCTTATGTTTAGCAAAGGCAGATTCAACTTTATTTTTAAGCTCTTCTTCAATGAAGTCCGCAATTCTCTCCCGTTTATAATTCAGAACACGATAAATCCCGAAGTCCAAATCAGAAGATTCAAACTGAAAAAGCTTTTTAAGAAGTGCTTGAAATTTCTGAAGGTTATCCATTTTCTTATCCCTTTTTACAAGGCAATGATTTTTTATAACCTAACAAATTTTAGCCATAATGTTAACAAATTACTTTACTCTTCCCCCCATCCTACCTACAATTATGCTCCCCCCAATCATTACTCCCGAACAAATATAAAAAGGCATTTGCAAACTAAAAGTGTCCGCTAATATGCCGGCAATCCAGGGCCCGATAATATAACTTACTGAAAACATCCAGCTATTAAGACCATAGGCAATTCCCTGGGTTTCTTCCGGAACAGCATCACCAATTAAGGAAAGAGTGGGGACATAAATAAAAGCGGAAATACATCCTAAAGATATCATCGATATTAATAAGGAGTTAAAAGTAAGTAAGTGAAACGGAATCGGTCCGAGAAAGGATAAAAATAAAAGTCCTAAAAAAATAGGAAGTATCCTTCCTACCCGATCGGAAAGGATGCCAGCTATGGATTGAAAAAGCACAAACGCAACCCCGGAAGCACTAAAAAAGACCCCGATTACTAATCGGGGGTAAGCCTTTCCCTGGAGATAAAGGGGAAAAAGCACCTCAAACATGCCCCAGAAAAACCAGCAAAAGATAACCCCCAAACATGAGCATTGGACCTCCTTTATTTGCAACAAACTAATTATTTTTTCTTTCAATCTTAAATAATTTTTATGAGGCCTTATCTCCTGGGACTCATCTAAAATAATCCAGCCCCAAAACCCCAGGCAAAAAGTAACCAGAGTCAAAAAATAAAAAGGGAGGTGAAAACTTCCCCAACCACCAATTACCGGACCTAAAATAGAACCCAAACCAATAGCACCAGAAATAAGGCTCATTTCCAGCCCCCGTCTTTCTTCACTGGTCATCTGGGAAGCCAGAGGCAAAGCGGCAGACCAGGTTAAAGCAGCAGAAAGTCCCTGTAACATCCGGCTTATGCTTAAAAGGAAAAGAGAATTTGAAAAAGCATAAAAAAGAGAGCATATCCCCAGCAAAAACATCCCCAGAACTACTGGCTTCTTTTTTCCATAAGTATCGACCAAATGACAAAACGGAAGAAGGGTAAGAAGAAAAACCCAGGCATAGGAGGCAAAAAGGAAACCAATCGCAGTCTTAGAAGCGCCAAGCTGCGAGGCATAAAGAGGAAGAATCGGAATCACTATCCCATACCCCAGCATATCGATAAAAAGCACGCTGGCAACAAAAGCAAAAATTTTATATCGCGCTAAACTCATTTTTCGGTTATTTTTCTCTTAACTCATTTTTAACCCATTAGGCCGAATCCTAATTCCCACCCGCTTGATTTTCTTCTAATCGGAAGAATTACCTGAACCGGCTTTTGCTAAGTTTTAATTTTTCCCTTTTTTGTTTTTAAAAATATGTTATGTTAACATTAACATAAGTAGAGCAAATATTTTAAAAAAATTTCGCATAGAAAAAGTTTAATTTCCAAATTCGTTTATGCTCCGGAAAATATTCTGGATTTTTTTTCTGACCACAATTCTGTTTAAGCCCTGCTTTGCTTGGGGGGAAACAAAAACCCTGCGTATCCCTCTTACTCTTGATTATCCTTTAATCCGTTCCTTTTTTAATTACCAGGCTTTTAACCAGCCGGGAGGAAAAGCATACATTGGCGATTTTCAAAAGGGGGGTTGTAACCGGATTGAGCTCGGAGGGATAGAGGTTTCTGCGGAACAGTCACTTCTTAAAATAAATAGTAATATCAAAATAACTCTGGGATTAAAACTTCTGAGAACCTGTACTCAACTGGTAAGCTGGGAAGGGAAAATAAAAGTTTTACAAAAGATCTGGGTTGATAAAACTACCCGGCAACTCCGTTTTGCTACCGTAAGCTCCCAAATTCTTAACCAGGAAGAGCAACCAACCAAAATCGGTGATAAATTTATGGAGGTGATCGAAAACACTGTTATCCCTTTCTTTGATGAATTAAGTATTAACCTTGACTTTCCGGTAGAGGAACTCAAAACCATTCTTCCCTTGTTAGCTACTCCAGAAACCCGTTTTGCGATTGAAAAGGCACTAAATACTTTGCGATTTGATGAAGTCCGGATAGATAAAGACGCACTCCGATTATCCCTTCTTATGGAAATAGAGTTTTTGCCCCAGCCGGAGCTACCGAAAACTTCAGAAGAATTATCACCCCATGAAATTGAGGTTTTCGCCCGTTCGTGGGAAACCTGGGACTCTTTTTTAGTGTATCAATTGGAATCACTTTTGGGAAAACCACTCACTGAATCGGACCAGCTTAATTTATTTGAAACTCTATATGAAACCCGGCAGAAATTCATTCAGGCACTGACGGAGAAAAATTTTGACCGAAACTTTATTCGGGAACAGTTTATCTGGGCTTGGCAGCGATTAGCGGGGACTTTAAGAACCTATCTGGCTGCCCAACCCTCCTCTTCCCTTTTGCGCTATTTAGCCTTTTTTACTGCCACTGATGCTTTTTCCGTTTTAGACCAGCTTGGTCCTCAGTTTGGGCTGGAAGTTTCCCGCGAAGGTTTGCTTCGCTTAGCTCACCTGCTGGCAAAGGAGGGAGAAGAGGAGCCACTGTTAGAATATTCTTATGCGGTTGACCCTAAGCTTCGCACCCTTCTCGGGCTGGGGGCTCCCCTGGATGAAACGGGTCCCGCTTTTGATCTCCTCGAGATAGAAATTCCGGAAACTTCTCCTTCTCCATTTTCCTTTCTAAAGCTGTTACCTTCTGTTGCCTTTGCTACAGAAGGCAAAGCAGATTATCTCTCCGAAATTGCCCAATGGCTCTTTACCGGGAAAAATCTCCCAGTATATATAAATCAAGTAAAACAAGTACTTGAACAGGCGGCCGAGGAAACTTGGGCAAAAAATACGAGGGAAGAAAGCTATAAAGATTTTTATTCTAATCTGGTCCTGGCTACTGCCTGGCAGGAAAGTTGCTGGCGACAATTTGTAACCGCCAACGGGAAAATTCATTACCTCCTTTCTTACAACCAGACCTCTATCGGTTTAATGCAAATCAATGAACGGGTCTGGCGGGGTCTTTACCGGCCGGAAAGTCTGCGCTGGAATATTCATTATAATGCCCGGGCGGGAAGTGAAATTCTCGATTATTATTTGCGTAAATACGCCCTCAAAAAAATGGGAGACCAAAATCCAGTAGATTTTGATCTGCTTGCCCGGCTGGTTTATGCTATGTATAATGGAGGACCAGGAGAATTTAATAAGTTTCTTAAGCGAAAAGCGGCTAATTCTTTCTATAAAAGCGATATGCTTTTTTGGGAAAAATACTCTTGCGTCAAATCCGGACAGTTTGAAGAGCTTTCTCAGTGTCTTCTCGAAAAATAAGAAATTTCAGAGGGATAAGATTTCTATATCCTTAAGTTTAATCCGGAGATTCCTTACTCCCTGCCATTGATTAATTTCCGGGATAAAGACCACCCGAACCTGACTTCCTGATTCGGGAAGTAATTGTCCCATACCAAAACCAATTGCCTCTACATCAATTAAATGATTACCCAAGCGAAGTTTTAAATGGCCATTACCCACAATTTGAGGAGAATTAACTGAAAGGACTTCAGAAACAAAAACCGGTTCTGGATTATCAGTGCCAAATGGGGCCAGACTTTGAATTTCCTCTATTAATACTTCATTGATTTGGTTTAAATTAACCTTGGCATCAATGTACAATTTGGGAACAAAATCTTCCGGCTTAAGAATAGCTCCGGCCAGGTGGTTAAGCTTTTCCCGGAGTAAAGGAATATTATCTTTTGCTATCCTCAGTCCAGCTGCGTATTCATGTCCCCCAAATTTTTCCAGAAGTTCCTGACACTCCTTTAGACCATTATATATATGAAAAGCTTCAATACTCCGGGCCGAGCCATGACCAAAATTTCCCTCCAGCGCGATTAAAATTGTAGGACGGAAATATTTCTCTACTAGGCGGGAAGCGCTAATTCCAATTACTCCCGGATGCCAATCGGAAGAAGCTAAAACCAAAACTCTTTGATTCCCCCCAGATTCTTCTATCAGCTGGCAAGCTTCTTTAAAAATATTGTTTTCTATCTGCTGGCGCTTTCGATTTTCTTCATCAAGTTCCTGGGCAATCTTTTCTGCTTCCTGGTGATCTTTAGTAATTAACAACTTTACTGCTTTATTTGCCTGTCCCAACCGGCCACAAACATTTATTCGGGGAGCTAATCGATAAGAGATCAAATCCGGAGTAAGCAAACCATTTTCAATCCCGCTTACCCGTTTTAAAGCCTGTAACCCAACCCGGGTCGTCTTTCCCAGCACCTCCAATCCTTGCTTTACAAAAATCCGGTTTTCTCCCTTTAGCGGAGCAATATCCGCTACTGTACCCAATGCTACCAGGTCAAGATAATCTCTTAAATTTGGAGGTTGCTGAGAAGTCCAAAAACCTTCTTCCCGAAGCAATTTACGAAGAATAATAATAAGATAAAAAGCAACCCCTACTCCGGCCAGGTGTTTACTGGGGAATTGACATTCTTTCTGTTTAGGGTTTATTACCGCATAGGCAGGTGGGATTTTTTCCGGCACTTCATGGTGATCGGTGATAATTACCTCCATCCCTAATTCCCGAGCAAATTGCACTTCCTCATAATCCGATATACCGCAATCTACTGTAACTATTAAACCTGCTCCCGCGGACCGAATTTCTCTCAATGCGGAAAAATTAAGTCCATATCCCTCTGACAAGCGGTCCGGGATATAAAAAAAGGAGTTCGCTCCAATGGAATCAAAAAAAAGTTTTAATATAGCGGTACCAGTAATCCCATCAACATCATAATCACCAAAAATACAGATTTTTTCCTGGCGATAAATCGCTTGAATTATCCGGATAGCCGCCTTTTTAATATCTTTCATCAAAAATGGGTGAGCTAAGTCATTAAGGGAAGCAGAAAAAAACCTCTTGATCTCATCGACTTGAGTAAGCCCCCGGTTTATCAACAGCTGAGCAAGCAAAGGAGAAAGCTTAAGTTCCTCTTGCAGCTGGAACTGAAGATAAGGTTTTTGAGGAAAAATAATCCAATGTGCCGGAGTACAATCCATTTTGGTTTGATTGAATACCTTAGGTTGAGAAAATATTACTAACCTTGGGCAGGATGTCAAGGAGATAATTTTAAAACCAAAATTTTTCTTTTAACTACCAATAAAACCGGGATCTTGGAAAAAATCCATTTCGCCTCATCCCGAACTCGTTTCGGGACCTCCCCTTCCCATATTGTCACCCTGAACTTGTTTCAGGACCTCAGGGATGAGGAAACAAGGCCAAAACAAGTTCGGCCCAGGGTTCAGCATGACCTTTCACCTCATTCTGCCAATTTTCCCGCAATCTCAAATCTTCATCTTGACAAAAGGTTAAGGATAATTATATCTTACAATAAAAAAATTTGGGAGGTAATAAATATGCCAATATACGAATACCGGTGTAAAAAATGTGGTGAAGTTTCCGAATATATCCAGAAATTTTCTGATGCTCCGATTACTGATTGTGAAAAGTGCGGAAGCCCCGGAACCTTAGAAAAACTTATGTCTCTCAGTTCCTTCCAATTAAAAGGCTCGGGTTGGTATTTAACTGATTATGCGCGGAAAAATATGCCTAATAAAGAATCAGCCGGAGAAAATAAAACTACGGAGAGAAATAAAACTAAACCCGCGGGGGAAACTAATAAAAATCAGCCTTAAAATTAATACCTTATGGGAATAACTAAGGAAATTTTTTCCCCTTATTTTAATGCTATCGAAAAAAAGATTATCTATTCTGCCTTAGAAGAGGCAGCGGATCATATTCGAAATTTTTATTGCTTTTCTCCCCGGGAGTGGTTTAATTATTGCTACCACTTGAGCACAGCAGAAGAAAGACCACCATTATCTCCGATTAATAAAAAAGCATTTGCTGAAGTCCAAAAATACCTTCCTAATTTAGAAAAAAAATCAGCTTACCCCCTCGAAAGGTACCAAATTTTTTTATTCGACCCTAACATATTACAAGCTTTACGCACTCAGTCCGACCTGGAATTTTATCCCTTTATGCTTTATATCTTAACCCATGAACTCCTTCATGTTGCTCGGTTCTGCCAAAACCTCCATCCTTTTGAGTGTGATAATGAATCTCTCCAAAAAGAAGAGACAAAAATAAACCTCCTTACTCAGCAGGTTTTAAAAATCAAAAAAAGTAATACCCTTAACCGATTAATCTCACTTTACAATTGGACTAACCCCTGTCCTCGCCCGTCTCTTTTTTATCCCGCGGAATAAAACTGACCGAAGAAGGAGAAAGGGTGTTTTCTTCTATCCAGTTAAAAAACTTATCCGAGCCGGCAATAATCGGAAGAGCAATGATTTCTGGTAATTCATAGCTATGAAGTGCGGTTATCCTGGTTTTTACCCTCTCCCAAAGCTCGGCCCGAGTATTAAAAATTACCAGTGCTTCATTAATATCATAAAACTTTGTCTTCCAGAAAAAAAATGACCTTATTGAAGGGATGATATTGGCCGAAGCAGCCAGTTTCTCTTTAACAATCGTTTCTCCAATTTTTTCTGCTTCCTCCTTACTGGAGGTAGTAACTAATATTATAACATAGGGAATCTTTTCCATTGGTTAGACTGTGGATTTAAAAATAAATATTTAAGAATTATTGACTCTTGCAATTTTTTCCTTTAGGGTTTAAATTCACTCTCAAATTCAAAAATTAACCGGAATTTAATTTTATGCTAAATTTTCGGGTTTCGCAAATTTCAGTCTTTCTAATAGCCAGCTTTCTTATTTTTTTCATCGGTTGTCGGGCTCCTTCTCCTCCGTATGTCACTGATTTTCGGGTAAAAATGGAAGCTTTAGATGTAACTCCGTTTAAAGGCAAACGAATTGTAATTGACCCAGGACACGGCGGAAGATTTACTGGAGCAATTGGGAAGGGAGGTCTGCGCGAATCCGATATTAACCTTACCGTTGCCCTTCATCTCTGGGGTTTACTGAAACAAGCAGGAGCAGAAGTCCTTTTAACCCGAAGTGCGGATATCGACCTTTGCCCGGCGGGAAGTAAATCATTAGTGGATGATCTAAATACCCGGGTGAAGTTAAGTAATGAATTTAAAGCCGACATTTTTATTAGCATTCACCACAATTCTAATACATTTGACCAGAAAAAAAATAATATCCAGGTATTTTATAAGCTTAGCGACCCGGGAGCTTCGCAGGATCTTGCTAACAGTATAGCTTCGGAATTAAAAAAAGGACTGCCGCAATCCGAAGAAGTCTTTGTTTTGCCTGGTAATTATCGGGTATTAAGAGAAGTAGAGGCGATAGCGATTTTGGGAGAGGCTTCCTTTATCTCCAATCCCCAAAACGAAGAACGGCTTTCCCTTTCTAACCAGCTTCGGAAAGAAGCAGAGGACTATTTTTTAGGGATTTTTAATTACCTTAAAAAAGGCATCCCCCAGGTGATTGAATATCATCCCAATAATCTCATTCTAAATGATCCCTTCCCCTCACTGCGAGCAAAAATTGTCGGCGGGAAAGAAAAAGAAGCTATTGACCCTACCACTCCCCAATTTTACCTTGATGACCAGCTGGTTGCCGGCAGTTACCATCCTGAGAGTGGAATCATTAGTTATAATCCAGATAAGCCCTTGACCAATGGAGGGCATACTTTTTGGGTTCACGCCCGTAATTTTAATGGAAATTCCACCCGGAGTAAACCGGCTCAGTTTTGGGTTTCGCTTCCACCTGCTAATATTAAGATAACTCCATTTTTTACCTCAATCCCCCCCGATGGAAAGAGTCTAACCCGGATTGAGATTGAAGTAACGGACGAATATGGGAATCCAGTAATAGATGGCACCGTGGTAGGAATTAAAGCTTCTTCGGGAAAGTTGAGTAACAATACTATCACTACTTGCAATGGTCGGGGGTTTACCCATTTTTTTTCTCCCCCGGAATCAGGGAAAGTTCTGCTTGAAGTCCAGGCAGGAGGAGTAAGAAAAAAAACTACTATTAGTTGTGAACCAATAAATTATGGGTTGATGCAACTGATTATTACTGATAACCAGCATAACCCATTGGAAGGGGTAATGGTGCGGGAAGGTGATGCAATTGTCGATATCTCGGATAAATTCGGATGGGCATTCATTCATTCATCCAATAGTAAGGAAAAGGTGATTATTTTAGGCAAATCAGGTTATGAATCTAAAAAATGTCGGATAATTTTTTACCCGGGCGAGTTCAGAAAAGGGGTTTTTACCCTATCACCCCAGGAAGGGGGACTGCTTCTTGGGAAAAGAATTATCCTTGACCCGGAACCTATAGTTGAGGATTCCCAAAAAATATTTGGAAATGAAGGTAAAGATAAAGATTTAAGCCTTTTAGTTGCCCAGAAAATACAAACCTTACTTGAAGAAGCAGGGGCGCTTACTATCCTTACCCGAAACTCATCTATTGCACATCCAACGCCAGGAGAAAGAGTGGCAGCAGGAGAAAAATTTAAAGGAGAATATTTTATCACCATTACCCAGCGTAAGGATGATCCTTACATTGCTCATTACTTTTTAAGTGAATCAGGGAAAAAGCTTGCTCAAGTAATCGCGAAGGTGCTTGCTCAAGTATTAAACCTAAAAGAAGTCAAAGTACAGGAGGGATTGGATTTTACTATTATTCAACCGAGTGCTACTTCGATCCTGATCAACCTCGGAAATAAGGGGTTAAAGCAAGAAAATTTTATTGAACAAGCAGCTCAGACTATCTATAAAGGATTGGTAGATTACCGGAAAAGTGAATAAAAACTTTCCCCTTTATCCCGATAAGATCTTAACAATTTTTTAATAAAAATCATTTTACAGGAGGAGTTTTTATGCGCAGTGACCAGATGAAATCCGGATTAGAAAAAGCACCTCATCGGGCTTTGTTTAAAGCTATGGGTTATATCGATGAGGAAATTAAAAGACCCATCATTGGTATTGTTAATTCCGCCAATGAAATTATTCCTGGCCACATCCATCTTAACAATATTGTCAAAGCAGTGAAGGCAGGAGTTTATATGGCGGGAGGAACTCCGATTGAATTTTCCACCATTGGTATCTGCGATGGAATTGCGATGAACCATGAAGGGATGAAATACTCACTTCCCAGTCGCGAGCTTATTGCTGACTCAGTAGAAGTAATGGCCCGCGCTCACCCCTTTGATGGGTTAGTTCTGGTTCCCAATTGCGACAAAATTGTTCCCGGAATGCTTATGGCAGCCTTAAGGCTCAACATTCCGGCAATTGTGGTTAGTGGTGGGCCAATGCTGGCGGGCCGTTTCCAGGGGAAAGATGTCGACCTGATTACCGTATTTGAAGGAGTGGGGAAAGTAAAAGCAAATAAGATTAAACCAGAAGAGCTCCAAGAGTTAGAAAATACTGCTTGTCCGGGATGTGGATCTTGTGCGGGAATGTTTACTGCTAATTCAATGAATTGCTTAACTGAAGCTTTAGGATTAGGGCTTCCCGGTAATGGCACTATCCCGGCAGTCCACGCTGCCCGGATTCGATTGGCAAAAACTGCGGGAACAAAAATAATGGAATTAGTAGAAAAAGGAATCAAGCCACGCGATATTGCTACTTTGGCCGCTTTTGAGAATGCGCTTACCGTAGATATGGCTTTGGGTTGTTCTACTAATACCATTCTTCACGTACCGGCTATTGCTCGAGAAGCTGGTATATCGCTTAACTTAGATTTAATAAACAAAATCAGTGCTAAGACTCCAAACCTTTGTCATTTAAGTCCAGCTGGTGCTCATCATCTTCAGGATCTCTACGAAGCAGGCGGAATTCCTGCACTTATGGCTGAACTTCGCAAAAAGGGACTCATTCACCTCAATGCGCTTACTGTAACCGGGAAAACCGTAAGGGAAAATATTAAAAACATTAAAGTGCAAGATCACACCGTTATTCGCGCAATTGATAATCCTTACCATCCCGAAGGAGGTCTCGCCATTCTTCGAGGTAACTTAGCACCGGATGGAGCAGTAGTAAAACAATCTGCAGTAGCCCCAGAAATGATGCGGAATAAAGGGAAAGCGCGGGTTTTTAATTCGGAAGAAGAAGGAGTAAAAGCAATTTTAGGAGGAAAAATCAAACCCGGAGATATTATTGTGATCCGTTACGAAGGGCCGAAAGGAGGACCAGGAATGCGGGAGATGCTCACTCCCACTTCGGTAATTGTAGGAATGGGATTGGACAAAGAAGTAGCCCTTCTTACTGATGGCCGTTTTAGTGGAGGTACGCGAGGAGCAGCAATCGGGCATATTTCACCCGAGGCAGCCGAAGGAGGCCCTATTGCTCTGGTGGAAGAAGGAGATTTGATCGAAATTGATATTCCCGCAAAGAAAATTACCTTATTGGTGGATCAAGCCACTCTCGATAAGCGGAGAGCTGCCTGGCAACCCCCGGTTCCTAAAATCAAAGAAGGTTACATCTTCCGTTATTCCCGGATAGTAACCTCAGCCAGTACTGGCGCAGTATTTAAGGAAGAGTAAGTGGAAAGTATTAAAGGTATTTTTTATAAGTTTTTTCAATCCCCCCGCTGGTCAGAATTTAAAATCAGCCGGATATTGGAAGTCTGGGGGAAGATAGTTGGAACCAAAATTGCTCACCACTGTCAACCTCAAGGTTTCCGAGATAATATCCTTCAGGTTACGGTTGATAGTCCGCTCTGGATGCAGCAGTTAAAATTTCTGGAGCCAAAAATCCGGGAAAAACTTAATCAGGAAGTAGGGGAAGATATTCGAATAAAAAAGATTTATTTCCGAATCGGAGAAATTAATCTTTTTTCTCCCAAACAGTCAAAAACCGAAAATCCTCCTTCCTGGCTAAAGGTAGAGTTAGATGAAACGGTAAAGGAAAAAATTGAGCAGGAAGTAGCTTTCCTTAAAGACGAAGAACTTAAGACCCGATTAAAAAATCTCTTTTATAAAAGCAGTAAATTCCTTCATTATAAAGGCAAAGCGTAAATTTCCTGTAAAGCTAAGGTGTATTCCCCTTCGTGATCATAAATTACCAGTGGTTCTTTTACCTTCAATTCTTCTCCTCCTCCTTTCATCCCCTCAACCAACACCATTTTTGCTGGAGTATCTACTCGAGAATGGACACACTGGAGAGTTTTAGGTTCTATACCCTCTTTCCGCATCTCATAGAAAAGATCTACTAAACGGAAAGCCGGGTAAATCAAAAAAATCTTTCCCTGGGTGCGTAACAAATAGGAGGCAACTTTTAACATTTCGGCAAGCGAAACTGCAATTTCGTGACGAGCAAGGGATTTTTGTTCCTGAGGGCTAATCCGTCCGGTCTGTTGTTTTCGAAAAGGGGGATTAGACACGATAAAATCAAAAGACCCAGCTGGATAAAAGGAATAAAGATTCTTTAGGTCTTCTTTAACAATGGTTATTTTTTCAGTTAATCCATTGAGTTTAACATTTCGAATCGCCAGTTCTGCCAATTCTTCCTGAAGTTCTACCCCTACAATCTCTTTTGCTGAAGTAGTAACGGCAAGGATAAGGGGAATAATTCCGCAACCCGTCCCCAGGTCAATCACGCGATCTCCCGCAGATACTGGTGCCAATCTGCCTAAGATAACCGCATCTAAGGAAAAACGGTACCCTCTTTTTTTCTGAATCACTTTAAGTCTACCCTGAAACATTGTATCCAGGGTTTCATCTGAAGAAATATAATCAATATTCATTAGTTAATAAATTCAATCGCCGGTAAACTCACCCCCTTTTCTCCCTTAAGTTCCCATTTCCCAAGAGACCAGATATTTTTTCTGTTCCGCAGTTAAAGTATCAATGGTAATACCCATGCTTTTCAGTTTTAATCGAGCAATTTCCCGGTCAATCTCTTTCGGTACCGGATAAACCTGTGGTTGTAACTCCTGAGCGTGCTCCACCAGATATTCGACTGCCAGCGCCTGATTAGCAAAACTCATATCCATAACACTGGAAGGATGTCCTTCGGCAGAAGCTAAATTTACTAATCGCCCCTCCCCAAGAAGATTGATTTTTTTCCCATTGGCCAGGGTATATTCTTCTATATAGTCACGCACTACTCGTTTTTTTTTGGCTATCTTTTCCAACCCACCAATTATCCTTCCATTTTTATCTTTACGGGCAATTTCTATTTCCACATTAAAGTGCCCTGCATTGCAAATAATTACCCCGTCTTTCATCTTTTCAAAATGTTCTTCTCGAATAACATTGATGTTACCGGTAACCGTGCAAAAAATATCTCCCAGTGGAGCAGCCTCAGCAATCGGCATTACCCGATACCCATCCATCACTGCCTCCAATGCCCGTAAAGGATCAATTTCAGTTACAATGACATTTGCTCCCATCCCCCGGGCTCGCATTGCTACCCCTTTTCCGCACCATCCATAGCCACATACTACAAAAACACTTCCTGCTAATAGTCGATTGGTAGAACGAATAATTCCATCAATTGTACTTTGTCCTGTGCCATACCGGTTATCAAAAAAATGTTTAGTATCAGCATCATTCACCGCAATTAATGGGAATTTAAGTATCCCGCGATTAGCCATACTCCGGAGGCGAATTACTCCGGTGGTTGTCTCCTCAGTGCCTCCAATAATATCTTTTGCCAATTCACTCCGGGCGGTATGAACGGTAGAGACTAAATCTGCTCCATCATCCATAGTGATAATCGGCTTTTGATCCAGCACTGCATTAATATGTTTATAATAAGTCTGGTTATCTTCTCCTTTAATGGCAAAAACCGAAATATTAAACTCCCTTACCAGGGCAGCGGCAACATCATCCTGAGTGCTTAATGGATTGGAAGCACAAAGCATTACCTCTGCTCCTCCAGCTTTAAGGGTTTGCGCCAAATTAGCGGTTTCCGTGGTAATATGAAGGCAGGCAGAAATTCTAACCCCTTTAAGCGGTTTGTTTTTTTTAAATCGCTGCTGAATTAAGTTTAGAACTGGCATGTTTTGCTTCGCCCATTCGACCCGAAGCACCCCTTTTCCCGCCAGGTTTAAGTCTTTAACATCATATTTCATCATCGTCTTCCTTATAATCCTGCATCACTTTTAAGTTTTTCCACCATATCCAATTTTTCCCAGGTAAAATCAGGGTCATTCCGTCCAAAATGGCCATAAGCTGCGGTCTTTTTATAAATCGGCCGGAGCAAATCAAGATACTCTATAATTGGTCGAGGTCGCAAGTCAAAATTTTTTAACACTAATTCTGCAATTCGGTCGGGAGGGATCCGGCTGGTTCCATTAGTATTAATCATTACCGAAACCGGCTGGGCTACCCCAATAGCATAGGCAATCTGAACTTCACACTTGCGAGCTAACCCGGCCGCAACTATATTTTTGGCAATATACCGTGCCATGTACGAAGCACTCCGGTCAACCTTAGAAGGATCTTTTCCGGAAAAGCATCCCCCACCGTGGCTTCCTTGACCTCCATAAGTGTCACAAATAATTTTTCGCCCAGTAAGACCACAATCCCCCATCGGCCCCCCAATCACAAATCGCCCGGTAGTATTGACATAATATTTAATATCTTTGGCGAGTAAATCTTTCGGAATAACTTTTTTTACTACCTCCTCAATTATTGCCTCCCGGAGAGTATGGTAATCCACTTCGGGAATATGTTGAGCAGCAACTACCACCGCATTGACTGCAACCGGCCGGTTTTCTTCATATTCAATTGTAACTTGAGACTTACCATCCGGACGAAGGAAAGGTAAAATTCCTTTTTTTCGAACCTCAGCTAAGCGCTGAGTTATTTTATGGGCATAATATATGGGCATAGGCATATAGGTATCAGTCTCATCACAAGCAAATCCAAACATTAACCCCTGGTCACCCGCCCCTTGCTCATATCCCTTAGCCTCATTCACCCCAATGGCAATATCAGGTGATTGCTGGTCAATTGAGGTAATAACCGCGCAAGTTTCCCAATCAAATCCCATATCTGAGCTGTTGTAACCAATTTCTTTTATGGTCTGACGAACAATCTGGGGCATGTCTACATAACATTCAGTAGTAATCTCGCCGGCAATAAATGCTAATCCGGTAGTAACTAAAGTTTCACACGCAACCCGTGCTTTGGGATCCTGAGCGATAATAGCATCGAGAATAGCATCCGAGATCTGGTCCGCAACTTTATCCGGATGGCCTTCGGTAACTGACTCCGAAGTAAATAAATATTTGGTCATAGACATAGTTAAATCTCCTTATAGTTTGATAAATTAGATAAAGATTAAAATGTTAAATTATTCAGGAGAAATGTCAAGAAAAATTAAATTTTGATGGCCCTGGTAGTTTAACAAACTTTATCTTTCCCTTTTATCATTAAATCAGGTATTATGTTTATTAATGGATTATCTGTTATTTGACCTTCTTTCCCCAAGTTATTTATTTAAAGCAGAATTTTAAAAATTAGGAGAAAGAAAGTTCTTGCGCGTGGTTTATAAAAAGGGGTGTTGATTAAGCAATTTGAAGTTACTTATTACCAAGATAAAGGGGAAAATCCCGATAAGAAAAAGCTGCACAATGATGAAAAAGTTTTAAGTAGTTTAGCCAAAAACAAAAAGCAGGAGCGATTTTAGCCAATTTTTTATTTAATTTCAGCGGAATTATTGTTATTTTAAGGCGAAAAAATCTAAGCTTGACAAAATAAATAAAATAAAGTAGTGAATGATTGTTCATTCGCAATACAGTGGTTTTCTTCCGAATGAATAGTCATTCATTTAAATTATTTTTCAACTTAAGGAGGGAAAATTAATGCGACCATATTTTGAAAAAATGACAGAATTTGGTAAGCCATTGTCCGAAGCCCAGAAAAAAAGAATGGAAGAAAGTGTAAAACAAATAAAAGAAGTGGAGCAAACCTTAGCCGAAGCAGTGGAAAAAGTAAAAACCGCTGGACTTCCCGCAGAAACTTTAAATAAACGGGGAGAGTGGACAGTATATCAACGGTTAGAGTATCTTATTGACCCGGGCACCTGGTGCCCTCTCCATACTTTATATGACCCGATGGATGAGGAATCAGGGACAACTGGCGTAGTAGATGGAATAGGAAGGATAAATGGAAAATGGGCGGTGGTTATTGGATTCGATAATAAAGTATTAGCCGGAGCATGGATTCCCGGACAAGCAGAAAATATTTTGCGAGTTACTGACTTAGCTAAGCGGCTGCGGGTTCCTTTAGTTTGGTTAGTAAATTGTAGCGGGGTAAAGCTCCCGGAGCAGGAGAAGGTTTACGCCAATCGGCGAGGAAATGGCACTACTTTTTTTCGTCATGCAGAGTTAGAAAAATTAGGTGTCCCAGTATTAGCTGGAATTTGGGGCACAAATCCAGCGGGAGGCGGCTATCAAGGCATAAGTCCGACTTATCTTTTGGCCCATAAAAATTGTAACATTGCTGTGGGTGGGGCGGGAATTGTCAGCGGAATGAGCCCGAAGGGTTACTTTGATGAAGAAGGAGCAGAACAAATTATTGCGGCAACGAAAAATTTTAAAGAAGTTCCGCCCGGCCGGGTAGAAATCCACTACAACTGCACCGGATTTTTTAAAGCAGTATACGATACTGAAGAAGGAGTTCTGGATGGGCTAAAAGAACTTATGAAAGCCATGCCCGCCTATGATCCAAAGTTTTTTCAGGTAGCTGAACCAAAAGAGCCGCGCTTTTCTCCCAGCGAAATTGATTACTTAATCCCCTTCAATCAAAAAATGCCTTACAGTTTTGAAGAAGTTCTTGCCCGGCTTACTGACAACAGTGAACATATGGAATTTAAACCGGACTATGGACCAGAAGTCTACACCGGCTTAGCTAAGGTTAATGGATTCTTAGTCGGTATCATTGGCAATCGCCAGGGAATATTACCCAAAGGATACCCGGAATATGCTCCCTATCCTGGAATCGGCGGTAAATTATATCGCCAGGGTCTTATTAAAATGAATGAATTCGTAACTCTCTGTGGAAGGGACCGAATTCCAATTATCTGGTTTCAGGATACTTCCGGAATCGATGTGGGAGATTTGGCAGAAAAAGCGGAGCTATTAGGGCTCGGACAATCCCTGATTTATTCGATTGAGCAGACTGATGTGCCCCAGATGTTAGTCGTCTTAAGAAAAGGAACCGCAGCAGCTCATTATATAATGGGAGGGCCAACCGCAAATAACCACAATGCTTTTACTTTAGGCACTCCGACTACTGAAATTTATGTTATGCACGGAGAAACCGCAGCAGTAGCTACTTATGCTCGCCGCTTGGTTAAAGAAAAAGAGGCTGGTCGACCTTTACAGCCGATCATTGATAAAATGAATGCACTGGCAGCAGAATATTACCGAAAATCTCGACCAATTTATTGCGCCAAGGCGGGATTTGTGGATGAAATAGTCTCTTTTGCTGATATCCGGAAATATATGGTGGCATTTGTGAATGCCGTTTACCAGAACCCTGGTTCTATCTGTCCCCACCACCATATGATCATCCCCCGAATCATAAAAGGATAAAACCCGGACAGGAGGCTTGGGAGTTTGGCTTTAAAAGCCTTTCTCCCAACCCCTAATCCTTAAACCCACTGGATACATTCTACTGGACATTCATCAATCGCTTCCTGGATTTTACTTTCTTCTGCTCCCGCGGGGTCAATTATTTCAGATACTCCTTCGTCATTTAGTCGAAATACTTCCGGAGCTATTTCGGTGCATAAGCCACACCCAATACACTCTTCCTGGTTGATCGATAATTTTTTCATCATCGCTTACCCCAAATAAGCGAGGGCTTTTAAATTCAAACTGATTCTACTTTAATTGTGGATGAGACTTTCTCTTTTAAGATACGTTCAATACCCTGCTTAAGGGTCATCTGGGACATTGGACAACCAGCACACGCACCCGTTAATCTCAGTTTTACCACCCCCTGATCATCAATATCGACCAATTCCGCATCTCCCCCATCGGCCTGGAGTGAGGGTCTTATCTGGTCTAAAACCTTTTTTATTTCTTCCTTCATAAGCTGACTCCTTTTATAGGAATTAATAAAAATTGTTTTTTGCAAGATAAACTTAACTTCGAAAAAGTCAAGCAAAAACTGGAAATTTCCGAAAAATTAAATTATTATAAATTAAATAATTACTTTTTGGCAAATTAAGTTCTTCGCCATTTAGCTAATGAGGAAATAATTTTAGCAGCTATTATTTATACTATGATCATCACCCGCTATCCAGATTTTAGAAAATTTGGGATAAAACCTCTAACCCCCCTATTCTTTTTTTACCAACTAATTAGGGGGCGAACCGTAAATTAAAACGGGGTCTTAAATTTTATGGATTATATTTATGGAAAATGATCATCTTTACCGAAAAATGAAAAAATTTCCCAAGGTCGATCTCCATCGCCATCTCGAGGGGAGTATCCGGGTGGAGACCTTGTTAGATATTGCAGTTAAGGAGAAAGTCGAACTTCCTACTTATGATTTGGAAAAATTACGCCGGTTAGTCCAGGTTTACGATGACCCACCCGATTTTTTTAATTTTTTAAATAAGTTTAACCTATTAAGAGGTTTTTATCCCAATCGGGAATCAATCGAACGGATTGCTTACGAGGCAATTGAAGATGCTGCCCAAGACAATGTCAAATATTTGGAACTCCGTTATAGCCCTACCCATTTTTCCAGTATGCAACGATTCCCGGAAGAAAAGGTGATCCAATGGATCCAGGGAGCTATTGATCAAGCGATGAAAGATTACGAGATTATTGTTATCCCGGTGTTAACTATTAGCCGGAATTATGGAGTTAAATTGGCCGAACACACGGTAAATCTTGCCGTAAATTATGCCCACGAATTTTTTTTTGGCTTAGATTTAGCTGGTGATGAATTAAACTTCTCTCCTCATCCGATGGTGCATCTTTTTGAGCGGGCTAAAAAAGCGGGAATGGGGTTAACCCTTCATGCGGGAGAAGTGAATGGACCAGAAAATGTAATTGAAGCAGTGGAAATTTTTGGTTGTAACCGCATTGGGCATGGAATTCAAGCGGTAAAAAGTGAATATGCTATGAAGATGTTAGCGGAAAAGCAAATTTTGTTAGAAATTTGCCCTACCAGCAACCTCCATACTGGAGCGGTAAGTTCGTTAGCAAGTCATCCATTAAAGCGGTTTTACGACCAGGGAATACCAGTAAGTCTTAATACCGATGATCCGATAGTTTCTAATATTACCTTAACTGACGAATATATAAACGCGATAACTAAAATGGGTGTTACTGAAGAAGACTTAAAAAAAATTAATCTTACCGCCCTGGAGCATAGTTTTCATCCGGACAAAAAAAAACTAAAAGAAAAAATTGCCTATTTCTGGAAGTAAACTAAGCTAATGCCTTATTATCAAACCCCAAATGGAAATTATGGTTAGAATAAATAACAATTGGAGATATAAGGAGTTTTAGATATGGAAGATTTGATTAAAAAAGCAGCCGAGGACATTATCAAAGCCCAAAGGGTGTCGGCTTTAACTGGCGCCGGAATGTCAGCCGAAAGCGGTATCCCTACCTTCCGGGATCCAGGAGGGTTTTGGGAAAGATATAACCCGGAAGAATATGCTCATATAAACACTTTTTTTTCCCATCCCGAAAAACCCTGGCAAATGGTAAAAGATTTCGATATAAAAGTAAAAGCCAAACCCAATCCCGGACACCTTGCTTTGGCTGAATTAGAGTCTCTTGGGTTTTTAAGGGAAATTATTACCCAAAATGTTGATAACCTCCACCAGCAGGCAGGTAATTCTCAAGTTATAGAATTTCATGGTAATCTGCGCCGGGCAGTTTGCTTAACTTGCGGAAAGTATTATGAGCTGGCGAAAATTTCCCTGGAAATTCTTCCCCCTCGATGTGAATGCAATGGGATTTTAAAACCAGATGCAGTTTTTTTTGGCGAGCCAATACCCCAGGAGGCTTATCGTCGGTCTTATGAAGCAGCACGGAGCTGTAAATTAATGCTGGTAATTGGCACTTCCGCAGTAGTTTATCCGGCAGCAAGCATCCCCCAAATTGCTAAACAAGCCGGAGCGGTTGTAGTAGAAGTAAATCCTCAACCCACTCCGCTTACTGGCGTAATCTCGGATTATATTATTATTGGGAAAGCGGGCGTGGTCTTACCGGAGATTGTTAAGGCGGTGAAAAATTTGTTATGTTAAAAAAACTCATCCAAAAATTGAAACCCGGTCGGGACAAACCGTCAAAGGATACTTTCTCCGAAATTTTTCGGGTAAAATACGAACAATTCCGCGAATTGCTCAATGCCAATGCTGAACTTGCTAAAATTATTGCTGATATTGAAGATAAGCTCCAGGGGGATAAAATTTTCGGGATGTCCTATATCCGAACCCAAGCAGTGCAAGCAGTCTTTCATACCTTGCGAATGGTCAAAAGTCTGGATGCGCTTTCAAATCATAAATATCCTGCCCTTTTTTCGGTACTCGAAAATTTAAGTTCGCTAATTAAATCCGAGATTGAAAAAAGAAAAGAAAGTCTCATTACTCAATTAGTCCTCCCCTTTTCTGAAGTCAATCGAGAAATGGTGGATTGGGTAGGCACCAAGAGTGCAAACTTAGGTGAGGTATTAACGCGAATTAATCTTCCTATACCTGATGGCTTTGTCATTACCACCCGAGCATTTGACCTTTTCTTGCGGGAAAACAATCTTATTGATGAAATCAATAAAAAGAAAGTGGAGTTAGGGGGGGGGACTGACCCTGAAACTTTGCAGAGTTTAAGCAAGGAAATTAGCCAGTTAATTATCGCTGCTCCGATCCCCGAAGAATTGGTGACGGCTATTTTCACCGCCTATGATCAATTGATGGTAAAACTTCAAGGAGAAAATTGCCCGAACTTACCTGCGGGGGTTTCTTTGCGCAGTAGTGCCATCGGAGAAGATAGTGAACTATCCTTTGCCGGTCAGTATCTTTCGATTTTAAATGTCGATCGGGAACAACTTCTTCCTTCTTACAAACAAATTTTGGCCAGTCTTTTTTCTCCCTCGGCGATGGCTTATCGCCTTAATAAAGGGATTCGGGATGAGGATATTGCGATGGGGGTGGCTTGCTTACAAATGGTAGATGCTGTAGCCAGTGGGGTAGTCTACTCTCGTCATCCGGTTTACCCCTGGGAAAATCATATTATTATTTCGGGAGCCTGGGGATTAGGACCTTATGTAGTAGGAGGTAAAATCGCTCCCGATACTTATACCGTGAGCCGGGATAAAGACCCTGACCTCCTCCAGACTCAGGTTGCATTTAAACCAGTTCAGCTAATAATCAAACCCGAGGGAGGAATAAAAGAAGTTCCGGTTCCAGAGGAAAAACAAAACCAACCTTGCTTGTCTCCTGACCAGATTCGAGTTTTGGCAAGGTGGGCGATAAAAATAGAAGAGCACTATGGTGTTCCCCAGGATATTGAATGGGCAATTGATAAACATGACCAAATTTTTATCCTGCAAACGCGGCCACTTCGGCTGACATCTTCTTATTACCACCAAGAACTTAAAAGAAATATTCCCCGATTAGATGGATATCCAATTTTAATTGATACTGGCGCGGTAGCTTCCCCGGGAGTAGGTTTCGGAAAAGCCTTTGTAATTAGTTCTGAGGATGAGCTTAAAAATTTTCCCGAAGGAGGGGTATTGATTGCTAAACACTCCTCCCCCAATTTTGTGGTGGTTATGGGAAAAGCGCAAGGAATCATTACTGACACCGGGAGTATAACGGGCCACATGGCTTCGTTAGCCCGGGAATTTAAAGTGCCCACCATATTGAACACCCAAAATGCTACTAAGATTATTCCTCCGGGATTAGAATTAACTGTGGATGCTTATTCGGGACGGGTATACCAGGGAAGGGTCCAGGAACTCCTTGATTTGGAAATTACCCGGAAACCTTCCTTCAAAGATACTCCGGTCTATCAGGCTTTAGAACGAGTAGCAAAGTTTATTGTTCCTTTGCGTCTGTTTGACCCTAAGTCTCCTAATTTTGTTCCCGAGGAGTGTCAATCCCTCCAAGATATTATGAGGTTGGTTCATGAACTTTCTTATCAAGAGATGTTTCAGATCAGTGATTTAGTCTCGGAGATAAAAGGAACTGCTCTCCGTTTAGATGCTCCCCTTCCTCTTGATCTTTATATTATTGACCTTGGTGGTGGTTTAAGTGATGTTGGTGAAGAAACTCGGAAAGTCCCGATAAACAAAGTAGTTTCAGTTCCATTCCGGGCTCTACTGAGAGGAATGCTCCATGAAGGACTCCAGACCCAAAACCCCCGGCCAATTGAATTAAAGGGATTTTTTTCCGTTATGAGTGAGCAAATGCTTTCTAATCCCCAAGCGATTGAACGGTTTGGTGAGCGGACTTATGCGATTATTTCGGATAAATACCTTAATTTCAGTTCCCGGGTCGGTTACCATTACGGCATCTTAGATTCTTATTGTGGGAAAAGTATAAACAAAAACTATATAACCTTTTCTTTTAAGGGAGGGGCAGCAGATGATGTTCGACGAAACCGGCGGGCACGGATGATCGCTTTGATTCTTAAGGAGCTTGATTTTTCAGTAGAAGTGATTGCTGACCGGGTGGAGGCAAGATTAAAAAAATATGAAGCTTCGGTGATCGAAGAAAAGCTTGACCTTCTTGGACGGTTACTTCAATTTACTCGGCAGATGGATATGCTCATGCACAGTGAGAAAAGTGTAGAAGTCTTTGCCCAAAATTTTCTTGCCGGTAAATACGACTTATAATTCCCCTTATTTTTTATAAATATCGGTTTGGGTCACATTCATAAAACGCAAAGCTTTTCCTGCCTCTTTATAATAGATTCTCACTTCATCCCCTTCCTCCCAGGTATATTCCGGAAGATTAAAATAATCATCCGGAAGGGTAAAAGTAAGAAGAAGTTTTTGGCTTTTTGAATAAATGGTGATAGTCTTTTTTTCGCGATCGACTATAGGAAATTTCCGGGGTTGTTTAGTTTCCTTATCTAACAATTGGGGATCATCCTTTTTCACATTTTCCTTTTGCTCAATAGGAAGGTAGGTTATGGTCTTAAAGTTTTGGATGGCAGGATCAAAAATAATAATTTCCTTTTTCTGCGGATCCAGTTTCATCCGCAGCCCTACCCTTGGTTCTGGTCCCATTTCCTGCGGGTTTTTGGGGAGCTCGTAGGTTAAGGGAGGGAGAAAACTATAATCCGGATTTTTGGGGTCATTACTTTTGTCCCGGATAATAGTGCAAACCCTTTTCCCTTTATCATAGTCCACCACTCTTCCTTGATCTACCTTACCAAATTCTCTACACCCAATAATTATCGTTAATAAACTAACTAATCCAAAGCTGGCTATCTTCTTCATTTTTTTCTCCTGATAAACAAATTAATTCCTCCGGAAAGTTTCCCTCGCTATCTAATTTAGTGATCCGGACATTTTTCGCGCCGCAATTTCTTTTTTTGCTCCTGCCACCATTTTAACAAAAATGTAAAGCGATAATGCGCTAACAACTGCCAAAACTACTACAGTAGCGGCAACATCACACCAGACTTTTAAAAATGGGAAAAAATTAGGAATAAGTTTAATAATAATCGAAAGTGCACACCCAATGACCGCAAAACCAAAGGCAATGCGGATCCCATACCCCTTGATGTATTTAGTGGCTACCGTGCCAATTTGGGCCCCCACTGCTGCACCAATTAGCATAATAAGAGCAGCTAAAAGTTCAGTCCTCCCCTTAAAAGTGTAAGTAGCTGCTCCATAAAGGCCAGAAATCATAACTTCAAACAAGTCGGTTCCTACTGCCACATAGGTGGGACAACCAATAATATAAATAAGCGCCGGCATTCGAATTAGTCCCCCTCCGATCCCCAATATTCCCGCTAACCACCCAGTAAGAAAGCTTACCGTAATCGGTAACCAGGCTGAACAATATATTCCTGCGGTTTTTAAATGAATCATCGGTGGGATTTTAATTCGTTGAAAAGTCTTGTGCCATTCGATCCCGGTGGCAAGTTTGTCTAATTCTTTTCCCGCGGCTCTGGCTTCCTTTTCCTTTTTAAACCGCTTATAAACATCACTAAAAACCATCCAGGCAATAAAAAACAAAAGAATTAGATAAAGGTACCGGACAATAACTTCCACTCGCCCTAACCGTTCAAGCCACATAATCATCTGGGCACCCACTTCGAATCCGAGAATGGTACCAATGAGCATTATAAACCCTAACCGATAATCAACATTCCCGAACTTCCCGTGGCGCATAGTGGAAATGAGGGATTTGCCTGCCATATGGGCAATATCAGTCCCGATAGCAAACGCCATCGGGAAACCCAGAATATTAAGCCCAGGGGTTACCATCCAAGCCCCACCCATACCAAAAAATCCACCGATAATTCCCACTCCAATACCAAGAATAATCAACCCGGGCCAAAATATCTTGACCCCCGCAATCGGCATAAGAATATATAACCAGTCCATCACCAAACCTCCTAAATCGCTTTTTGAATATTAGTGCTCAGCAAGTTCCCTTGATTTAAGGTCAATGCCAATTCTTTTCATCACCCAATCTGCCAACAATCCAAATATTACTCCAACCACTGGAATAATAATGACAGTAAGGATAGTAAAATAAAGATGGCTTTCATTATAAAGGTTACCCCACCAAGCCATTAAACCGGAAAGATGCCGGGTATCCGCTACAATAACAATTGGTGCAATTTCTCCTCCGCCTGCTGCTCGGACGATTTGGGGTAACATAAAAAAAATTATAGCTCCTAACCAACTAATTTTATCTATTTTACTTTTCATGTTGCTTAACCCTCCTTAGGAGTTTGGTTAAATTGTTTGCTCGGTTCAGGTTGAGAAGGTTTTTTTTCGCGATTTAACTTCCTTTCGTAAGCGGTTTCAATTTTTTCCAGCAAATCATCCAGCGGACAGGGCTTAATAACATAATCGTATCCTCCTAATTTAGTTATTTCCATTGCCGCATCAACCGAAGCATGTCCGCTGAGAATAATAACCTCAAGCAAAGGGTTAATCTTTTTAATCTCAGCTAAAGCTTCTATCCCATTCATTTGGGGCATTTTGATGTCAAGCAGGATCACATCATAGGGATTATTTTTAATCTCGGCTAATGCCGCCTGACCAGAACTTACGGCCTTAGTTTCTATACCCCTTACCTCAAGCCTTTTGCTTAGGGCAAGGCGAAACTCATCTTCGTCATCAACCAGAAGAATTCTCGGATTGGAAGGCATAATTTATCCGTTCTCCAAGATTATTTATTAATTATCCTTTCAGAAGAAGAAATTAAGCAACCATCGTTCCCAGTCTAATAAAAAATAATTTTTTAACTAACCCATTAAAATGCGAATATTTTTTGGGGATAAAAGGGAAAATTAACTCCATAGAAAAATGCTAATTTTTTTTACAGTCTGTAAAAAGTGGGTAAAAATTGCTGAAGGGGTTGGG
>Ga0315298_1003465_pt1 | contig 25038 bp, 27 predicted proteins | sample WHS_1_MG_FD_203077 | JGI IMG/M metagenome (GOLD analysis project Ga0315298, IMG submission 203077) | Extremophilic microbial mat communities from Washburn Hot Springs, YNP, Wyoming, USA - WHS_1_MG | ecosystem: Environmental > Aquatic > Thermal springs > Hot (42-90C) | place: USA: Wyoming... | reverse complement strand
CTGTTCTCGGCCACCGATTCCACCGTCGCTGCTACCACCAGAGACTCGTCCAGCGACCGCGTGTCCCTGCTGACCAGGCCGCTCAACTGAGCGCGAGCGCCGTCCAGCCGCCCCTCCACGAGCGCCTGTCGCACCCGCAGCGCCGCCCTGATAAGCTCCCGCACTGAGAAAGTGGACTTGAGCAACACAACGCCCACCACGAAATAGGCGGGAAGGCTGGCCTGCCACAGAAAGCCCAGCAGAAGCCACGCTGGCAGAACGAACGCTAGCAGGCCCACGAGCGGCATAAACGCGCCGTAGGCCATTTGCGCCAGATCGTACCTAACAGCCGTAACAGGGGCTGGGATTACTTCCTGGCCCACATCTTCGTATCCGTGTGCCCCTGAGGTGGGCAAACATCTGGCTGGTATCGTTCCCCTGGGCGCCAGCCGCTCCAAGGCGGATACCAGCTTGCCTATCCACACCACTGGATGCGCCGCCGCGGGTGGCTCGCCAAGGACCAGATCCAAGGCCAGGGCTGCTAGGAGCATTGCTGCGTGTATCACGCTACCTCCGGCTGCACGCTCTCACAAAATTCGCAGCCAGGCAAGGATGGCTGGCGAAATGCAGGTGTATGTAGGATGCCAGCAGGTTCCCGCGCTGGTATCCCTCGCTACGGCCAGCACTTTCTGCGTGGCTGTCTTCCAGCACCTCGTATGCCGCCTCCGGGCCATTCAGGACCGGCTCGACCTCGGACCAGTGAAACTCGTGACCTCGGGCCGTCTGCCCCTTCTCGAGTAAGATCGAGTCCTGCCGAGCTCGGACTAGTCTGTATCCCAATTCCACGCGCCCACCCCGCATCAACGTGCGGGCTGGCACCAGTCCCACCATTGGGTGCCGCTGACCTTCGGGGCTGTCGATGCTTCGGCACAGGTACATCAACCCGCCACACTCGGCGTAAATGGGCATGCCTGCTGCGTGGGCGGCCCGAATGGATGCTAGCATCGGGAAGTTTTCAGCCAGAGCCTGGGCAAACAACTCGGGAAAGCCACCTCCTAAGTACAGGCCCTGAGCGCCTTCAGGCAGGGATTGATCGTGTAGCGGGCTGAAAGGAATCAGCCTCGCTCCCCAGGCGGATAGCAGGTCCAGGTTATCTTCGTAGTAGAAACAGAAGGCCTCGTCCCGCGCGATCGCAATGCTTACCTCGGGGTTCCCGTGGGTTTGGGGGAAGATACCGGTAGGGGCGACATCTACCGGCGCTGCCGCTCTAGCCAATCGCAGTGTGGCCTCCAAATCCACGCTCTGCTCTATCTGATCCACCAATCGAGCGAAAAATCTGTCTTCAACCCGCCCCTCAGCGGTAGGAATGAGTCCGAGATGGCGCTCGGGGAGGCGCAGGTCGGTTCGCTGTGGCAGGCAGCCTACCACTGGTAGGCTGGTGGCTTTCTCGATGGCCTCGGCTGCTATCTGCAGGTGGACCGAGCTGGCCACGTTATTGGCGACGATTCCGGCTACCTTCACCTGAGGGTCGAAACGCTGGTAGCCTAGTGCCATTGCTCCAGCGCTGCGGGCCATCCCGCTCACGTCCATCACTAGCAGCACAGGCAGCCCAAGCAACTTCGCTACCTCGGCAGTGCCGCCAGTCCCATCTCGACCAGAGCGACCGTCGAAGAGTCCCATCACCCCTTCGACGACGGCAATGTCTGCCGAGGCCGTCGCCCGCGCGTACAACTCCTTTAAAGCGGCGGGGTGCACCATCCAGTTGTCCAGGTTGCGCGAAGGTCGGCCGCAGACGGTAGAGTGATAGCTGGGGTCAATGTAGTCGGGCCCGACCTTGAATGGCTGAACAACCAGTCCCCGCCGGCGCAGTGCCCCCATTATACCCGCCGCTACAGTGGTCTTCCCCACGCCACTGGCGGTTCCAGCGATAACTATTCCCGGCACCGCTCGCTCCATTATCCTCCCCTGGCCAAAGCCAGAATGGCTAACAGACTCGTGACTTGTGCAACCTCGTTTATGGCTCCGTAAGTATCTCCAGTGAGACCTGGGATGCGGGTGCAGATGAAGTTGGCCAGCAGCCACGCGCTCACTGCTCCAACGATAAGGGCGATGGCTCCCACCAACTGGAGCAATCCCACGGCTGCCAGGGTCGCTACTGCGCTGGCCAGGATAACCTGTTGCCACCCCAGCCCCTCCTTGAAGGCCACTCCGATGCCCATCGATCTCGCGTAGGGAAAGCCCCACAGAGCAAGCACCATAGCCCATCGCCCAACCACAGGCATGATAGCTAGCCCGCCAAGTCTCCATTGCTCCGGCAACTCCACCAGTGTCGAGTACTGCATCAGGAGCAATCCAAAGGCGCCTAAAGCGCCAAAGCTGCCGATCCGGCTATCCCTCATAATCTCCAGCCGCCGCTCCGGATCGCGACGGCCAAAAAGCCCATCGCAGCAATCCATCAGGCCGTCCAGGTGCAGGCCACCGGTGAGCAAGATCATGGCTATCACCACCCCAGCGCTAGCCACCGACACGGGGAACACTAGCCGCAACAAGAGATCAAGCCCAGCGAGGATACCTCCCAGGATCAATCCCACTAGTGGGAAGTAGGCTGTCGAGCGGCTCAGGTATCCCGTACTGACATCTTGAAAGGGCAACGGCACTGCGGTCAAGAACCGGAGCGCAACCAGAAAACCCATCAGCGCACCTAACCTGCTTCAGCAGTCTCCACTGCCTCAGAAACCCCAGCCTCGGAGAAGGTAGCCATCTCGGCCAGCACCTTCAGCGCGGCCTCAACCATCGAAATGACTAGCGCAGCGCCGGTTCCTTCGCCCAGGCGCAGATTGAGGTCGATCAAAGGTTCCAGCCCCATTCGTCCCAGCAATATCCGGTGCCCTATTTCCACCGAATTGTGCGCGGCGATGAGGAAATCGGCCAACCTCGGACAGAGGCCAGTCGCAATCAAAGCGGCTGCTCCGGAGATGAACCCGTCGATTACCACCGGAACCCGGTTCGCCGCCGCCCCGAGCATCACTCCCGCCAGTCCGCCTATCTCGAATCCACCAACCTTGGCCAGCACGTCCAGGGGATCCTCGGGGTCGGGTCGGTTCGTTTCCAGCCCCCGCTTGATGATCTGAATCTTGTTCCGTAACCCCCGGTCGTCGAGTCCCGTTCCACGGCCGGTAACGCTTTCAACCGAAGCGCCGGTCATCGCCGCCACGATGGCGCTACTTGGCGTCGTGTTGCCGATCCCCATATCGCCAGTGGCCACGATGTCGAGCCCTCGGGCCATTTCAGCCTCGACTACCTCAATACCCGTCTCCACGGATTTCACGGCCTCATCGGGTGTCATAGCCGGTCCACTGGCGAAGTTTTTGGTTCCGTGGCCTATCTTGCGAACAAGAAGATGTGGATGTGGCTCCAGGTCCGCGGCGACGCCCATGTCCACCACGACCACCCGGGCGCCTGCGTGGCGTGCCAGTACGTTAATCGCCGCGCCTCCTCGCAGGAAGTTGTAGACCATCTGAGGCGTAACCTCGGAGGGATAGGCGCTTACGCCTTCGCTGGCTACCCCGTGATCCCCCGCCATGACAATCACCGCTTTGTCGCGTATGCTTGGCAGCGCTTCCCCCGTTATGCCGGCGACTCTTACCGACAGTTCCTCCAGCCGGCCTAGGCTCCCCTGAGGCTTGGTCAGACTATCCTGGCGAGCGCGGGCAGCGGCCATCGCCTGCTCATTCAGGGTGCCGATTCTGGCTATCGTTTGCTTCAACCTGTTCAACGCCTTGTTCCTCCCAATCGACGGTTTGTGTTTACGTGCGCGCTATGGTTTCTGCCAACGATCAGAGCCGCCGGCAGGTTGTTGTGCGGATGAGGAACGATGCACACCCGGGCATCATAGGTGAGTGCCACGGTGTCGGCGGTGATCACCTTTTCGGGCGGACCTGTCGCCACTACTCGCCCTGTTTTGAGAATTACAAGGCGGTGGCAGTACTGGGCCGCTAGGTTCAAGTCGTGGAATACCACTAGCACTCCAAGTTCCCGTTCTTCAGCCAGGCTGGCCACCAAGTCAAGGATGGCCGCCTGGTGGTTTATATCCAGGTGCGAGGTGGGCTCGTCCAGCATAAGTAACTTAGGTTCCTGTGCCAACGCCCGAGCGATCACGACTCGCTGGCGCTCACCGCCGGAAAGCTCCCCTATGCGCCGGTCTGCCAGTTCCAAAATACCACAGGATTCCATCGCTCGCCGCACAACCGCGAGGTCAGAGGGCCCTTCCGACTGCAGTAGACGCAGGTGAGGTGTGCGGCCCAGGATCACGATTTCTATAGCTGTAAAGCTTTCGGGGAGGTTCGCACTCTGCGGCACAACTGCTACCCGGCGCGCCAGCTCGACGCGCGAGATTTGGGCGATATCGTCGCCGCAAACAATGATCCGGCCTTCGTCGGGACGAAGAACGCCGGAGATTGCGCGCAGGAGAGTAGATTTCCCTGCCCCATTGGGTCCGATGATTCCCACTATCTCCCCGGCTCTCACTCTCAATTCGACATCGGCCAGTACTTGCCAGTTGCCGTAGGCAAACGACAGGTTTGCGACCTGCAACACCGTGGAATCCAATTCCAGACTCATGCTTAAAACACCATCCGTTTCCGCTGTCTCAACAGGTAAAGAAAAAACGGTGCTCCGAAAAAAGCGGTTACCACGCCCACCGGAATCTCAGTGGGGGCCAGCACTGTTCGAGCGAGCGTATCAGCCCACAGGAGAAAGATGGCTCCTACTAGGGTGGACATAGGCAACAGCAGGCGGTAATCTGGCCCCCAAACGAGCCGCACCGCGTGGGGCACTATTATCCCCACGAAGCCGATAAGCCCGCTCACCGATACCGACGCCGATGTGACTAGGGTAGCTGCTACAACTAGCGCGAGCTTCACTCGCTCCACATTGATGCCCAGTTGAGCTGCTTGCTCTTCGTCGAGTTGCAGCACATTGAGCAAGCGGGCGTGGAGAAAGATGGCTCCGAAGCCTACCACGAGATAAGGGGAAATAAGCGTAACCTGACCCCAGTTTCCCAGGGAAAAGCCACCCAGAAGCCAGGAATACGCGGTGTGGAGCTTGTCCTGGTGCATAAACATAAGGAACGAGGTGACCGACGTGGCCAGAGCTCCTAGAGCCACTCCAGCCAGTAAAAGAGTGGTGATCGGGGTGGTGCGGCCTACCCGAGCTAGGAGGTAGACCACACCTACTGTGGTGAGGCCGCTAGCGAAAGCCATCCATTGCACTACGCCCAGACCGTAGAGCGCCTGGTGCAGAGGTAGAACCAGCGCTATAACTCCGCCAAGGCCGGCGCCAGAAGCAACTCCAATTAAATAGGGGTCAGCCAGAGGGTTGCGGAAAAGCCCTTGGTAGGTGGCTCCTGCTACCGACAGAGAAGCCCCAACCATGGCGGCCAGCACTACTCGAGGCAACCTTATCTGCAAAACCACCGCCTCCTGAGCTGCAGGCCAGTGGACGGTGATGCCGAGCCAATCGCCGATTAGCGGCACCCGGCTCAAGACCATCTCCAGAATAGTGCTGCCAGGAATGGCCGCTGCTCCCTGAGTCACAGACAAAAGCACGCTGGCCGACAAAACAATGCAGGCAAGAGCCATGAGCGCTCGACTTGGGCCCCACCGAAGATTCCCTCTAGCCCCTCGCGCTCGAGCCAATCGGCGGTTTGTGGCTTCCTCTACAAACTCCACTTGTCTTCCTCGCTACACTTCCAGAACTCCCGTGGTCGGGTACGGTTCAACGACAGAGAACGCAAAGAACGCGGAGACTACGAATAATCCCTCTGCGGTTGACTCGATCTCATCCGCAGGCACTGTGCGACTCCTGTTACTTAAATAACTCTGGATGTATGGTTCGGGCCAGGAAATCCAATCCGTCCACGGCTCTCGGTCCGGGGCGATTAACTATGTTTACGTCCTGCAATGGGACGATGCGTCCGCTCTTCACTGCCGAAATAACGTCCCACCCTGGTCGCGCTTTTACAATATCGACGGACACCCCTCCCTGCTCTGACCCGTGATCTGAGAGGATGATGATCTCGGGGTCCTTGAGCACGACGCTTTCCGGACTCAGTTTAGGCCAAGAGCCCTGTGCATCGTGCGCGATGCTCTCTCCGCCGGCTTTGGTGATCAAATCATCCACGAAGGTATCCGGCCCCGCCGTGATGAGATCCGGGCTGAGCTCGAAGAAGACCCGAGGGCGAGTAGCCAGGCTTCGGGTCTTGCTCGTGATCGCCTCCACGCGCCGCTGAAACTCGGCAGCTACCTTCGCGCCTGCGTCGACATTGCCCCCCATCTTTGCCAGCAGAGTCAGGTTGGCCTGGACCTGGTCTAGCTTGGGTGGCTGGAACACCACCACTGTCAAGCCTCGCTTCTCCAATTCTGGAACCACCGTCTTCACGTGAATGTTGGTGGCTAGCACCAGGTCAGGAGCGAGGCTGACTATTTTCTCAATATTGGGTTGGGAAAAGCTCCCGATCTTCTGCTTGTTCTTTGCTTCAGGAGGATAATCGGAGTAGTCGTCGACCGCGACCAGCTTGTCTTGAAGCCCCAAAGCATAGACTAGTTCCGTGTTGCTGGAGGCAAGTGAAATGATCCTCGCCGGTTCTTTTTGGAGCGTCACCGGTCGCTGCGCGTCGTCGGTGACCGTCATAGGGAATGGTCCCCTGGTGTTCTGGGCTTCCGAAACCGATGGTGAATTGGCGGCGCAGCCTGCTGCAAGAAGCGTCAGTGCCAGCAGGCACACCGCAGCCAACCGTGATGTCATAGACAGACCTCCTACGTACGTTTTATTTTCTGAGAGCATCCGGACCTCTAGGTAGGAGGCTACAGACACGTCGACGGCGACGAAAAAGCCCCTGCCTTGAGAAGGACAGGAGCCTTGGTCTTTCGACTGCTAGCGCCCTTGGCCTTTCCTCGAAGGCTACCGGCACGTGGCGAGTGGGGAGACCTGACTTATCGGCTCTGAGACCGAATCACAGTTGCGGGACAGCAGCGGATTCACACCGCATTTCACCCCGTTGCCTAGGGTCTGTCATCATCTGGCAAGCCCTCGGCTACCCTCGCAGTTGCTCTTCAGTTGTGCGAGTATAATAGCATGGGAAGGTGGCGGTGTCAATCAACGCTTGGCCCCTTTTCAAAGAACAGCCTATGACCGATGAGGAACGCGATCGGGCCGACGGTATACTAAACCGCTAACGCTCCATGCTGGCGCCATAGTCGCGGTAGATGACGGTAACAGGCGGATGGCTGTGTTGTTGAAGCGGGCAATGGAAAGAGGTTCTCTTGTCTTGATTCCAGCGGCGGTATTGGCACAGGTCTGGAGGGATGGTGCGAGGCAGGCCAAGTTATCTGCATTGATGGACGATGAGGCTGTGCCCATCGAGGCTCTTAATCGTCAACAAGCTCAGGCAATTGGCGTGCTATGCGGACAGAGAAGCAGATCAGATATTGCGGATACTTCGGTGGTCCTGACTGCGAGGCGATACGCAAGCATCGTTGGCACAAGTGATCCTAACGATTTGCTCCACCTCGATCCGAAGCTCGAACTGGTATCAATCTACCAGTCAGGAAGGGACGACCGGCCGGGCATTTCGCGACTCTGAAAAGACCCTTGTTGAACCTGGCACATATGTTGCGGCATCTGTCCTGGTGCCCATTTAGTGCGCTGAATAAAGGAGAATTCGTACCTTGTACGGGCAGCTCAGCGTATTCACAGGGAACTCAAACCCCAAACTAGCCGAGGCCATTTGCCAGCATTTAGGGATTCCCCTGGGCAAGGCCGAGGTCTTTGAATTCTCCAACCAGAACATCTTTGTCCGCATCTTGGAGGGCGTTCGGGAGCAGGATGTCTTCGTGGTGCAGCCGACGTCCTGGCCGGTGAACCACAGCATAATGGAACTTCTGATCATGATGGATGCGTTGAAGAGAGCCTCAGCAGCAAGAATAACCGCCGTAATCCCCTATTATGCCTACGGACGTACCGACAAGAAGGACCAACCTCGCGTGCCAATCACGGCTAGGCTGATAGCCGATATGGTGACCGTGGCTGGGGCCAACCGCGTTCTAACGGTCGACCTACACGCGGGACAGATTCAGGGGTTCTTCAGTATCCCTGTGGACGAACTCACTGCCCTGAGAATCTTCGCCGACTACTTCATCGACAAGAAGCTCCAAGACGTGGTCGCCGTCGCTCCGGACCTTGGTGCTGCCAAGAGAGCGCGAAACTTCGCCGAAAAGATCGGTGCCTCCCTTGCGGTCATTGAAAAGCGACGCGATCCACGCACCGCACAACAGGAAATACTCAACGTGATCGGCGAGGTCGCCAGCAAGAGGGCGATTATAGTCGACGACGAAATCGACACCGCCGGCTCTGTTACGCAGACCGCTGCTGTCCTCGAGCGAGCGGGTGTGGCTGAGATATACGCCTGCGCGACTCATCCCGTGCTGTCTGGACCAGCTGTCGAGAGGCTCAGAGACAGCAACATACGGGAGGTGGTAGTGACCGATACCATTCCGCTTTCGCCAGAGAAACGACTGGATAAGATAACTGTTCTATCCGTCGCTCCTCTGTTAGCCCAGGCGATTCAGCGGATACACAGCGGTGGGTCAGTAGGAGCGCTGTTCCGCTACTGATTACATCCGCATCCTGGTTTGTGGCAACTTGCTTACCTTTGCCTCTACTTCGCTCTCCATCTGCTGAATGTCGTGCATAGGCTTGTCGCGCCGCTCGTCAATTCTCAGGGTGGTCACACAACGCTTGGCGCCGGCCTTGAAGCAAGCTTCTTCCATCTGTTGTACCAACTGCATGATCTTGCTTCGTTCACCCTGGAGCACGGTGCTCATCGCTGTGACATCGTACTTCACGTCCTTCTGGTGCTCCAGCACCTTCACGGTCTCGGCAACGATGTCGCTGTAGCTGGGATCACTCGTTCCAATCGGTTCGATGCTTACTTCTGCAACAACCATTTCTCCTGAACTCCTTTCCACTGTGGTAGCATAAGGAGAAACTGCAGGAATTGTGCCAGGAGCGGAGCCGGGGGCCTGGTACAGATATTGCGTCACCCTAGTGAGCAAGAATGCTTCGAGAGGATGCCTTGGAAGATCATCAACACGTAGTCCAGCGAGATGCGCGAAGCCTGGCTGTTGCTCTGGGGATTACCCTGACGATATTCTTCGCTGAGGTGATTGGGGGAGTACTGTCGAATTCCCTGGCCTTGCTTGCCGATGCCGCCCATATGTTTACCGATGTGATCGCCCTTGCGCTGGGCTGGTTTGCTGTGTGGCTCATCGGGAGGCCTCCTCCTCCACAGAAGACCTACGGCTACTACCGCTTAGAGATACTGGTAGCTCTCTTCAACGGCGTGCTGCTTATTCTTGTCTCTCTCTTCCTCGTCTTCGAGGCTTTCGAACGTCTCCAGAGTCCGCCGCCCGTGAGGAGCGGGCTCATGTTTTCAGTGGCCTTTATCGGCCTGGTTGCCAATACGGGCAGCGCGCTCGTTCTTTTCGGCAGGATACACGAAAGCATTAACGTTAGGGCTGCCTTCCTGCACGTCATTAGCGACGCTACCGCTTCACTGGGCACTGTCGTTGCTGCCCTGCTGATGTTGGTCACCGGCCTGTTCATCGCGGACCCGGCGATAAGCATACTCATTGCTGCCCTAATTGTTTACAATGCGTGGAGACTGGTACTCGAGGCGTTCGACGTTTTGATGGAGGCGGCGCCAGGACATATCGACCTCAAAGAGGTCGAGCAAGCGATTCTGAGCATTGAGGGCGTGAAATCCGTGCATGATCTGCACGTTTGGACTCTCACTTCAGGGCTAGTAGCTATGAGCGGCCACGTCGTGGTAGAACCGTGGGCCGATCGACAGCAAACGCTTGAGAAATGCTGCTCGGTGATGAGCGAAAGGTTCCACCTCAGCCACTGCACACTTCAGCTCGAAATTGAGGGGATCGAAGTTCACGAGAAACACTTCTGGTAGTTCAGCACTTCCAGCCGAAGTGGTCGAACTTCATAGCGCGCCTTATCTCGGTTAGGGTGTCACAGGCTATCGTCCGAGCTTTCTGGCTTCCCCTGGCAATTACATCTTCCACGAGACTGGGGCGCTGTTCAAAGTGCTCGCGCCGCTTCCTTATGGGATCGAGAAATTCATTAAGCGCCCGTGCAAGCCTCCGCTTCACCTCTACATCCCCAACGGTGCCTGTGCGATAGCGATGCTTGAGAGCTTCTACCTCATCCTTGTCGTTGTTAAAGAGTTCGTGGTAGATAAAGACCGGGTTGCCCTCCACGCGGCCAGGAATATCTGCCCGGATTCGGCGTGGGTCGGTGTACATGGACATTACCTTCTTATCTACGACTTCGTGACTGTCCGACAGAAAAATCGCGTTGCCAATGCTCTTGCTCATTTTAGTCCGACCATCGGTTCCAACAAGCACCGGCTCCTCACTTATCACGGGTTCAGGTTGGGGCAGAACGGGGCCGTAGAGCTGGTTGAACTTGCGAGCTATCTCGCGCGTTACCTCGATATGCGGCAACTGGTCTCTTCCTACAGGAACGACCTCAGCCTTGACCATCAGAATATCGGCAGCCTGCAGCACAGGGTAGCCCAACAGTCCATACGAAGCGCTCTCCAGATTGAGGTTGCGCACTATCTCCTTTAGTGTGGGCACTCTCTCCAGCCTTGGCACGGAGACCATCATCGAGAACAGCAGATGCAAGTCGGTGATCTCCGGAATCAGGGATTGGACGTAGACCGTGCTGACATCCGGATCGATCCCCACACTCAGGTAGTCCAGGACCAGATCCCGAATGTTGTGACGAACCTCGCCCAAGTTCTCCAGTTGTGTGGTTAACAAGTGGTAGTCAGCGACGACGAAGTAGCATTCGTACTCGTACTGCAACCTTACCCTGTTGCGTAGCGAGCCGACCCAGTGTCCAAGATGGAGCTTTCCTGTCGGCCTGTCGCCGGTCAAGAGCCTTTTCATTAGCGCTGTCCTCTTTATGCCGATGGTGCAAGTAATATGCCAGATGCATCCGAGGTTGCAATGGCACGCTAGAAGGCTAGCTTGTTGGCCGAATCTGTGGCGTATGTTATAATTCACGCGGAGCTTTCGCTCTTCCGCTGTCGGCGCAGGCGGAGGGAGGTTGAGGTTGAAATCATTCTTGTACAAATACAGGGTCTTAGTTGCGCTGGCCATCGTAATTATGGTGGTTGCTGCGACTTTGGGTGGCGCGCTTCTGATGTCCACGGCCCGAGAGACGCCCACTGTGCCCATAAGCGATGTCTTGAACCGGGCCGAGCAAGGTGAGGTAGCCAAGGCCACGATAGCTGGCAACGTGGTCGTTATCACCGATAAAAGCAACCACTCGTTCCGAGCGATCAAAGAGCCCGATTCTCCAGTGGCCGAGACACTTCGGAGATCGGGAGCCGAGGTAACTGTTGAGGATCAGCAGGTTAACGGGTCAGTTGGCGCCTTCTTCGTTGTCATTCCAATCCTAGGTGTTATCGGATTGGTCGTGATTCTGTCGCGAAGGGGCGGGTTGCAGAACCAGGCCTTTTCTTTTGGTCGTAGCCAGGCCAGGATGAGCGTGGATGCCAGCACTGGTGTCAATTTCTCTGACGTAGCTGGGGTAGAGGAAGCCAAGTTCGAGCTTTCCGAGATAGTCCACTTCCTGAAATACCCGGAGAAGTTCCGTGCCCTGGGGGCAAGGGTTCCCAAGGGGGTTCTGCTGGTTGGCCCACCGGGCACTGGCAAGACCCTGATAGCCAGAGCCGTGGCCGGAGAGGCGAATGTCCCGTTCTTTAACATCAGCGGATCCGAGTTCGTCGAGATGTTCGTGGGCGTGGGCGCTTCAAGAGTGCGTGACCTGTTCCGGCAGGCCAAGAGGCACGCGCCTTGCATAATCTTCGTCGATGAGATCGACGCCGTCGGGCGCCAACGGGGCGTTGCCTACAGCGGAGCCAACGAGGAACGCGAGCACACGCTGAACCAGCTCCTGGTCGAGATGGATGGGTTTGACTCCGAGACCAGTGTCGTAATCATAGGGGCCACCAACCGGCCCGACGTGCTGGACAAGGCTCTGCTCCGGCCAGGCAGGTTCGACCGACAGGTCGTGCTGGATAGCCCTGACATAGCGGGACGCAAGGCGATTCTCGAAGTTCACGCGCGGGGCAAGCCTCTGGCCGAAGATGTGGACCTGCACGCGCTCGCGCAGCAAACCGCCGGTTTTTCCGGTGCCGACCTAGCCAACCTGTTGAACGAGGCCGCCATCCTGGCGGCACGTCTGGGCAAGGATGCCATTGGCCAGAGCGAACTGGAGGAGTCCATAATGCGAGTGATGGCCGGTCCCGAGCGCAAGAGCAGAGTTCTGAGCGAGGAGGAGAAGTCGATCACGGCCTACCACGAGGTCGGTCACGCGATGGTTATGAAGCTGCTGCCGCACACCGACCCTGTGCACAAGGTTTCCATCATCTCGCGAGGGCAGGCGCTGGGGCTTACTGTCCAGCGGCCCAAGGAGGATCGCTACATGATGACCAAGAAGCAGCTCATCGCCCGTATGGCCGGCGCGATGGGTGGACACGTCGCCGAGAAAATCATCTTCGGTGATGTGACAACTGGCGCGCGGCAGGACATAGAGATGGTCACCGAAATGGCCCGACGAATGGTGTGTGAGTTCGGCATGAGCAGCTTGGGCGCAGTTGCTTTCCATCGGAAGGAAGACGGGTCTCCCGGGGACAGTTGGAGTGACGCATTGGCGGCTAGAATAGACGAGGCCATTATCGATTTCGTCGAGCAAGCCTACGAAACAGCGTTCAACATACTGACTGAGAACAAGCACAAGCTCGTCGAAATCGCCGAGCATCTCAAGCAGGTCGAGACCATAGACGGTCCCACGCTCGATAAGTTTCTGGACCTGGTTCCAGCAGCCTGAAGCCGGGTTCGGGGTCTTTGCAAGGTCAGGCAAACGTCGCTCAACCTCTGACGTCGCGGGCAACCGAAACCTGCTCTGCGGAGGGTTGGGCGCGGGACAGTCAGCGAAGGCGGACTTCGCAAGTATAGCCGCGGTTGAAAACCGCCAGGCGAGACCATAAAAAGACCTTGAAGCCGGGCTAGGGCGGCGATTACGGGGGGAGAGACGCAAGCCTCTCCCCTTTATTGTTTCTGCCGTAGAGGGTTATGCCAACTGCGCTGGCTAACGTCCTTTAATTGCTCTACCCTGCGCAGGCTGAAGCCGTGCGACTACAAGGCCCCGATCGTACGGAATAAGGGCGCCTCAAAAGGCAACTGGTGTTAACGCACCGTTTACCGCACTTCGCCGCACAACCACTTGGAATATCTCTCTTCCACGTGCCCTACGGGAATCGAGAATATGGCCGGCACGGAATAGCTGTGCTGCTGAAGTACGGCCTGCTTTACCTTGTCGAAGTTGGCTTCGACGGTCTTGACGATGAGAACTACCTCGTTGTCTTCTACGATCTTTCCTTCCCACCAGTAGGCTGATTCGATGGGGAACATGTTGGTGCAGGCCGCCAGACGCTGCTCGAGGAGATAGCGGCTTATTCTCCTGGCCTCGTCGACGTTCGCACAGACCACATAAACGAGAATCATTCCATCCATAACCATTCCCTAATAACAGTAGAGGACGAAAAGAACGCAGAGCCCGTTGTGTACCGCCGTATCTCTACGTTCTTTACGCCCTCTGCGGTGATTCCTGTTTCACCGCCGAACAGACCCGCCCGCCAGATTCGCCTCAGCCAGCCATTGAGATGGCACCGTGGGGGCACGTCGAGACGCATGCTTCGCAGTCTATGCACTCGTCGATGTTGACTGCCACACACTTGTCGCCCTGCTTCTCGATGACCGAGACGGGGCAAACATCTACGCAGTCACCCACGCCCTGGCAAATGTTCGGGTCGATCACGATAGGCATCCCACCAACCTCCGAGAAAATGATAGCTGTGATGCTCGCGCGGAGCGAGACAGGACGCTCGCGTCTCGGCCACAGCACTTGTCAAGATAACCGAAATGTGGAATTATTTCAAGTACTATGAGGAACAGGTTATTGATTCCAAAACAAGGAGCGATGCGGGCCGATGTGACCGTATTCGGCAGCCCCCAAATCCTGGGGGCGATCGAGCCGGAGGCCCTGGAGCAGCTCAAGAACGGGGCGTGCTTGCCTGGAGTGATCGGGTGCGTTGGTATGCCCGATATCCATTCGGGCTACGGGCTGCCCATCGGGGGCGTGTTGGCCGTGGATGCGGTAGAAGGCGTGATCAGTCCTGGGGCAGTTGGCGTGGATATCAACTGCGGGGTTCGGGCGGTGAGGGTGCCGGCTAGTGCAGAAGATATCCTCCCCCATCTTGAAGCGATTCTTCAGCGCATAACATCCGTTGTGGGAACCGGAGTGGGAGGGAAGACGAAGAGCAAGCTGGGGAAAGTGCGAGGTAAGGATTTCCGCCAGCTTATCGAAGGCGGAGTCCCTAAGCTCCTGGAGTTGGGCTATGCCACTTCGCCCGACGTGGAGCATATCGAGGACAGAGGAAGCATGAAGGCAGCCAGCCTAGATCACGTTAGCGCCAGGGCCGTCGGGCGTGGAGAGGAGCAGATAGGAACGCTCGGCTCTGGCAATCATTTCCTGGAAATCCAGCGGGTAGCCGAGGTGTACGAACCTGCTGTCGCCGGGACCTTCGGGCTGGAACGTGACCAGGTGTGCTTGATGATTCACTGCGGCAGCCGTGGATTTGGCGAGCAGATATGCCAGGATTACATGCAGTCGATGGCCAAAGCGATGCGCAAATACGACATCGAGCCGCCGTCCAAGAACCTGGCCTGCGTTCCCATCGATTCCCCGGAGGGGAAAGCCTACTTCAGCGCGATGGCTTGCGCGGCTAACTTTGCCTGGATCAACCGGCAGGTGATTATGCAAGAGGTTCGCTGGGTATTCAAGAGCCTTTTGAAGATCGAGGCCCTGGACCTCATTTACGACGTGGCGCACAATATAGCCAAGTTCGAGACTTATGACAAGCGCAAAGTCTTGGTGCACCGCAAGGGAGCGACCCGAGCTTTTCCTCCGGGGCATCGCGCCATCCCAGCAGATTACCGCGCGATCGGGCAGCCAGCCATCATTCCTGGCAGTATGGGCACTCCGTCGTTCATTGTAATCGGAACAGAGGAGACTTTGAAGCAGACCTGGGGCAGCGTAAACCACGGCGCGGGCAGGGTGATGAGCCGGGCCGCCGCCCTTGGACAACCCAAGAAGGGGCGACCCGGCCTGATTACCGAGGATGCCTTCCGTCGGAGTATGGAAGGCATCGTGTATATGTCTGGCAGCGGCGAGAACCTGCTCGACGAGGCGCCGGGGGTCTACAAAGACAGCGCCGAAGTGGTGGACAGCCTCGTCGAGATTGGACTGGTGCGAAAGGTCGTCAAGCTCACTCCGTTGGCAGTGCTGAAAGGGTAACCACGTACTCTGGCCAGTCTGGGAGGCAGCCATTGCTGGCAAACACCTGCCTGGTCACGAGGCGCAGCTATCGACATACCTGCGCCTCCGTGACAAGACTTGGCCTCCTCATCATATTCAACACTGCCATCTTGAAAAATGGCATCCCCAGAAGAGTGCTCTAACCTTTAATCCTCGGTGTCTCCGCTCCTCCGTGGTGAGACTCGTGATGGCCTGGGGAAACCCCGCGCCTTCGATTGTGCTATTCCATCATCCACTCGTACATAGACATGTGCACGCCGGCGCCGCACTCCGAGATCATAATGGCGTCAGTGCTGTCGTTTCGTGTCACCACCACTACCTTATCGCCCGGCTCGATGGCCTGTACCGATCCTGGCCTCGGGATTCCTCGCACGAGGGTATCGGTCGTTATGCCAAAGGACTGGGACGTCTGCTGTCCATTCGGAGTGATGCTTATGCTGCTATCGCTAATTGAATCGACTTTCCCTGGAGTAATATGCACCGTGAATGGCGTGCCGTTACGGTCAGTCATCGTGAATTGGCCGCTCATAAAGTGGTCGAACAACTGATCTCGAGGAATCCCTTCGAGTCCAGGGAAAGTGAACCTGGGACCGACTCCAGGGCCGGGGGTCCCGGTGGCGAAAGGCGGACCTGGCTGATCAGCGGTAGTCTCTGAGAGCAATCCTTGGGTGGAGTTCTCCGCGACACAGCCGACTAGCCCAACCAGAAGGGCCAGCACAACCGCAAGCGCAACGTATCGTTTCATTCTCCTATCCTCCTTGACCGCCTAACTTCGACAGTATCTGCGGCGGTTCTCCGAGGATAGTGTTGGAGCAAAAAGCGTTCCAGGGTCGCCTATTCCAGTATCGCGAACCTTCCGAAGGCTGGCTCTGTCTCCAGAACATCCATCATTTCCTGAAAGGTGCGACGAGCGTCGGCATCGTTCAGCACAGCGTGGGCCATGCGATCGTGGCCGCTGAAATCCTCCCACTTGGTGAAGACTAGGAAGTGGTCTGGGTTGTCCAGTGACTGGCCCGCGAACGTTTCCTGAAGTCCGTTCAGCTTCTTAACGAACTCCACGTGCTCGTGCAAGAGAGCTGCTAGCTGTGCTCCCTGGCCTGGCTTGGCCCTGAACAGTCCGTAGGTAGTGACTCTTATCTCTGGTGGCTTCGAAGTATCGCAATGGGCACAGACTCGGCTCTCGGGATTGCCTCCCGCGAAATCAGCAGGCTCGACCATAGGCATTCCACATACTACGCAGTTCTTTTCCATTTCTGTTCTCCAAACCGAAAATTACTGCGCTAATCTTAGTGGAAATGGGGCACGCACCGCAACCTTCTGCCTACTCCTGCAAGTCCCGCCGCATCTGCTCGTACTGCTCGCGCGTTATCTCGCCCCTAGCATAGCGCTCGCGAAGGATGTCCAGCGGAGTGGGAGATGGTTTGATCTCCCGCGTCGGTCCTCCTCGGCGAAAAGCTTCGACGATCAGATACACAATCCCACCGATAACCAGCACCCAGAAAATGAACATTGCCACCCCCATTACTACGAACCACCAGTAGTTGCCATACCCGAATGGATACCCGTAGTAGCCCATCATCCCAGGCCCCATCGCACTCGCCAGGCCTAGAACCAAGATTACCAGCACCACGACCACGACGATGATGGCGATATCTCTTCCCCGCACGGCAGTGACCCCCTGCAATATGCTGTTGATGCTGGTTTTCGTGCAAGTTGTGTGCCCGCTGTTGATATTCTCACCACTCAATGAGATAATGGGAATCGCCAAGCAGGTGTGTCTGATTCGATGACACCAGCTGGTTCGATGACACCAGAATGTGATGCGGAATCTCTCACCCCTTTTTAGGAGGGACCTTGCACAGGGCCCAGGCGACACCTGCCTTGCCCTGCCCCCAGATGGCTGGCAGCTAATTGCCGACTGCTACTGAGTACTTTGCTTCGGGAGGAACTGGATGATCGAGAGGATCAGCACCGAAGATTGCATCGGCTGTGAAATCTGCGTCGATGTATGTCCAATGGACGTGCTGCGCATGGAAAGGGAGCGCCCGGCCATCAAGTATCCAGTTGACTGCATCTCCTGTTTCAACTGCGAAATGGCCTGCCCCACACAGGCCATCTACGTCAACGCCGAGAGGGCCAGAGAAATTGCCCTGCCCTGGTGAGCAGGCCATAAGGGTTCACTGTGGCTACACATGGAGGATGTGATGATCGATCGACGAGCTTGCCAGCATCTGAGGTCGGACGTCTTGGTCATAGGCGCAGGGCTCGCTGGCCTCTTTGCGGCGATACGCGCACGCCAGCTTGGCGCCGAAGTGATTCTGGTGGACAAAGGCAAGGCGGGAAAGACCGGATGCAGCAGGTTCGCTTCCGGCGACATAAAGTGCTTCATACCGGAGGAAGATGACCTTGCCGACTGGATCGATGAGATAGTCGTGGCTGGTGAATACCTGGCGGACCAGCGCTGGATCGAGACCGCGCTGGTGGAGTCGCTGGACCGCGTGCGTGACATGGAAGAATTCGGCGTCGAGTTCGAGAAGAAGGACGGCAAATACAAACGCGAGCACGGCCGAGGACGCAGGAGCCGGCAGGTCGTTTTCTACGCTGAGCAGATGATGGACTCTATGCGAGCGTTCGCCGAGAGAATCGGCGTCAAAGTGCTCGACCGGGCCTATTTCTGCCAGTTGGCTCAAGACCAGGGACGGGTTGTCGGAGCGCTGGGCCTGCACACGCGCACAGGGGAGATGCTGGTCACGGCTGCGCCGGCCGTGGTGTTGGCCACGGGCTCGTGCTCCCTGCGAGCAGCCTACTACGGCCACCAGTTCTCGACTGGCGATGCCTACTCCATGGCCTATGAGGTGGGGGCGGAGCTTATCAACTTCGAGTGCACCAGCCACAACTCCTGCCCGGCCAGGTACGACCTGGCCGGGATGAGCCGATTCGTCGCCTTCGGCGGGAAGTTCACCAACGCCAAGGGTGAGGCTTTTATGGCCAAGTACCAGCCCGTCCTAAAGGATCGGGCCCAGTTGAACTGGCTGGTGCGAGCTATGGGTGAAGAGGTCAGGCAGGGCAACGGCCCCATCTACTTCGACCTGAAAGCTATGACGGACGAGCAGTACGCCCTTTCGAGGAAGATAGTCCCCTGGGTTTTCAGGGCGCTGGACCGGGCGGGGGAGGATTTGCGCAAAGAGCGCATCGAATGGATACCGGCCTTCGCCGGCACGCGCTCTGCAGCTGCGGGCATCAGAACGGATATCGACGGCAGAACGGCAATCCCTGGGCTGCTCGCCACAGGGGATGCCGGCTCCTGGCTGACGCACGGTTTCGGCTCCGGCTTCGGCGGCCTCAACCTCACAGCCTGCATCGTCTTCGGATACCGCGCCGGTGCAGCGGCAGCGGAAGCGGCGCGCGTGGGAGGTGTGAACGTTCCTGCCGCCGAGATTGCGCGCCTGCAGGAACGAGTGGCCAGGATCGAGGACCCGGCGGGGCAGGAAACCACGGAATCGCTGCTGCTCAAGATCCAGCGCTGCATCGTGCCTTACGACACAGTGATCTCGCGCGAAGGCGGCAGGCTCCAGAAGGCGCTGGACCAAATCGAGCGCATCCGCGACGAAGACGCGCAACAGATCCATGCGCCCGATGTGCACGAGTTGATCAAGGCGCTCGAAACCCAACACATGCTCTTCTATGCTGAGACATTCTTGCGCTCGGCGCTGTTGCGAACCGAGACCCGAGGAATGCACTTCCGGGAAGACTTCCCCCAGCGCGACGACGAGAATTGGCTGAAGTGGATAGTGGCACGCAAGGGGGACGGCCAAATGCACCTGCGAACCGAGCCGATGCCTCCCGAGGCGTTCAAGTACGTCCCGCCACCGAAAAAGCGGGAATGAAGCATTCCTGTGCTCAGACGGGAAGGACTAGGATGTCCGGTGTCGCCGCGTCGGTCGGTTTGATCGCCATCCACCAGGATGACCGTTGTCCCTTCAATGGGGTTTGCCCGTCTGTCACCTTGCCCCTGACGTAACCGGAAGCCGCCAGTATCTGGGCCGTAGGGCCACGTCCGAAAGAGGCTAATCCTCTTTGGGGGATTGAAATCTATCGCTCCAATCCGTGGGATGATGCCTATGCGTCTGCGGGTTGGAACTTCGAGACGATGGACAGGCCAGACGTAATCTACATGCGTTACGAAAGGAGGGCCGCGTGATGGAATCGAAGAACGGATCGGCACGTTCTCAGGTTACGCCTATCCCTGGTGCATCGAGACAGTCTACACGGCAGGAATGGGAGAACGACCCTCGTCAGAGGTATGGCCAGGAATGGCTAGACCGTAACAAGGCCCGGTCGGATATGGAATGGGACTATATTCAGGAACTAGGCGGGTCGGTTGCCGTCCCAAAGTGTCACTATGCTGATGTGGCGGGTACGTCACCTGCGAGTGGGTATCGGGTGCCCTTGGTTCACCTGGGATCGAATAGCCGGAAGCGGCCAGCGCCGAGAGCCGTGTATCAGGCTCAATGTTAATTGCGTATTCCCCGCACAAACAGCTATAATACTCCATACCGGCGATCGAAGGGCTTCAGTGCCACCGAGTAGGGCTGCGCCCTGAGGAGGTTCTATGGTGAACGTAATCAACCGAATAGTAGTCATCCTCCTGCTTTTGGCCGTTACCGCGTGCGTTATCATTTTGGCAGCTGTTCCCGACCAGATACTTACGACGATTAAGCAAACGTTTGGCCCTATGACGATCAGTCTGCTCGACCGGATTGTGCTGGCGGCGGTCGCGATCGTCGTCACCATCGGCAGCGCCTTCTTGATCCGAGCGGAGTTGGCTCGCCCTAAGCTTCGGGGAGTCGTTCTCGGCGGCGTCGAGGGTGCCTCGGCTCAGCTCGCGACCGATTCCATCGCCGCAAGGTTGAAGGACAAACTGGAGGCTTTGCCGAGTGTTCGCAGCGCGAGCCCGAAGGTGATCAGCCGAGGAACGTCGGTGGTGATCGAGGTCAATCTCCTGACCGATCCGGGAGTGGATGTGTCGCAAAAGGCGACGGAGGCGGCAGCGGTTATCCGCGAAACGGTGGAGAAAGGCATGGGTGTGAAAATAGCCAAGGGCGGGCCGAAGGTGGACATAAAGTATCATCACGGCCCTAGCTTGGGACCGACTCCCTCGCCTCGAACCTAGACGCCGAGGTAATACTCTGCTGTGTGCGTAGACTACCCCCGGAGTGCGGAGAGAAGCCTTGAGGCTCTCCTCGAAAGTCTCCTGTTTGTTAGCGACGGGCCAGCCAGCTTGCGGCGCCTGGCGCAGGTACTGGAAGTTACCGCCGAGGAACTGGAAGAAGCAGTTCAGTCGCTAGCGCGCAGTTGCCAGAACCGAGGTATCCGTCTGCAGCGGCACGGTGATCACGTGCAGCTAGCATCTGCCCCCGAAGCGAGTGCCTACGTAGAGCGGCTGCTGGGGACTCAGCAGGCCGGAAAACTCTCGCCGGCGGCACTGGAAACACTGGCTATTGTTGCTTACCAGCAGCCAGTTACCCGTGCTACCATCGAGGCTATTCGAGGAGTGAATTCGGATCGCGTGCTGAGCACGCTCGAGGCTCGAGGCCTGATCAGTGAGGTAGGACGACAAGAGACGGCCGGCAGGCCCGTCCTTTTCGGGACGACTTTCGAGTTTCTCCAATACTTTGGATTGGAGAGCCTGGAGCAACTACCGCCCATCGAGAAAAAGGCGAGCGATGGAACTGGATAGGATTCTGAGAAACGTCGCCAGACCCGCTAGGTACGCCGGCGGCGAATGGAACTCAATAGTGAAAGAATGGAAGGAAGACCAGGTCAAGGTCGCTCTGGTATATCCCGACGTCTACGAAGTCGGGATGTCTAACCTGGGGTTGCAGATACTCTACGATCTGCTCAACCAGCGCGACGACATAGTGGCCGAGCGCTGCTACGCGCCCTGGATGGATATGGAAGCCGAGATGCGCCGGGAAGGCGTGCCTTTGTTCAGTCTGGAATCGAGGCGACCGCTGCGCGAGTTCGACATCGTCGGCTTTAGCCTCGCTCACGAGCTTGTCTATACCAACGTTCTCAACACGCTCGACCTCGCCGGTATCCCGGTCCTGGCAGCGGAGCGCGACGATAGCTATCCGCTGGTCATCGCTGGAGGCAGTTGCTGCTACAACCCCGAGCCAATGGCCGACTTCTTCGATTTGTTTGTGGTGGGCGAGGGAGAGGAAGTTCTGATAGAGTTGGTGGACGAGTGGCGCGGGACTCGCCGCAAGGCTGAATTTATTCGCCGCGCGGCGCTCATTCCCGGCGTCTACGCCCCCAGCCTGTACCGGGCGACCTACAACCCCGACGGCACCGTCCGCAGAGTCGACCCCATTGCGCAGGAGGCTCCATCTGGAGTGACTCGGCGCTTCGTGGGCCAGCTTCCGCCCGCTCTCGTCCGGCCAGTTGTGCCTTACATCAACGTCGTGCACGATCGGGCGATGATCGAGATTCAGCGCGGATGCACTCGAGGATGCCGCTTTTGCCAGGCGGGCATGATTTACCGCCCTGTGCGCGAACGCTCTCGGGCCGAGGTTCTGCGCACCGCGGAGGAACTGCTGGCCAACACCGGGTGCGACGAGCTATCTCTGGTGTCGCTGAGCACGAGCGACCACAGCGAGATAGAGGGTATCGTTTCCGACCTGGCCTCACGTTTCCCGAACGTGGATATATCTCTGCCCTCGCTGCGTATAGACTCGTTCTCGGTTCTGATCGCCGAGGGTATTCAGAGGCACAAGACCGGGCTGACCTTTGCGCCGGAGGCGGGCACGCAGCGCCTTCGCGACGTGATCAACAAGGGCGTCACCGAGGACGACCTGATGCGCACGGTGGAAACGGCCTACAGCCGGGGCTGGAAGTCGATCAAGCTGTACTTCATGATTGGGCTACCCACAGAGCGAATGGAAGACGTGGAAGGCATTGTGGATTTGGCTCAAAAAGTCAAGGCCATCGGCCGACGGCATCAGGGGCATCGGGCTCAGGTGGGTGTCAGCGTGACCACCTTGATCCCGAAGCCGGGCAGTCCGTTCCAGTGGGTCGCTCAGGAAGGCCCCGAGAGCATCAGGCTAAAGCAGGAGTACCTGAGCCGGGCGCTCAAGGGTATTCGCTTTAGCTGGCACGATCCGGAGTCCAGCCTTCTCGAAGCAGTCCTGTCCAGAGGGGACCGTCGACTGGGAAGGGTGATTCTCCGAGCTTGGCAGATGGGATGCAAGTTCGACGCCTGGAGCGACGAGCAGAAGCCAGAAACGTGGCTGAAGGCTTTCGACGAGGCTGGTCTCGATCCCGCATTCTATGCCTACCGGGAGAGGGCGACCGACGAAACTCTTTCCTGGGACCACATCGGCTCAGGTGTTACCAAGGATTTTCTGCTGCGCGAATACAAGCGCTGCGTCAGCGGGCGGCTAACGCCCGATTGCCGCTTGGATAAGTGCTCCGCCTGCGGCATGCGAGCCCTGGGAGCGGCGTGCTAGGGGTAGACGATGCAAAGAATTCGTATCACTTTCTCACGTGGGGAAGAAATTAAATACATTTCCCATCTCGACATGATGCGAATGTGGGAGAGGGTTTTCAGAAGAGCAGGATTGCCTCTGGCGTATACCAAGGGGTTCAACCCTCATCCTCGACTGTCCCTTGCCGCGCCCCTTCCCGTGGGAACGCTGGCTTTGGCAGAGATGCTCGATGTCTATCTGGAGTCTGTGCTACTTCCAGACCAACTGTGGAAAGATGTTGAGCGGCAACTTCCTCCCGGAGCGGGAATATCGCGGGTGGAGGAAGTCGAAGCCACCGGCCCATCGTTGTCGTCGATGGTTCGGGCAGCGGAATACGAGGTCGCCGTGACTACGTTCTGGTCGAGAAGGGATATGGAAGAGCGCGTGGACAGGCTTCTATGGACGTCTAAGCTGATGCGCGAGCGGCGCGTGCCAAAGGGAGCGAGCGCCGCCAAAGGACACGCGGAGGAAGCCCGCCGCTACAACCTTCGCCTATTGATCGAGGACGTGTGGGTTGATCGCTGGAACTTCGAGCGAGTTCTGGGCATGCGCCTTAAGGCATCCCCTGGTGCTACTGGACGTCCCGAGGACGTGCTAGATGAGCTTCGCCTGGCTCCCAACTTGGCCGAAATCACCAGAACCCGGCTCATCTTGGCATAGGGCTCGTAGGAACACACTGTGGACAAGGTGCAGTCCGATAGCCCGTGCAGACTGAAGCCGGCTACGGTTGCTGACAGCCGCTAATCCTCCAGCGCGTTCTCCAGGGACCGACGGGCTTCCTCAAACTTGCTCTGATCTCCAGCCAGACCGTTCTTGATCGATTCCAGCGCCGACCGAATCTGTTCTCCTTGCGTCGTCCGGTTGTTCTTGACCGCCTGGTCGACGCGACTGACTTCGTCCAGCAGTTCTTTCTGCTGTCGGAGCACGCTTTCCGTGTCGTGGCTGCGAAGAGCGGTCTGGAACGATTCGACCTTTCTATCCAGCGACTCCACCATCGATCTCAGCTCGGACTGCGATATACTCGGGGTCACCGTGCCTCTGGCCTGGGCGTTGTCTACGGCAGACGGATTTCCTTGCGCCTGAGCGAGTTCGTTGGCCGCGACGTCGAGCTTGGTCAGTTCGCCTGAAGAGCCTTCGCGGATAGCCCTGATCGCTGCCCTCAGGTGCTCGGCATACTGCGAGTTATCGCCACTGATGTTGGCCTCCGCCTTGGACGCCTCGTCCAGAAGGTCTCTCTGGAGGCGAAGCATAGCGTTGGTGTCTCTCGCCTCTACGGCCTCGCGAAACGCCTCGGTCTTCGTAGTGAGAGCTCCCGCTGCCGAAAGCAGTTGCCGGCTTGGCCCCGGAGTGGGCGTGGGCCCGGTGGCTGTGGCTGTTGGCGAGAGCGTTGGAGATGAAGTCGGGGAGACCGCTGGTGAGACTGTCGGTGAAGGTGTCAGCGTAGCCGTTGCCAAGGGCGTCATCGTCGGCGAAGGGGTCGTGGTGACAGTCGGAATCACGGTGGATGTCCCCCCAATCGTGCCAGTCGCCGAAGGCGTGACCAACAAAGGTGCTAAGGGGGACTCCCGGGGGAACGGGGTTCCCATGGGAAGTGGAGTCGTCACCGTGCGAGGCACCCGAGTGGCGCTGAGCGAGGGCGTGGAAGGGACTCTGCTCTCCAGGTCAACAGTCTTCACGCTCGACCCTCCGCCCCAACAGGACGTGGTGATGGCTGCCAGAAGAACGAGGACCGCTACAAACCTAAGGTGTCTCATCAAGGCACCTCTCTTTCCCTATGAAGTCTGCGGCCATTTTGGCCAGCAGCGCGACTGCGAACTACGAAGTACATCGGGAGGAGTTGCAAAAGCTATGCCAGAAGGATTTCTACGGGCACAAATATTGCACCTCTGGCTATCCCTGGCAGGAAACGACAAACGTCGTTCGATCGCCAGGTGAGTCTTGAAGGCTCACTAACGACAGCGTCCTCAGGTACACGTGAATTTGGTAGCAGAGAATCTAGCGGCAAAACCGT
>Ga0315298_1003464_pt1 | contig 25041 bp, 23 predicted proteins | sample WHS_1_MG_FD_203077 | JGI IMG/M metagenome (GOLD analysis project Ga0315298, IMG submission 203077) | Extremophilic microbial mat communities from Washburn Hot Springs, YNP, Wyoming, USA - WHS_1_MG | ecosystem: Environmental > Aquatic > Thermal springs > Hot (42-90C) | place: USA: Wyoming... | reverse complement strand
ATTCAAACCCTGTCTCTATGAACCTTGCTCTCAAAAGGCTTAACGGAATTAAGAATCCGATTGTTTTAATACTTGGCGATATGCTTGAACTTGGCGAATCTTCAAAATCACTTCACGAAAATGTTGGAAAGGAAATTGCAAAGATAAATCCATATGTGCTAATAACCTATGGTAGTTTCTCCAAATTTATGCAGGATTACGCAGTTGCAACAAAAAAGTACCACTTTGATGATAATGCTTCCCTTATTGATTTTTTAAATTCTTTTGATTTTCCAGAAGATTCAGTGTTTTTAGTAAAAGGTTCTCGTGGAATGAAGATGGAGCAGTTTGTTGAAGCGCTTCTCAGGAGGTATAGCGATGAAAATTGAAGGTATGCTTCTTATTTCACTTATTATTGAGTTTTTTGCGCTTTTCTTTTTAGAGCGAAGCCTCATAAATTTTCTAAAAAATAGAAATCTTGTTCAGCATGTCCGTGAAGAATTGATTGAATCACACAAAAAGAAAGAAGGCACACCTCGTGGTGGAGGTGTTATCTTTTTGGTTTCAATAATTTTTCTCCTTCCTTTATTTTTTGTTTCACATTTTTCTTCTGAAACAATGAGGCAATTTCTTTTTGTTTCTATTTCTTCAACATTTTTTGGGCTTATAGGGCTTATTGATGATGTACTAACCTCAAGAAAATCCTCATCGGTTGGTTTGTCGATAAGTCAAAAATTAATTTTATTTACGATAGGAAGCATTGTTATTTTCTTTTTCTTCAGAAATCTATTTACTTTTGAGACTGTCTTTTTAGGTTTTCATTTAAAATTTTCTCCGTTTTTTTATTTTGTACTTTTTATTGTAATTATGGTTGGCTCTGTTAATGCCTTTAATCTCACAGATGGAGTAGATGGCTTGCTTGGAAGCGTTTCAAGTATAATGCTTTTAACGTATATAGCGATTTTTTATCTTATGAAAAACTCCTTAATTTTTGGTTTTGCTATAACCCTGCTTGTCTCAGTACTTATATTTTTGTGGTTCAATAGTCCCAAGGCATCGATATTTATGGGAGATTTGGGGGCATCGTTTTTGGGTGGAGCGATTGCTTCGCTTGCAATAATTTCTAAAACCGAATTGTATTTACCATTTGTTGCAATTATACCGGTAATTGAAGCGATTTCTATTTTTATTCAGATTGCATACTTCAAGGCAACCCACGGGAAGCGTGTATTCAAAATGACCCCCATCCATCACCACTTTGAAATTTTGGGATGGAGTGAGGCAAAAGTCGATTATAGATTTAGTATAATAACAGCATTTATGAATATAATTGTAATTGTTTTGAAAATTTTAGGATTGTGATTGGAGGTAATAGATGAAAATACTTGTTGTTGGTGGAAGGAAGTCAGGTGTATTTGCAAGTATTCTTGCAAAGAAGCACGGATTCGATGTTTATCTAACAGAGTTAGCGGGCAACCATGAGGTAAGGTCTTTCGAACCTCTTCTTAAAGAGAACAATATTCCTTACGAAATAGGCAAACATACTTTCCACAAATCTAAAAATTTTGACCTTGCAGTAGTTTCTCCTGGAATCCCGATGAGCGCCCCCATAATAAAGGAACTGCAATCAGAGGGCGTTAAAATAATAGGAGAACTTGAATTTGCAAATATGTTTGCACCAAACACAAAGGTTATAGCAATCACAGGAACAAACGGAAAAAGTACTACAACTGCGTTAACGGGACACATTTTTAAGTTATATGAACCAAGAACTGTTGTTGGGGGGAATTTAGGTACTCCCTACGCTGAATTATTGCTTGAAAACCCGGATCCCAAATTTGCAGTTATTGAAACAAGTTGTTTCCAACTTGAGACGATTGAGCAATACCACCCTGTTGTTTCTGTTTTTCTCAATTTCACAGAGGATCATCTTGATCGGTATAAATCAATGGAAGAATACTTAGAGGCAAAGAAGCGCATTTTCTTAAATCAAAACGAATCCGATTTTGCAGTTCTTAATTACGATGACGAAGTAGTTAAAAAATTTGCAGATAAAGTAAAGCCGAAGGTTTATTTCTTCTCGCTCAAGGAAAATGTTCAAAGTGGAGCGTATTTAAAAGATGACAAGATTTATTTTAAAGAATCAAAAAATGCTAAACCTGTTGAAGTTATTAGAAGAAGCGAAATTCCACTTTTAGGGCTTCACAATGTGCAAAATACACTTGCAAGTGTCGTTTCTGCTCTTGTTATGGGCGTCCCATTAGATGTGGTAAGAAATGGCATAAAAACCTTCAAGGGATTACCGCACAGGCTTGAATTTGTAAGGGTTGTTGATGGTGTAACCTACATAAACGATTCAAAGTCCACTACTCCCGACTCAACAATAAAAGCGCTTGAATCTTTTGAGAATAAAGTAATTCTTATTGCAGGTGGCAGCAGCAAGAATAACGATTTTACACAACTTGCAAAAATGTTTAAAGAAAAAGTGAAGTTCCTAATCCTCTTAGGGCAAACAGCACCACAACTAAAAGAGGCTTCAATAAAAGCAGATTTTCGTGATTTTGCTATCGTTAATAGTTTGAAAGAGGCAATTGATTTTGCAAAGAGTATAGCAAAGCCAAACGATATAGTATTGCTTTCACCTGCTTGTGCAAGTTTTGATATGTTCAGGGATTTTGAGGATAGAGGAGACCAGTTTAAAGAAATTGTGAACTCTCTATGAAAAAAATACTAAATGCCTACACTACACCACTTTTATTCCTTACAGTTTCCCTAAGTTTGTTCGGAATAATTGTGAGTGGAAGTTTAAGCATAGTTTATCCAAACTTGATTTTAAGACAAATCGTATCTGTTATCCTGGGTTATGCTTTAATGATATTCTTTGCGTTTTTTAACCATAGGAAACTTGCTTCGTTTGCTAAAATTGCATATATAGTGCTCGTCCTCTCTTTGGTTTATTTGCTTTTTAGTAAAGGTAACTCAAGATTTATTTATATGGGACTATTTTCAATACAGCCATCCCAGTTTGCATACATTGTTATTTCTCTTCTAATTGCACGCATATTCAGGGACAAGATTGATGAAGAACAAATCCCCAAGGTTTATGCGATTATCTTCGCACTTATTGTTCTTGTTTCAGCGCTTATTGCTTTCGAGCCCGATATGGGGAGCGCAGCACAGTTTTTCCTCACGGGATTTTTGTTACTTTCAATTATTGGTATGCCACTTTTTGAGTTCTTCTCCTTCTCTTTGCTTTCACTTTTTGGGGTTATAGCAATGATTCCTCTTAATAAAGAGTGGCATAGGAGGGTTGTTGCATTTTTGAATCCATATGCGCATGCAAGTGACGAAGCATTACAGACACTTCAATCACTTAGAGCCTTTGCTCGTGGGGGGATTACAGGCGTTGGTTTTATGAAGGGAATTTTTAAATATCCTTCAGTTTTACCAGTTTCTATTTCAGATTTTATTTTGCCTGTAATTGGTGAAGAGTTTGGGGCGGTTTTTGTAATCCTTCTTATCCTTGCGTATCTTGGGATCATATATTTGGGATTTAAGATAAGTTACGATGCTCGTTCGATTTTTTCAAGAATACTTGCATTAGGTTTAACATTGGGAATTACATGGTTTGCAGTAATTAATATTGCAGTAAACTTAGGTCTTATGCCGACAACTGGTGTTCCACTTCCTTTTATTAGTTACGGTGCTAATAATATGCTTGCAAATTTTATAGCCATTGGGATTCTAATTAATATCTCAAGAACAGAGGTTGAATGATGAAAATTCTTGTTGCAGGAGGAGGCACAGGCGGGCACATATATCCTCTTATCCCCATAGGAGAAGAATTGCGTTCAAGAGGTCATAGTGTATTTTTTGTTGGAAGGCGTGGAAGTATTGAAGAGGCTGTTGCAAAAGGGAACAACTTTGAGGTTCTTTATATAGAGGCATCTCAATTTGACTTGAGTGTTTCAAAACTTTTCAAGTTTGTTATTTCTTCTACTAAAGGTTTTTTTGATGCGCTAAGAATCGTTAATGAAATACATCCTGATGCAATTTTGGGTGGTGGTGGATATGTATCCCTTCCCGTTCTTATTGCAGGAATTATTAAGGGAATTCCTATCTATCTTTACGAACAGAATACAATTCCGGGGAGGACAAACCTCATTTTTAAGAATTTTGCAAAGAAAGTTTTTCTTGGATTTGAAGATGCAAAAAAGTACTTCTTAGATAAGGGAGTATTTACTGGAAACCCTGTTCGAAAAAATGTAATCAGCGTTGATAAAGATAATGCGCTTAAATTTTTTAATTTTGAGAGGAAGTTTACACTTCTTGCTTTTGGGGGAAGTGGTGGTGCATACAATCTAAATAAAACTATATTTTCTATAATCCCCGAACTTTTAGATAAAGATATACAGGTCATATTTATTACGGGCACGAAATTTTTCGAAGAGTTTAATGGAAAAATTGAGCACAAAAACTTAAGAATATTTCCTTATCTAAACGAAATGGGTTATGCATATGCGGTTTCATCTATTGCTATAACAAGGGGCGGGGCAATGACTCTTACTGAATTAATCCTTAATGATATTTACTCGATTGTGGTTCCTTTTCCGTATGCAAGGGATAACCATCAATTTTACAATGCAAAGTATTTTGAAAAGTTTGGTTGTGTGAGTGTTATTGAAGAGAAAGATCTTAATAAGGAAATATTAATGCAAAAAATAGTAGATTTTAAAAACAATTTTCATATAATAAAAATGGATTGCTCCGCAAATTATCCAAAGGATGCAGAGAAAAAAATTGCAGATGTTTTAGAGGAAGGTAAATGAAGAAAGTGCTTTTGCTTGGAGTGGCTGGAGTTGGAATGAAGCGCCTTGCAGAGATTTATGTGGCGCTCGGATATAGCGTTTACGGGATCGATGTAAAGGAAAACGAAACAACCCACTATCTTAAAGGGCTTGGTGTTGATATAAATCCAAAGGAATTTGAAGTTGATCCTTCAATCGAAAAAGTAGTTTATTCGTCTGCAATTCCTTTAGACAACCCCCATATTCTGAAAGCAAAAGAACTTGGGATTCCTGTTGAGAAGCGTGGCGAAGCACTTGCAGAACTTTCGAAAGGGTATAAAAGTATAGTTGTTGCGGGAACCCATGGAAAAACAACAACAACATCTCTTATTGCAGAAGTAGTCGGAAAGAAATTCCTTTCAAATGCCTACATAGGGGGAGATCACTATAAAAACTCTCGGTTTCTTGAACATGCGGAGTATTTCGTAATCGAGTCAGATGAAAGCGACAAAACTTTTCTTCTTTTAACACCTGAAATTGGAGTCGTAACGAATATAGACAAAGATCATTTGAATGCATATGATTGGAGTTTTGATAAACTTAAGGATGCATTCTTAGAATTTATGAAACATTCAGGAAAATTGGTCGTTAACCGTGATGATGCAAATGCCTTCGAGGTTTCCAAACTTCTTGATAAGAAAGTTTACTATTACAGTCTTAAAGATACTTCTTTTGATGCGCATATTCTTGATTATTCATTTGAGAAAGATGGCACTTCATTTATGGCTCAAATTTTTGGAGAAAAAACTCCTTTGATAAAAGTTCACACGTTCGGAGAGCAAAATCTTTCAAATGTCCTTGCAACAATTCTTGTTGGAAGGATTCTTGGTGTGAATTTCTCCGAAATAGAAGCCGCCTTAAGCAATTTTTCTATGCCTAAAAGAAGGCTTCAATACATTGGCAATGTAAGGGGAGTGACTATTTTTGATGACCATGCCGATCATCCAACTGAAGTTGAAGCAACATTAAAGGCAATTAGGTCACATAATCCCAACGCTTCAATTATTGCCGTTTTCCAGCCGCACCGTTATACGCGTGTATTCTCTCTAAAAGAGGAAATTGCAAGGCCTTTTTATCTTGCAGATTATGTGATTGTTCTTCCGATTTATACAGCTTTTGAAAACCCCATAGAAGGTATCACTAACGAAAGGGTTTTTGATTGGATAAAGACCTTAAACCCGAATAAAAATGTATTCTTTGCATCTAATTTTGAAAGCGTAGGAACATTGGTTTCTCGAATTGCAAAGGCAGGAGATGTAGTTGTAACCCTTGGACCAGGTGATGTGTATTTGGCTACAGAACAAATAATGCTAAAATTAAGAGGAGAAAGATGAAAATACAGGAAAATGTTAAAGAACTTATAAAAGGCAGAGTGTATTTTAATGAACCAATGTCAAATCATACCTCTTTTAAAATAGGAGGTCCTGCGGAAATTTTAATTATTCCCTCAGATATTGACGACCTTAAAAGAATACTCGAATTTGCAAGACGAGAAAAAATTCCAGTAACCGTAATTGGTAACGGCACAAATATTCTTGTTTCGGATGATGGCATTGAAGGAATTGTAATTAAGATGTCTGAAGGCTTCTCGAAATTGGTATTTGATAACGATATTGCTTTAGTTGAGGCTGGTGTACCATTGCAAAAACTTATAGAAGACTCCTCAAAAAGAAATCTCGGGGGATTTGAGTTTGCTTTTGGCATACCAGGTGCCTTTGGTGGGGCTGTTGCAATGAACGCAGGAACTAACTCACATTATATAAGCACAAGGATTGAATATGCGGATGTAATGGATTATAACGGAAAAATTTACAGATTTAAACATGACGACTTCCATTTTGATTATAGATACTCAATCTTGCAGGAAGAACCTCTTATTCTTTTGAATGCAGTTGTAACATTCGAAAGCAAGCCTTATGACGAAATTTTACATGAAAGAGAGGTAAGCCTCAGGGGAAGGTTTGAAAAACAGCCGTACAATTTGCCGTGCGCAGGAAGTGTTTTTAAAAATCCACCCACAACTTATGCAGGTAAAGTGCTTGAAGAGGCAGGATGTAAGGGTCTCAGGTTTGGGGATGCCTTGATTTCCGAGAAACATGCTAACTTTATTGTTAATCTTGGGAATGCTACAGCGCAGGATGTGGTAAACCTTATAAGAGAAGCCCAGTTAAGGGTGTATAAGCACAAGGACCTTATCCTTGAACTTGAGATAAAACTTTTGGGAAAATTTAAAAACTTGAACTTGCTTGAGAGGAAGAAATGAGTATAAGAGTGCTTGTTCTTTACGGAGGCAAATCCTCCGAGAGAGAGATATCAATTAAAAGTGGAAAAGCAATTAGTAATGCCCTTAGGGCAAAGGGATACGATGTAATTGAACACGATTTTCAAAACCATATTGAAGATGTTGTAAAAGAAACTAAGCCCGATGTTGTTTTTATTGCACTGCATGGAAAATATGGCGAAGATGGAACTGTGCAAGGTGCTCTTGAACTCTTAGGTGTTCCTTACACAGGCTCATCTGTTTTTGCGAGTGCTCTCTGTATGAACAAACTTTTCACAAAATTTATGTTCAGGGAAATTGATGTAAAGACTCCATCATTTGCTTATTTTGTAAAAGACAATGCATTACCTTATTCTTATGTATCGGAACTTTTAGGTAATAATACGCTTGTCATTAAACCTGTTGATCAAGGCTCAACTATTGGGGTTACCATAGCAAAAAACGAAGAAGCATACAATGAAGGCCTTGCAAAAGCTTTAGAACTTAGCGATCTTGTTATCGTTGAAGACTACATTAAAGGAACTGAAATTACCGTTGCAGTTATTGGGAACTATCCTGATATTCATGTTCTTCCAGTTATTGAAATTGTTCCTGCTCACGAATTTTACGATTTCGAATCCAAATATGTCCCATCGATGTCAAAACACATAATTCCAGCAAGAATAAGTCCTTACCAAAAAGCACTTGCAGAAGAATACGCAAAGAGGATTTACAAGGAGTTTGGTCTAAGAGATTTTGCGCGTATCGATATGATTGCAAACTCTGACGATGTATATGTGCTTGAGGTTAATACAATTCCGGGATTTACTGAAACAAGCCTTGTTCCAGACGCAGCAAAAGCAGAAAACATATCCTTTGAAGACCTTGTTGAGTTTATAGTGCAGGAAGCCCTTCAAAGGAAAAAGTGAAAAAGATTATATTATTATCTGCGTTTGTAGTTTTGGTTATATTCTTGCTTGCTTATCCTATATTTGTTTTGGAGGATAGTGTTGGTATTTCTTCTAATGTCCCTATAGAAACCGACGGTATTTTAAGAAAAATCGGCATTTTTTATCTGGGGATTTTGCCAAAAAAAGATGTTCAAGTTGAAAGATCCCCTTTTAAATTAAAAATAGTCTATAATGAAAAAACTTTAATCAATGTGAGGTTTAAAGACGGAGAATATGGTTTGACAGAAAATGGATTCTTAATTAGTAAAAGCGAATCAGGTTTGCCTCTTGCAATTGCAAATTTTTCGCATTCATCTTACAATAAAGAAATTGGGGATTTGTTTTTGTATTTTAAAAATAAAGATTTGCTTGATGTTGTAAAAAGTTTTGAAATTTTTGATAAAAGTATTGCATTTGTAGATAAAAATGGAATTTTTGTTATAATGGGTAAAGGGGATTACGATTTGAAGATGAAGGAATATTTTAAAACTACTGAGATTGTTTTTAAAGATTTGAAAAAGGTGGAGAAAATCGACTTGAGATTTAATTTGCAAGCAGTAATAAAATGGAGGGAGAATGGATAGAATCGTTTCGTCACTCGACCTTGGCAGTCAAACTATAAAGTTTCTTATAGGGGAACTGAGTGATGGCAATGCCTCAATTATTGGTGTTGGAACTGTCCCTTCTAAAAGTGTAAGTAAAGGTGTAGTTATTGATTTGAATAAGGCATCGGAAGCGGTAATGCAGGCAAAAAAAGTCGCAGAGACAATGGCAGGGAAAAAGGCTCAAAATGTTTATGTTTCGGTTTCAGGAACCCACATCTTTTCTCTTAATAATAAAGGAAGCATAATTGTATCTAAGGAAGGAAGGGAGATTTCCAAGGATGATATAAAAAGGGTTGAGGAATCTGCAAGAGTTCTTTTGCTTCAAGCAAATCAACGAGTGATTCATTCGATTCCAAGGCAGTTTATAATTGATGGACAAGGTGGCATAAGAAATCCCATAGGAATGTCAGGCATTAAGCTGGAGGAGGAGGTTCATATTGTTACAGGTTCTTCAACGGTCCTCTACAATATTGAAAAAGTAATCTCTATGGTTGATCTAAAGAAAGAGGCTTTTGTCCTTCAATCCCTTGCATCATCTCTATCAACTCTCAAGGAACAGGAGAAGGAACTTGGAGTTGCTCTTGTAGATATAGGCGCAGGAACAGGCGACATTGCGATTTTTGTTAATGGAGCGATTGCACATACATCTGTGCTTCCCATTGGCGGCGAATATATAACAAAAGATATTGCCTACGCTTTGCGCATATCGCTTGACGAAGCAGAAAGAATCAAAAAGGACTTTGGATTCGCAATAACTAAAGATAATACTGAAGGAAGTAATATTGAGGTTTCTCGTATAGGAACAGAAGAAAAACTGACAATAGACTCTTCATACCTTGCGGAAGTTATAACGGCAAGGGTTGATGAAATTCTGCAGGCGGTAAAACTTGAGTTAATAAAGTCTGGTTATTGGGGTGCCTTGCACTCTGGTGTTGTTTTTACCGGAGGCTGTTCAAAACTCAGGAATTTCGTAAAGAGAGCCGAATCTATTTTGGAAGTCCCTGTTAGGTTAGGTATTCCAAGAGGAGAATACACATTTTCAGATATCCTAAGCGATCCAGAATATGCAACTTCTATAGGCTTGATTCTTTATGCGCTTTCTGAAGGTAGCGAACAAAAAAGGCCAAGGAATCCTTTCTCGGGATTTTCCTGGCTAAAAGATATATTTGAATAGGAGGTTTTTTATGTTTGATATGGATCCATGGAAGGCGGCGCAAGCAAGAATAAAGGTTTTGGGCGTTGGCGGTGGTGGAGGTAATGCTATAAATAGGATGATCGACGAGGGCATCGACGGTGTCGAGTTTATAGCGGTGAATACCGATGTCCAGGTGCTTTCACTTAACAAGGCAGAAAAGAAGGTGCAGATTGGCCCAAGAACAACTGGAGGGCTTGGTGCAGGAAGTTATCCTGAAGTTGGAAGAAAATCTGCCGAAGAAAGCAAAGATGAACTTAGAAAAGTTATAGAAGGGGCAGACCTTGTTTTTATTACTGCAGGTATGGGGGGAGGTACAGGGACAGGTGCAAGCCCGGTTATTGCTTCAATTGCAAAAGAGTTGGGAATTCTTACCGTTGCTGTTGTAACTCGTCCATTTACATTCGAGGGAAGACAGAGAATGCAACAAGCTGAGGAAGGAATAAAGGCTTTATTGCAGTTTGTTGATACTCTTATTATTATATCTAACGACAAACTTCTTAAGATAATCGACAAGAAAACGCCCATTAATGAGGCGTTCAGGATAGCAGATAATGTTCTTTTCTACGCTGTTAAGGGCATCTCTGAGATTATAACAAAGCCAGGACTTATAAATGTTGATTTTGCTGATGTAAGAACGACCCTTACAGGCGCAGGAAATGCATGGTTTGGAATTGGCGCAGGCAGGGGAGAAAATCGTGCAGTTGATGCTGCAAAACAGGCTATTTCGAGTCCGTTGCTTGAATATTCGATAATAGGTGCAACAAGGGTGTTACTGAACATTACAGGTGGGAAAAACCTAACACTTTACGAAGTTAACGAAGCCTCAACATTTGTAAGGGAGACTGTTGGTGATAACGCAAATCTTATTTTCGGGACAGTTCTTCAGGAGGATCTTGAGGATGAGGTAAGGGTTTCTCTTATTGCGGCAGGTTTTGATAAGGTCCAAGAAGAAAAGCCCAGGGAAAAGGTTGTCAAATTTGAAGAAAATTTTGATACAGGTGACTTTGAAATACCAGCGTTCTTAAGGAAAAGAAAACAGTAGTGAATGCAAAAGAAAATTGTAATAATTATTGCAATCCTTATAGTATTAGTCCTTTTTCTCGGTCTTGCAAATGATGTAAGGTCTTTTATTAGAAAGAATATTGTTAGATTTTATACTGTAAATTTGTCCTATTACGAAGTGTATAGCGAAGTTAATTTTAAATTACTTTTTTGTGCAAGTAACATTGTTGCACCCGACGAAGGTACAGTCAAGTTTCTTAGAGAGAATTTTGATTATGTGCAAAAAGGAGAAATTATAGCAATACTTTCTACAAAAAATGGCATTTTAGAAATTACTTCTCCTGCAAGTGGATACCTTTTAAAGGGTTTCGTGAATAAGGAATGTAAGACTCTTGACAAACTTCTTTCAGTTAATAGCGAATTTAAGTTTGAGTGGAATTCAAGGAAAGATGTTAAAGTTGGTTCACCTTTTGCTTCAATTATTTTAAGCGATGCGATTCTTGCAATCCCTTACAATGAGCAACCACCCGATACCATTATTATATACATAAACGATTTTGTGAAGGCTAATGCAGTGTTTGTTTCTAAAGACGAGAATTATGCATTTTACAGAATAACCGATTTTTTGCCTGAAATTTTTTCAATGGAAAAGCGTATAAAAATTTTAGATAGTATTATTTATGGTTTTAAAGTTCCAAAGAATGCTATTGTTAAAAAGAACGGAGAAGATTTTGTTTACATCGTTAATGGAAATGTGATAAAAGACCTAAAAGTTAAAATTATTCAAGATGATTCAGGTGTTTTGTTAGTAAAGGTGGACGACCCTGATTTTAGTGAGTTTAAGTCATTTATAGTTGTTTTAACGCCGAAACTTTTCAAAGTTGGTGAAATTGTTGGTAATTTTTAGTGTAACCTTTTTGAATATTTTGCGTATATAGGAGAAAGGATTGGACGAAAGGAAGGTTTTAGAAAGGTTAAAAAATGGAGATGAAGTTGCTTTTAGGGAGTTTTTTGAATACTACTATGCAAGGATTTTTAACTATGCATATAGAAGGATTAAAATGAAAGATATTGCTGAGGATATTACTTCTGAAACATTTTTGAAATTTATAAAGTCCCTTCCTTCGTTTGAGTTAAGGGACGGATATCACATAGATACCTGGCTCTATGCAATTGAAAGAAATTTGGTAAGAGATTGGTTTAGAAGGAATCTTGGGAAAGAGACTCTTGACCTTGAGGAAAAGTTTGATAAGTACTATGAGCCAATTCTAAGCGACCCATATGAAACTTTCGCAAATGAGTATATAAATAAATTAGTAAGTGAGGCATTAAATTTACTTCCTGAGCAGTACAAAGAAATTATTAAATTGCGCTTCTATGAAAGGAAAAGCATTAAAGAAATAGCGGACATTCTTAACAAAACTGAAGATGCAACGAAGGTTTTACAGTATAGGGCGTTAAAAAGATTGAAAGAGATTATCGAGGAAATGATTAATGAGTAATATGGATGAAAAATTTGATGAATTTGATAAGGTGTTAGATAAGTTTTTGAAAGATGAAACACCTGATTTCAGTAAATTTACATCCCAGGATGTTGATGTCTTTGAAATTGCAATGCTTTTAAAAGAAAAGAAACGCAATCCTCAAGAATCCAAAGAGAAAGTTTTTCTGAAAGCCCTTAGCTCTTTTAGAGAAGAGAAGGGCAAAGAAAACTCTTATATTTTATCTATGCTTTTAAAAATATTTGAAGTATTGTTTGATGTATCGCCTCTCAATAATTTTGAGCACCTAACTTTTGACCAGGTTTACAAAAGCAATGAAAAAACACTTTATCAAGTTAAGTTTTCTTTATATTTGCAATCTCGACAATTTCTGTATAATAATATATGGAGTTTGCAGTTACCATTAGGTTTTGAAAGTTTACATTAAAGGAGGTGAAAGTTGGCAAAAAACTTTCGAAAAGTTTCGTTAAAAAAACTAAAAGAAGAAGGAGGTATGAGCATGAAGAAAGTATTAGGAGTAGTATTGGCATTAGCAATGGTTTTAACACTTTTTGCGGTAAGACCATTGCCAGTTTCTGCTGCAGGTTTTAAAGATGTCCCTGCAGGTTACTGGGCAAAAGACCAGATTGACTACCTCGTATCAAAGGGTGTTATTGCAGGTTATTCAGATGGCACATTCAAGCCTGAAAGTCCAGTAACAAGAGAGCAGTTTGCAAAGATGATTTGCATCGCAAAAGGCTTGAAAGAGGTAAAACCTGCAACTCCAACATTTAAGGATGTAGGGGCAGATCGTTGGTCATTTGGTTATGTTGAAGCAGCAGTTAAAGCAGGTTATATTAAAGGTTATGCTGATGGCACATTCAAGCCAGCAAACTCCATTACAAGACAAGAACTTGCGGTTCTTGGAGTAAGAGTACTTGGTAAAGAAGCAGAAGCAAATGCCTGGAAAGGCGAACCAATAGTTTGGGCAAACGACTGGAAAAAGATTGGATCGTGGGCAGTTGGTGCGGTAACTCTTGCATACAGACCTGATATCCAGATTCTTACCTATCACACAAAAGAGGGAACTGTTGACCCAACCATGGCAGCAACAAGAGCAGAATGCGCATTTGCAATCTATAAGATTATGGTTCCTCCACAGGTTGGCGGACAAGTTATCATTGGACAAACACAGGAACCTGATTCCTTGCTTGGGTTTGCTACATCAATGACTGCTGCAATGAATATTGTAGCACAGTATCAGGATGGTCTTATTTATGAATATCCGAATGGAACACTTGCACCACGTATGGCTCTTAATGTGCCTAACTTTAAGGATGGCACCTGGAAAACATATGATGTAAATGGGAAAACCTGGATGAAGACTACTTACTATCTCAGGAAGGGTGTAAAGTGGTCTGACGGAGTTCCTGTAAATTATAAGGATGATATTAACTTTGCAGTTTATGATATCTACCTTTCAGGTAAAATTGAACAAATTCCAACAACCGACCCATACGATAAAATTGAAAAGATCGAATTCCCAGATCCATATACAATGGTTATAACCTGGAACGAAACAACACCGTATGCAAATACTGGACTTCCAATTTATCCAAAGCACTTCTGGGCTTCAACCCCTCTTGAACAAATTACTTCATCAGATTTAGCAAATAAACCCGTTCACTGTGGTCCATATAAGATTGAACAGTGGGTTCAGGGTTCATATCTCTCCCTTGTTCCAAATCCATACTGGTTTGGTTGGGCTGGTTCAAAGCCACTTATACAAAAATTTGTTTATCAGTGGATACCAGATACAAATACAATGCTTATGAACGTCCTTGCAGGAAAACTTGACCTTACTCTCCTTGGTCTTGGTATTAAAGAAGCAGCACAAGCAGAGAAGATTCCTACAATTAACGTTCAAAGAGTTGCATCAGCCTATTGGGAGCACTTTGAACTTAATGTCACAGATCCAATTCTTTCGGATGTAAGAGTTCGTAAAGCAATTGCTTACGGTATTGACTATGATGACCTCAACAACCGTGTATTCTTAGGTCAAAGAAGAGTAGTCTACTGGCCATATATCGGTCTTTTAAACGAATACTACAGGAATCCAAAAGCAGTTCTTCCAGGTTATGACCCTGCAATGGCAAACAAACTTCTTGATGATGCAGGCTGGAAGATGGGTTCAGATGGTTACAGGTATAAAGATGGAAAGAAGTTGACTCTTGAACTTTCAACTACAACCCGTCAGGATAGAAAGGACCAAGCAACTGTATTACAAGCACAACTTAAGAAGATTGGTATTGACATCCAGACAAAATTCTTGTCTGCTACTTACTTCTTTGGTACTTACACAACTCACAGAATGTTCCAAATTGCAATGTTTGCATGGGGTGGCGACCCACTTGACCCAGGTGGATTTACGCTCTATCACTCCTCACAAATCCCAACAGAAGCAAATAACTGGCAAGGGCAGAACTACACAGGTATTTCTGACCCAACCCTTGACGATGCAATCTACAAAGCAACTCACGAAGTTGACCCAGCAGTCCGTCAGAAGTACTACTACATTGCAGAACAAAGACTTGCAGATCTTGTTCCTCAAATTGGTTTGAACCAGTGGACTGATATCTTTACAGTAAAGAAGAATCTTGCAATGGCTGGTTTTGGATTTGTTCTTTCATCGACAATAACTTACACATACAACTCAGAACTCTGGTATTGGGAGAAGAGATAATATATAGTTTAGTGTGACTTTGCGGGGGCCTCCGCAAAGAGGCCCCCTATTTTTAAGGCAAGGAGGCTTAGGAAAAAGTGAGAAACTATCTTATAAGAAGAATTTTGCAAATGATACCGCTTTTTATAGGGGTTGCACTTGTTACATTTTTCGTTTTGAGTTTAGTTGGTGATCCTTTTAAGGAGATGTTGTTAAATCCAAGGATCAAGCCAGCGGACGTTGAAAGATTAAGACATGCCTGGGGGTTTGACAGGCCTGTTTATATAAGATTCTTTAAATGGTTCTGGTCAATGATTACAGGTAACTGGGGTGTTTCCATTTTTGCAGGTGGTAAACCAGTAACGGAATTAATAGGAATTGCTATAAAGTATACTTTAAGGTTTTCTATTGCGGCATTAGTTATTTCTTTTGTTATTGCTGTTCCTATTGGTATTTATTCTGCACTTCACCAGTACACATTCTTTGATTATTTCTTTACTTTCATTGCATTTTTTGGTATGTCAATGCCGACATTCTGGTTTGGTTTCATCCTTATGATGATTTTTGGAGTTAGATTGGGTTGGCTTCCAATAGGAGGAGTAATGACCCCAGGAATTGAAACAGCACCTTTCTTGGTAAGATTACTTGATCAAGCGAAATATATGATTCTACCTGTAATTGTCCTTTCGCTTTTCTCGATGGGTTCCTGGATGCGTTACGCAAGGAGTTCTATGCTTGAGGTTATAAAGCAGGACTATGTAAGAACCGCAAGAGCAAAAGGACTTCCTGAGAGGACTGTTATTTTTAAACATGCTTTAAGGAACGCACTTATACCAATTGTAACGCTTTTGGGCTTGTCACTTCCTGGTATTATATCTGGTGCTACAATTACTGAAACAGTATTCAGCATCCCTGGCATGGGAAGGCTTACAGTTCAGGCAATGCTTTCAAACGACTATCCTGTTGCGATGGTTTGTTTGATTCTTGAATCTACCCTTCTTATAATTGGTAACCTTATTGCAGATTTACTTTACGCTGTTGTTGATCCTCGTATAAGGTATAGTTAGGAGGTATGATATGGCAGTTGAAGCGACAAAAGTAGAAGAAGTATTAACCGGGAGAGTTGAAACATACTGGTATCTTGTTGGGAAAAGATTAAGAAAGCACAAACTTGCAATGCTTTCGCTTGTTGTATTGATTCTCATAATACTTGCTTGTGTTATTGGTCCTTATCTTTCTCCTTATCATGTTGCAGCACTTGGTTCAACTGAAGAAGTTATGCAGCCACCAAGTTTGAAACACCCACTTGGGACAGATGAACTTGGAAGAGATGTTTTGACGCGTCTACTATATGGTGGAAGAATTTCACTTTTAGTTGGATTTTCTTCAGTTTTTTCTGCTCTTATTATAGGAATAATTGTAGGAGCATATGCTGGCTATTATGGCGGAATCCTCGATACTCTTCTTATGAGATTCACGGATATCATGTTCTCGATACCTGTTATGCCACTTTTAATCGTTCTTTCTGCTGTTATTCCTGGCTCTGGTGTCTGGAAAATTGTATTGGTAATTGCAATATTTGGTTGGATGACCGACGCAAGAATAGTAAGAGGAATGTTCCTTTCGTTAAGAGAAAATGAATATGTTGAAGCAGCACGAGCGATAGGTGTTTCGAACAACAGAATTATCTGGAGACATATACTTCCAAATTCTCTTGCACCAATTATCGTATCTGCAACACTTGGTGTAGGTGGAAATATCATTTATGAGGCAGCATTGAGTTATCTTGGCTTTGGTGTTATGCCTCCAACGCCTTCGTGGGGAAACATGCTTCAAAATGCTCAATATGCTATGGCAATTGCACCATGGCTTGTGTGGTCCCCAGGTATTGCTATGTTTATAACAGTTCTTGCTTTTAACTACCTTGGTGATGGATTAAGGGATGCTATGGACCCAAGGTTATATAGGTAGGTGAGAGATGGAAAGAGGAGAAGTTTTACTTGATGTAAGAGATCTTAAGACATACTTTTTTACAGATGACGGAGTTGTTAAGGCAGTTGATGGAATGAGTTTTACGATTCACAAGGGTGAAGTTCTCGGGCTTGTAGGAGAAAGTGGTTGCGGAAAATCGGTTGCATCAATGTCGATTATGCAACTTGTTGATGTGCCTGGAAAAATTGTTGGTGGAGAAATTATCTTTAAAGGCGAAGACCTTGTGAAGAAAACACCTGAACAAATGAGAAAAATTAGAGGTGCTGAAATTGGAATGATCTTCCAGGAGCCTATGACTTCGCTTAACCCTGTTTATACTGTTGGCGATCAGATAATGGAAGCAATCTTAGTACACCAGGATGTAAGTGAGGAAGAAGCAAAGAAGAAAACAATAGAACTCTTGAGGCTTGTTGGAATTCCAGAGCCTGAGAGACGATTTAACCAATATCCACACGAGTTAAGCGGTGGAATGAGACAGAGGGTAATGATTGCAATGGCTATGTCCTGCAACCCCGATCTTCTTATCTCAGATGAAGCAACTACTGCATTGGATGTAACAATTCAGGCACAAATCCTTGAACTTATGAAAGACCTCCAGAGAAAAACAGGAATGGCAATACTTTTCATAACTCACGACCTTGCACTTGTTGCAGAAATGGCGAATTCAGTTGCAGTTGCATACACTGGAAAAATCGTTGAATATGGCGATGTGTATTCGATTTTTAAGCGTCCACGACATCCATATACCTATGGGCTTTTAAGTTCAGTCCCGAGTTTGAAGACTGAAAAGACAAAAACACCACTTCCAGCGATAGAAGGAATGGTTCCAAACCCGTACAGGATGCCAAGTGGCTGTCACTTCAACCCAAGATGCCCATTTGCAACTGAACGTTGTAGAAAAGAGATGCCAGAACTTGTCGAAATTGAACCAGGGCACCTTGTAAGGTGTTTCCATCCGGTTGCTGTGGAGAAGGAGGCTAACGCATGAAAAAATTACTTGAGGTTCAGAATCTTGTTAAGCACTTCCCTGTTTTGGGTGGTGTTTTTTCAAGGCCAGTAGGCTGGGTTAAGGCTGTTGATGACATAAGTTTCCATATTTTTGAAGGAGAAACATTTGGACTTGTAGGAGAAAGTGGAAGTGGAAAGACCACTGCTGGAAAAACAATAATTAGACTAATAGAGCCAACAAAAGGTAAAATTATCTTTGACGGTAAAGATATTACAAAACTTCCTGAAAGTAAATTGAGACCTATACGAAGGGAAATGCAGATTATATTCCAGGACCCCTATGGCTCACTTAATCCGAGGATGCCTATAGGTGAAATAATTCGTGAGCCCCTTCTAGTGCATGGTATTGGCGACAGGAAAGAGCAGGAGGAAAGAGTTGTTGAAATAATGAAACTCGTAGGACTTCGCCCTGAGTATCTGAGAAGATATCCACACGAATTTTCGGGCGGTCAGAGACAGAGAATAGGTATTGCAAGAGCAATCGTATTAAATCCTAAATTTATTGTAGCAGACGAGCCTGTATCTGCACTTGATGCATCAATTCAAGCACAAGTTTTGAACCTTCTTCTTGAGTTACAGCAAAAACTTGCTTTAACATATCTGCTTGTTGCACATAACCTTGCTGTTGTAAGACATGTTTCCGATAGAATTGGTGTTATGTACCTTGGAAAACTTATGGAAGTTGCAGAGACAAAAGAACTATTTACAACACCTCTTCATCCATATACACAGGCACTTCTTTCTGCAATCCCCATACCAGACCCAGAGATAAAGAAGGAGAGGATACTCCTCCAGGGAGATATCCCATCGCCAATCAATCCTCCATCTGGTTGTAGGTTTAGAACTCGTTGTCGATTCGCAAAGGATATTTGTGCAGAAAAAGAGCCACCATTAATCGATGTTGGCTCAGGTCACTATGTTGCCTGCCACTTCGTAAAAGAGGGCAAAGTAGCGGAATATTCAAAATAATTTTTATTGATGAATTATTTTTCTTGAGGGGAGGAAACTCCCCTCAATTTTGCTCTTGACTAAAAATTACTTTTGTGTAAAATAGTTATGCACTTGAATCTGGGCCCGTAGCTCAACGGCAGAGCGGTTGGCTCATAACCAATTGGTTCTTGGTTCGAATCCAAGCGGGCCCACCATTTTTGGAGGAAATTATGTCATATCTTGAGAAACTTTACGAAATAGAAACTAAACTGTCCCTTACTAAAGCGAAAGAAAAACGAGTTAAAGAGATCGAAGAGGAACTCAATATTGAGGAACAGGTTAAAGAACTTTCAGGCGAAATTGATGAAATAAATCTTTCAAAATCTGGATTTGTAAAGAGAAAAAACGAGATTGAACGTGAAATTGAAGAAACTGAGCGTGAACTTAAAAGTATTCAATCCGCAATTGAATCGAACCAATTTAAGACACAAAAGGAATTAAAAGCAGCAAAGAAAACTGAGGAAAATTTAACTGTAAAACTTGAGGAGTTGAAGAAGAGTCTTTCGTTTGTTGAAACAGAAATCAAGGAAAAAGACGACAAAATAAACGAAATTAACAATAAAATTAAAGAATTGAACAGCAGATACGAAAATGTTAAAGATGAGTACGAAAGACTCGAGAAAGAAATTAAAGGGGAGAAAGGAACAATAGAAAAGGAATTTGAAAGCGTCCTTTCAAGTCTCCCAAGCGATTTCGTAAGGGAATACCTTTCTGTAAGAGAAGATTTTCCAGATGGCGCAATAACGGAAGTTGATCACGGTCATTGTGGAAATTGTGGCGTAAAGTTGTCTCTTGAAGCTGTTGAACTTTTGAAAGAAACAAAGGGCGACGCCATTATACGTTGCGAAATTTGTGGAAAAATACTATACTTAAAGATAGAATAGTTTTAAGCCTTAAGTAGGGAAGGTAGTCGCAGAAGGTTAACACCTTCTGAGGAAAGTCCGGACTCCTGAGGGCAGGGTGCTTGGGAAATCCAAGCGGGGGTGACCCCAGGGAAAGTGCCACAGAAAATAAACCGCCTTCCATTTGGAAGGTAAGGGTGAAAAGGCGGTGTAAGAGACCACCGGTAGTCCTGGTGACAGGGCTACGCATGGTAAACCCCACCCGGAGCAAGGCCAAATAGGGTAGCGAAGAGTAGCCCTCCTCATGCTACCGGGTTGGCCGCTTAGATAAATGACTACCACCTCGGTTTCGAGGTACAGAATCCGGCTTATTTCCTGCTTAAGGCTTTTAAAGTGTTGCAAATTTAAAAAGTTTTCATATAATTTATCGGGTCAATAAGTTAGGTTGTCGGGGCGTGGCGCAGTTTGGTAAGCGCACCTGCATGGGGTGCAGGGGGTCGGAAGTTCGAATCTTCTCGCCCCGACCACTACGGGATGTGGCCCAGTTTGGTTAGAGCGCTTGGTTCGGGACCAAGAGGTCGTGGGTTCGAATCCCACCATCCCGACCATTAACGAATAAGAATGGAGGTAAGAGTGGAACAAGAACGTGCGCCTTTATACGAAGCAGTCTCGAAATACATCAAGCGTAAAATGATTCCTTTCCATATGCCCGGTCACTCTCAAGGGAAAGGGGCACCGAAGATATTAAAAAGACTCTTTGGTGACAAGTTTTTTGATTTCGATTTAACGGAAGTGTCAGGTCTTGATTATCTTCATTATGCCCAGGGTGTTATAAGGGAAGCAGAAAACCTTGCAAGTAGCCTGTATGGGACTGAGGCAACTATTTTCCTTGTTAATGGCACGACTGCTGGCGTTCATGCGATGATCCTTGATTCTGTTAGAGAAAATGAAAAAATAATAATAGGAAGAAATTCTCACAGGTCTGTTATTGGTGGAATTGTTCTTGCAAAGGCAAAACCAGTTTTTGTCCAGCCTGAGTTCAACGAGGAATTTGGTATTATAACTAATGTAACTCCAGAGTCGATTGAAAAGGCAATAAAGGAAAACCTTGATGCAAGAGCAGTTTTAGTAACTACACCAAACTACTATGGTTTACAGGGAAGGATAAAAGATATAATTGACCTTGCCCATGATAACGGAATGCGTGCGCTTGTTGATGAAGCGCATGGTGCCCATTTCCCCTTTAATCCAAAGTTTCCAAAATCTGCAATATATTTAGGTGCAGATTTGGTAACTCAGAGCGCACACAAAACGCTTCCAACACTTACTCAAACATCATTCTTGCATATACCATCTAAAGATGTGAATATAGATAGAGTCGAACAAATATTGAGTATTATCGAGAGTTCAAGCCCTTCTTATATTTTTATGACTGCTCTGGATGTTGCAAGGCGTGAAATGGCTCTCCATGGAAAAGAAATGTGGGACAAAGCAATTGAAGTTGCAGAGTATGCAAGAGAGCGCATTTCACAACTTGATGGATTCAAAGTCATTACTGAAAAAATCGTTAATGGGAAAGATATTTATGCTTTTGACCCAATAAAACTCACAATCAATGTTCAGGAGTTAGGGTACTCGGGATTTGAGTTTGAGCACATTTTAAATAAAAATGGCATCGAAATAGAACTTGCAGACCTCCAGAATGTCCTCCTGTTTATCACAATTGGGACATCAAAGAGGGATATAGATACTTTAGTTTCTGTGCTTAAGAGAATAGAACCAAGAAAAGAGAAAAGCAGTGTTAGGATGCCAAAATTCCCTGAAGCGCCTCAGTTTGCAATGCTTCCTTTCGAAGCGTTCCAAAAAGAGTTTGAGGTTGTTCCTTTAAGAGAGTCTAAGGGAAGAGTTTCGTGGGGTATTGTTGCTCCATATCCGCCTGGTATCCCTGTTCTTGCACCAGGAATGATAATAAATGACGAATGTATAGAGTTTACGCAGGAGGTTTTTGAAAAAGGCGGTCTTGTTCAAGGGTCTATTAGATATGGAAGTGAAATTGCAATAAGGGTCGTGAAAGGAGAGTAACTATGTTTGAAAGAGACCTATTAAACACGGTAAGGGAGTTTGAAGAAGAAGGCGAAAAGATCCTAAAGGATGCGGAAGAAGCCGTAAAAGTTTTGAGAGAAAACTACAAGAAAAAAATGCAGGAATTGAAGTCCGGTATGGAAGAAAAGTTAAATGCAGAAATTGAAAACTACAGAAGTACACAGCTTAGCAATTTGAGAAAAGAAATCGATATTTTCAAAGCTAATTTTTTGAAAGAACTTGAGAATCTTGAGAAGCAGTCTGAGTTAAAAGTGCATGACCTTCTTCAAAAATACACAAAAGAGGTTTTAGACTATGGCAATAGAGAAGGTTAAAAAAGTTGCACTCATTGGAAGCGTAGATAAGAAAAAGACGCTTTTAGATACCCTTTTTGAATTAAATACATTCCATATTGAAAGCGTTTCCGAAGAAATTCTTTCAAATTACTCAAATTTCAAGGCATCAATTCCGGAGAAAACTTTTGAAGACGAACTTTACAAAATTTCCTCAATTCTTTCCGTATTCAAAGAGTTTAACCTTGATAAACAGGGTTTCATCCAGGGATTCTTGCCTCAAGATTTTGATGTCGATATCGATGAATTTAACAGTGTTATAAATAATTTCAATCTTGATAAATTTTATAAAGAGGTTATTTCGCTAAAAAATAGATTCCATGAAATTGAGGGAGAGACCACAAAACTCCTTGATGCTAAAAAGAATTTAATGGTTTTTTCAGGCTTCCCGTTCCAGTTTTCAATCCTTAAAGGGACAAAAAGAACCTCTTCTTTTATAGGCACAATAAAAACGAAAGAATTCGAAAAATTTAATAGCGATGAAAGAGTAGAAAACCTATTTGTGTATGTTTTTAGGTCTAACAAGAACAAAAGTATGATATTTGTGCTTTATGTAAATGAAAGTAGAGACATAGTTTCTGAACTTATCAAAGACTACTCTATTGAAATCCTAACTCCAACACAGGATTTTTCAGGATACTTTGAAGAGGAAGCAGAAAGAATCGAAAAATCACTTAGGAAACTTGAGGAAGAGCGTGGAATAATCACTTCAAAAGTAACCGAATTGTTTAAAGAAAAGAGAAACCTTCTAATTTTAGAAGATTATTATCGTTCGCTTTCACTTAAAGAAAAGTCAATATCTCATTTCCTTGAAGGAAAAACAGCCCTTGTTGTTAGGGGATATGTTAAAGAAAATCAATTTAATGAATTGGAGAGTATTGCAAATAAACTTAATTTTACAATGCTTGAACTTGAAACTGGACCTAACGACCTTATTCCTGTAAGCCTTAGAAATTCTATTATATTTAGGCCTTTTGAATTTCTTATAAGGTTATTTGGTTTACCTTCTTATAGCAATATAGATCCAACGATGGTTGTTGCTATATTGTTTACAACTTTCTTTGGTTTTGCGCTTGGAGATGCAGGATATGGACTTATCTTAGCGCTTTTTGGACTTATATATGCAAATAAGTATAGGAAAAACATCGGAGCATGGAAATTCTTTATGATACTTTTCTATGGTGGTTTGATGTCTATTGTGGTTGGGGTTCTTACAAATTCTTTCTTTGGCAACCTTCTTCCCACATATTTCCCCAACTTCATTCTTACAAAAGTTATGTCAAAATCGATGATAATTGACCCTACTTCACCTGACGGTTCAGTTAAATTTATGGTTCTTTCCCTTATTATTGGCTTTACATCACAAATGATCGGGATACTCATTAGTATAATAGTTAAAATAAAAAATAGAAGTTTCTTAGATGCAATTTTTAACGGTCTTGGCTGGCTTCTTTTCTTACCGGGACTTGTGCTATATGTTCTCGTTGGGACAAACCCAACTCTCAAGTTAATAGATAATATACTTCTTATAGGAGGATTAATACTTATTCTTATTGGAGGCTGGATGTCCATAAGAACCCCCCTATTCAAGCCAATTGCAGCCCTTGTAAACCTGTATGGCATAAGAAGTTCTTATGGGATATCAGGTTTTCTTGGCGATACCCTTTCCTATTTAAGATTGTTTGCGCTTGGTTTGAGTTCTGGTATTCTTGCTTCGTCCTTTAATCTTATGGCAAAAGTAATTGGAGAAATGTTTGGACCTGTTGGAATTTTAGTTACAATTTTGGTACTCCTTGCGCTACATTCGCTTGCCCTATTTATGAATATCTTGGGTGCCTTCATACACTCGATGCGTTTGAATTTTCTTGAATTTTTTGGTAGGTTCTATGACCTTGGTGGTTATGAATTCAAGCCTCTTGGGTTTGAATTTAAAAATATAAGATTAAACAAAAAACATGAGGAGGTTAGGTAAAATGAACGGAATTAACGGTGCAATGTTTGTTGCAATTGGTGCTGCTTTTGCTGCTGCAATGGGAGCAATTGGCTCCGGTATTGGAATTGGAAGAACAACTGCGCATGCAGGTGGAATTCTTTCCGAAAAGCCAGAACTTTTTGGTAAAATGCTTGTTATTATGGCACTTCCAGGAACTCAGGGATTCTATGCACTTGTTGTAATGTTCCTTATGTTTCAGTTCTTTGGTTTTATTGCAGGAACTCCAAAAGCAAGCCTTGCACAAGGCATTGCAATGTTACTTGTAGGAATTCTCATTGGATCTATTGAATTTAAAACAGCACTTGACCAGGCTCATTCAGCATTGGGTGCGCTTGACTTAACCGCAAAGAGACCTGAAGAAAGTGGCCGTGCAATATTACTTCCTGCACTCGTTGAAACATACGCTATTCTTGGACTTCTTTCTGGAGTTTTGATTTCACTCTGGGTTTCGAAGGCAGTGTTCTAATCGGATATGGGTATTGAAAAAGTTAAAGACCTCATAATCGACTCTGCAAAAAAGAAGGCAGATGAGATGATTGAGGCAGCAAAAATTGAATTAGAGAATGAGTTAAAAGAGTTCGAAAAGACCCTGAACGAAGAATATGAAATGAAACTAAATAAGGCTAAGAAGGAAATTGACGAGGAAATAGCACGAGAAAAAACTGTAGAGATTTCTAAAATTGAGAAAGAAAAACTTTTAAGAAAAAAGAAAGTCCTTGAAGAGTTTTTCGAAAAATTAA
>Ga0315298_1003463_pt1 | contig 25044 bp, 20 predicted proteins | sample WHS_1_MG_FD_203077 | JGI IMG/M metagenome (GOLD analysis project Ga0315298, IMG submission 203077) | Extremophilic microbial mat communities from Washburn Hot Springs, YNP, Wyoming, USA - WHS_1_MG | ecosystem: Environmental > Aquatic > Thermal springs > Hot (42-90C) | place: USA: Wyoming... | reverse complement strand
CGGACTGGGGCCGGTGACCGCACTTGGATTCGTGGTGGGCGCCGTGTTCTCCGGACTGTGCGGCTACGTGGGCATGAATGTGGCCGTACGCAGCAACGTGCGGGTAGGGGAGGCGGCTAAAAAAGGTCTGCCTTACGCCCTGCTGGTTGCTTTCAAAGGCGGCGCGGTAACCGGCCTGATGTGTGTGAGTCTGGGATTACTTGGTGTCGCCGGTATGTTTACTCTCTTTCATGATCCCAATTCCCTGGTCGGTCTGGGGTTCGGCGCCAGCCTGATCAGCGTCTTTGCCCGACTGGGCGGCGGCATCTATACCAAGAGCGCGGATGTGGGCGCCGACCTGGTGGGCAAGGTGGAGGCCGGTATTCCAGAAGACGATCCCCGCAATCCGGCGGTGATCGCCGACAACGTGGGGGATAACGTGGGGGACTGCGCCGGCATGGCCGCAGACCTTTTTGAAACCTACGCCATCACCACCATTGGCGCCATGCTGCTGGGCGAGATCTATTTCCACGGCCAGCCCATGTACATGATTTATCCCTTGATCCTGGGCGGAATCGCCATTATTGCTACTATCATTGGTACCTATTTCGTACGCCTGTCCCAGGGACAGGAGATCATGACCGGCCTGTACAAAGGGCTTTTCGCCTCAGCTATTTTAGCGCTAATCGGCTTTTACCCGGCCACCACATCCATTTTCAAAAACTCCACCTTGTTCTGGGACGCTCTGGTGGGAGTGGTGGTTACCCTGGTGATCGTATTTATCACCGACTACTATACCTCCAAGCGTTTCCGGCCGGTTAAAGCCATCGCTCAAGCTTCCCAGTCCGGTCACGCCACCAACATCATCGCCGGGCTGGCGGTGGCCATGGAAGCGAGCATCTGGCCCGTGTTCACCATTGTAGCCGGAATTCTGATTTCTTACGTGATCGGCGGCGTGTATGGAGTGGGTATCGCCTGCATGGCCATGCTTTCCATGACCGGCATAGTGGTGGCCATCGATTCCTACGGTCCGATCACTGATAACGCCGGCGGTATCGCCGAAATGGCCGAATTACCACCGGAGGTCAGGGCGATCACCGATCCCCTGGACGCTGTGGGCAACACAACCAAGGCGGTGACCAAAGGCTACGCCATTGGTTCGGCCGGCCTGGTGGCCATTGTACTGTTTTCCGCCTACACCCAGGAAATTGAGCGGGTGCGCAGCGCTGCCGGCATCACCCAGAAGCTTACCTTCATGGTTCAGGATCCCTGGGTGCTGGCCGGACTGCTCATCGGCGGCGCGCTGCCTTTTATTTTCAGCGCTCTGGCCATGGGTGCCGTGGGCAAGGCGGCATACGAAGTGGTCAACGAAGTGCGGCGACAGTTCCGGGAGATCACCGGTTTGATGGAAGGCAAAGCCAAACCCGAGTACGGGCGTTGTGTGGACATCGTGACCAAGCGGGCGCTCAAGGAAATGATGGCTCCCGGTATCATTCCGGTGGCCGCTCCCTTACTGGTCGGTTTTCTGCTGGGGGCCAAAGCCCTGGGCGGCATGCTCATGGGTGTGATTATCACCGGTTTCTTCCTGGCCGTGATGCTCACCGCCGGCGGCGGAGCGTGGGACAACGCCAAAAAATATATCGAGGAAGGACAGTACGGCGGCAAAGGTACACCGGCCCACGCTGCAGCGGTTACCGGCGACACGGTGGGTGACCCGTGCAAGGATACCGCCGGTCCGGCCATCAACCCGATGATCAAGGTGGTCAATATCGTCGCCCTGCTGATCGTAGGCTACGTGGCATTGATTGTCCGGTAAGAAATCACCGTTGGGGAAAAGAACCACCATTCTTTTCCCCGGCTTTCCTCATCTCCAAATTTCCGCCACCGATGACGGCGGACTCCTGCAGGAAATAATTTCCTGCAGGAGTGATTTTTTGAACAAACTATTGTTAAAAGCACCGCTTCCATGTATGAAAATACAACTTTCCAGTTATGTTAAAAATAATTTTTGAGAATAAAAATAGGAAAGGTGGCTGAAAAATGATTATTGAAAATGTGCACGCCAGGGAGATTCTGGATTCCCGGGGCAATCCCACTGTCGAGGTGGAGGTTTTTCTGGATGACGGCAGCATCGGACGTGCCGCCGTGCCTTCGGGAGCTTCCACCGGCTCCCGGGAAGCGCTTGAATTACGGGACGGGGATCCGAAACGCTTTAAGGGCAAGGGTGTGCAAAAAGCCATAGCCAACGTCATCAATGTTATCGGACCGGAATTAAAGGGCCTGTCGGTTTTTGAACAGGAGCATATAGATTATAAATTAATTGCACTGGACGGCACTCCGGATAAAAGCAATCTGGGCGCCAATGCCCTGCTGGGCGTTTCCATGGCCGTTGCCCGGGCGGCTGCGGTATCGCTGAATATTCCTCTATTCCGGTACCTGGGAGGTGTTACGGCCGGAGAACTGCCGGTGCCCATGCTGAATATAATCAATGGCGGCAAACATGCAGATAACACCATAGACATTCAGGAATTCATGATTGTTCCGGCCGGAGCGTCCAGTTTTGCTGAAGCGATCAGGATGGCCTCCGAAGTCTTCCATACCTTGAAAGAAGTGCTCAAAGAAAAGAAGCATAATACCAGTGTTGGTGATGAAGGCGGTTTTGCCCCCAATCTGGTGTCCAGCAAAGAAGCAATTGAAACTATTTTATATGCATCCTCCCGTGCCGGCTATGTACCCGGCAAAGATATTTTTCTGGCCCTGGACCCCGCAGCCAGTGAGTTTTATGCAGACGGTAGCTACCATTTCGAAGGGGAAAAAATGACGCCTGCGCAAATGGTGGGCTATTATGCGGAATTGGTGCAAAAATATCCCATCATTTCGATCGAAGACGGGCTGGCCGAAGATGATTGGGATGGATGGGTTCTGCTGACTGAAAAACTGGGCGATCGGGTACAGCTGGTGGGAGATGATATTTTTGTCACCAACCCGGCCATTTTGCAGCGTGGTATAGAAGAAGGCATTGCCAACTCCGTTCTGATCAAGTTGAATCAAATCGGCACCATCACCGAAACCCTGGCCACCATGCGTCTGGCCCGTAAAGCCGGGTATACCACCGTCCTTTCCCATCGTTCCGGAGAGACAGAGGACACTTTCATTGCCGACTTTGCTGTCGGTACACAGGTGGGACAGATAAAAAGCGGTTCCCTGTCCCGCTCGGAGCGTGTGGCCAAATACAATCAACTCATGCGCATCGAGGAGTATTTAAAAGAAACTGTTTTCCCGGGTGTGGAAATTTACAAAAAATATATTCGTTAGTGCCGAGGTCGTTGTCAGCATTAAGTGCATTTCCATTATAGGGTTGGTTAACCAATTCTGATCCGACTTGACATAATTACAAGCAGTGATAGAATAATTCGTAAGATGAAATATATGGCCGGCGATTAATCTTTACATTAAACACGAGGGGTGAAACAGGTGATTAATGAGGGGTTAAACCCGGTGAAAAAAATTTTTTCGGCGAAGGCGATGAACTGGGTGGTTGCCTATGCCTCGCGGGACCCGGACCGAAATTTTCCCCGTGTGCTGCATTTTCTTCGCAAACTCGCCCGACAGGATGAACACCGGGAAATGCTGGAGCAGATTGACCGTTACTACAGGAACAATCCAGCCGTTCATCGTTTTATCAACCGCCTGTTAACGGAAACAAATCCCCGGGTGAAACGCCGGCTGGTCTATAACTGGTTCGTGGACCCAATTGTGCGCGGGGCAAACCGGGATCTATTGTCCGAAAAATTTGGCGTGCACATTCCCAGCGCCATTTTAGTCGATCCCACCAGTGCCTGCAATCTGCACTGTACCGGGTGCTGGGCGGGTAAGTATACCAAAGCTGATTACCTGTCCGAAGAGCGTTTGGACAGGCTGTTTAACGAGGCGAAAGAACTTGGCATTTATTGGATCGTGCTTTCCGGCGGCGAACCGCTGATTTACCCGCAGCTTTTTAATTTGATTGAAAAGCATCCGGAAATAACCTTCATGGCCTACACCAACGGTACTCTAATCGACGAAAAAATTGCCGACCGAATCGCAGAGGCGGGTAACTTCAGCCCGGCCATCAGTTTGGAAGGATGGCGTGAAAGAACCGACACCCGTCGGGGGAAAGGCGTTTTCGACCGGGTAATACGAGCCATGGATTTATTAAAAGAACGCGGGGTTATTTTCGGCGTTTCCATCACTGTTACCCGCCATAATGTGTTTGAAGTGACCGCAGATGATTTTATTGACTTTTTGGTGGAAAAGGGTGTGACCTACGGCTGGACATTCCACTATGTGCCTATCGGTCGCGATCCGGATGTAAATTTGATGATTACGCCCGATCAGCGAGCTTATCTGGCCCGGCGCATCCCATATATTCGCACCCATAAGCCGATTCAAATCGCTGATTTTTGGAACGACGGTGAACTCACCCGGGGATGCATCGCCGGTGGGAGGGAATATTTCCACATCAACGCCGCCGGGGAAGTGGAACCATGCGCTTTCGTGCATTTCGCCGTGGACAACATCAACGAAAAAAGCCTGCGCGAAGTGCTCGCCTCACCCTTATTTAAAGCATATCAAAAACGACAGCCGTTCCACAGCAATTATTTGCGCCCCTGTCCGATTATCGATGTGCCGCAGGCCCTGCGGGATATCGTGGCTGAAGCGAACGCCCATCCCACCCATCAAGGGGCGGAAGCTGTATTGACGGGAACCGTCGCCCGTCATCTGGACGAGCGGGCCGTACGCTGGAGCGAAAAAGCCGACACCATCTGGCGGGAAAAACAAGGGTTTAAGGAAGCGAGGGAAGTGTAGCGACAATTGAAAGGGGGATAATTTGATGAACAGGCGGACGGAAGCTTATTTCGCGGAAAAAGCTCTGGAGCAGGGCATCAAGTTTATCCTTCGCCAACCGGAGAAAAACATTGCCGCACTGGTCAATGTGGCGGAAAAGCTGGTGCGGGACGACAATCACCGTAAAATGGTGGCCAATGTGAAAAAAGTGCTCAGTGATAGGGAGGGAAACTGGTACCGGTTCGCCCAAAATTTATTGACGCGCGTTCATCCGCACATCCGCCGGCGAATGGCGGTGAATTTCTTCGTCAATGCCTCTTTTATCGGGGTGCCCCGGCAGAAAGAATGGGCGCGAAGAATAGGCGCCGCCGTACCCTGGGCCATTCTGATGGATCCCACTGAAAAATGCAACCTGCACTGCCTGGGCTGCTGGGCCGGCAACTATCAACACAGCCACGAACTGAGCCTGGAACTGATGGATCGTGTGGCGGCGGAAGCGGAAGAACTGGGCATTTACTTCATCGTCCTTTCCGGCGGCGAACCTTTACTGCGCCGGCAGGATCTTTTAGCTCTGGCTGAACGCCACCCGGAACAGGTTTTTCATATCTTTACCAACGGCACGCTGGTGGACGAAAAGCTCGTCGCGGAAATGGTGCGCCTGGGTAATATCACTCTGGCCCTGAGCCTGGAAGGATTCGAGCAAACCACCGACGCCCGCCGCGGCCGGGGGGTGTTTCAAAAAGTAATGCACGCCATGGACCTGTTGCGGGAAGCCGGAACGGTATTCGGTGTTTCCGTCACCTACGGCCGGAACAATATTGATGAACTGGGCAGCGAAGAATTTATCGACCTGTTAATAGAAAAAGGTGCATCCTACGGCTGGTATTTCACATATATTCCCATCGGCAAGGATGTGGATTTGCAAATGATGGCCACACCGGAGCAAAGGGCGGCCATTTTCGACCGGATCCAGCATTTCCGGCGGACCAAACCGATCTTCCTGGTCGACTTCTGGAACGACGGCGAAGCCAGCTACGGCTGTATCGCCGGCGGGCGGCGCTACTTCCACATCAATGCGGCCGGTGAGGTGGAACCCTGTGCCTTTGTCCATTACTGCACATGTAACATCAAGGAAATGAGCCTGATCGAAGCGTTGCAGAACCCTCTCTTCCGCGCCTATCAAAAGCGCCAGCCTTTCGACAGTAACCTGCGCCGCCCCTGTCCGATCATCGACCACCCGGAGATCCTCCGGGAAATGGTGCACGAATCGGGCGCGCACCCGACCGAACTGGGCTCCGGTGAGGAAACGGTGGACGAGTTCGCCTCCCGGATGAAAACTTACGCCTTTGAATGGGGGCGCCTGGCCGACGCCATCTGGCGGCAAAAACAGGCGGAATGTCTGGAAAAAACGGGAAGGGCGGGATAACATGAACAAAAACGTCTATACCTATGACATACGGATGTTCAAAGATACATTTGAATACGAATTCACCTATTTGAACGGCTTTTTGCGCAATGTGCGCCGGTTTGCCGGCAAACCGGCACTTACCTGCCCGCTGCGCGAGAAATCCTGGACTTATGACGAACTGAACCGGGAATGCAACCGCCTGGCTCATGCTCTGCTGGCTGACGGAGTGGGTAAAAATGATGTGGTTATGTATCAGCTGTTGAACGGAGCGGAATTCGTATTTCTCTATCTGGCACCTCAGAAAATCGGTGCCATCAACTGCCCGATTAACTTCCGGCTGGCATACGGGGAAACCGCATTGATCATTGACGACAGCAAACCGGCCGTATTCTTTTATGACGTAGAGGTAAAGGAAGCGGCCGAGAAGGCGCTGGCTGCGGCCAAACACAAGCCCCGCCGGGTGGTGATGGTGGATCCGTGGGAACGGGAGAAGCCTCTTGCCGGTTCGATCACCTACGCGGAATACATAAAAGACCGCCCCGACCATGATCCGGACGTTCCCCGCCCCATGCATATATACGACGAAACCACCAGGCTTTACACCTCCGGGACCACCGGCCGACCCAAAGGTGTGCCCATCAACAATATAAACGACGTGTTGTCCGCCCACGATGTGATCATGCATTTTCCGCTGTCGCCTCAGGATAAAACGATGAATATGAGCCCCTGGTTCCACCGCGGCGGTCTTTATTCCGGAGGGCCCAATCCCACCCTGTATGCGGGCGGGGAAGTGGTGGTGCTCAGGCAGTTCAACCCCCGCACCTGCCTGGATTACGTGGAAAAATACGGCATCACGTTTTTAGTCGGCGCCCCGCCCATGCTTAAACTGCTGCACGACTACCAGCTTAAAAGTCCCCGGGATCTGAGCAGATTGAAAGGTATCGTGACCATGGGCGCCCCGCTGGAAAAAGAGGCCTGCATCAAATTCCAGCAGGTGTTGACACCCAACATTTTCAACGGTTACGGTACATCCGAGGCTTTCTGGAATACTTTCCTGCGTCCCTACGATTTACCCCGCATGGCCGGTACGGCCGGCCGCGCCTGCACGGACGATGATGTACGGGTGGTCAAAATCTACCCGGACCGGCGCGCCGAACCGGGCGATTTTGCGGCCAAAAACAATCGGGAAATCGGGGAAATAATCGTCAGGGCGCCGGCCAAAACCACCTACAGCTATATAAACAATCCGGCGGAAAGCGAACGGGTCTTTTACAAGGGCTGGATTTACATCGGCGACCTGGGTACCTGGGACGAAAATGAATACATCACCGTGGTGGGCAGAAAAGACGATATGATTATTTCCGCCGGGGAAAATATTCACCCGGTACAGGTGGAAGAAGTGCTCAATGAACACCCCAAAGTCAAGGAATCGGTGGTCACCGGTGTCCCCGACGAAATCCGCGGTGAGGCGGTGGTGGCCTATGTGATTAAAGCCGACCCCTCGCTTACGGCCAGAGAATTGGACGAACACTGCCGCCGTCACCCTATGCTGGCCCTGTATAAAAAACCGCGTTTTTATCGTTTTGTGGACGAACTGCCCTTTACGGCCACCGGCAAAAAGATTCATTACAAAGTAAAAGAGCAGGCCATACAGGACGCCCGGGACAATCTGCTGGAACGGGCCTGAACGACGGATTCGTTTGTCGAACCTGAAGCTACAGTAATCGGAGTTGATCCCATGCAAGATGAATATCCCCGCTGCCGACTGCAAATGACGGTGAGCTGGGGGGACTGCGACGCCGCCGGCATAACGTATTATGCGCGGTATTTCGACTGGTTCACCAATGGACGGATGCAGCTTTTAAAAAATTACGGCCTGCCCTACATGAGTACATTTCACCGACGGAACATAAATATGGTGGCTCTGGAAGCAGGTTGCCGCTACAGCCGTTCATTATATCCGGAAGAAACAGTCGAACTGGAAACCATCCTGGTCACTCTGACCAGGACGAGAATCAGATTTGAATATATGATCCACAAAGACGACGGTTCCGTGGCCGCCCGGGGATTCACCGTGCACGCCTGTGTTGATGAACGGGGTAAACCTTTTGATCTAAAAAAACGGTATCCGGAACTGTGGGAGAAAATGAATTCCCTTTTTAACGGAAAATACCGTGATAGTGCGTGTTGACCGTACGTATTGCGGTAATCGCGCAAATCAGCCGGCGGATTATTTCAGGAGGTGCGGGGATGCAGGAACGGGTGGTGATCACCGGCATGGGGGCGGTGACCCCCATCGGCATCGGCGTCGACGCTTACTGGCGCAGTTTGTTGCAGGGCAAATGCGGGGTCGGTCATATTACACGTTTCGATACCGAACACCTGCCGGTTAAAATCGGTGCCGAAGTACGGGATTTCAGGGCGGAGGATTTTTTGCCCAGAAAGTTAATCCGGGAAACGGATCTGTTCACCCAGTTCGCCCTGGCGGCGGCCCGGGAAGCCGTGCAGGAGGGAAACCCCGTCGGTGATGCGGAACGCATGGGCGTAAGCATGGGCACCGCCGTGGGGGGTATCGCCACCATTGCGGAATCCCAGGAGCGGCTCTGCCGCACCGGTTCCACCCGCATCAGCCCCTATTTTATGCCGCGCATACTGGGTAATGTAACTGCGTCGCAAATAGCCATTGCCCACGGGTTTAAAGGACCGGACCTGACCGTAAGTACCGCCTGCTCGGCCGGAGCCGATGCCATCGGTATGGCCGCCGTTCTTTTACAACGCGGGGAAGCGGATGTAATGCTTGCCGTCGGGGCCGAGTCCATTCTCTGCCCGCTGGTCATCGCCGGACTGCACGCAGCCCGGGCGCTTTCCACCCGCAATGACCTGCCGGAGAAAGCCAGCCGTCCTTTCGATCGTCAACGGGACGGCATGGTGATCGGAGAGGGCGCCGGCGCATTGCTCCTGGAAACCCTTTCCCACGCCAGAAAGCGCGGCGCCCGGATCCGGGCAGAGTTGATCAGCTATGCCAATTGTGGTGACGCCTACCATATCACCGCGCCCGAACCGGGCGGGCGGGGGGAAATCCTGTGCATGCAAAAAGCCCTGGCAAGGGCCGGCCTGAAGCCGGAGGAAATCGATTACATCAACGCTCACGGCACTTCCACCCAGCTCGGAGACAGGGTGGAAACCCTGGCCATCAAAGCCGTCTTCGGTTCTCTGGCCACAAAAATCCCCGTCAGTTCCACCAAGGGGGCCACCGGCCACTTGATGGGCGCGGGCGGCGTAACCGAACTAATTGCCTGCGTTAAAGTAATAGAGGAAGGTATTGTTCCACCCACCATCAATTATGAAGAGCCGGATCCGGAATGCGATCTGGATTACGTGCCCAACCGGCCTCGCCGGCTTAATGTGCATACGGCTATGTCCAATTCCTTCGGCTTCGGCGGACAGAATACCTGCCTGGTAATACGCCGGTATAATTAAATACCCGTTTTAAATATCCTGTAATACAAATCTTCACCATGACCGGTTTGCAGCGGTTCTCCCTCAACAAGTTGAAAAGTCCGCTGCCCGTCCGCTTCTCTTTCCGCACGCAGAAAAACTGCATTTTTCATCCTTTGCTCGTAAAAGCTACGGGAAAAGTCATACAAATGGGTAACAAAAAATATTTTGATGTTTTTTTCCAAAAGCGCACGGACAATTTGCCGGCCTATTTCCGAACCTTCTCTTTCGTTAGTGGCGGAAAATGATTCATTAAACAGGATTATGGAATTTGATCTGATATGATCTGCTATGTTGCTCATCCTTGCAAGTTCCTCATCCAGCTTGCCGCTTTTCATGGTGGTGTCTTCTTCCTTATTAAAATGGGTAAAAATCCCATTGCAAATATTAGCACCAAAAGATTCAGCCGCAACAAACATGCCGCATTGCATCATCAACTGTGCCTGACCGATGCTCCGCAAAAATGTTGACTTACCCCCTTGATTGGCACCTGTAATAATGACCAAATCTTTATTATCCGCATTAAGCTGGTTGCCGACTACTTTTTCCTGCAAAATCAAAGCAAGACTGATATCATATAACCCTTTGGCGGAATGCCTGCGTTCATGGCAATCAAAAGGCAGGGGAAAACAGACAGGCTCTCCTTTTGCAGAAAGTTGTTCATATAAATTCAAGCACCCTATGTAAAAGGCCAGTTCGGTTTGTAGCATAACAAAAAAGCCAAGGACATGTTCTGCGGATTGGGCAATTGCGTTGGTGGCCAGATTGATCGCCCTGTCTATTCGTTTTGACAAATCGATGGAGCCGCTGTCATCGCGTGGATGGATGGAAAAACTGGGGGCAAAATGCCATTTTAACCAATGCTTCTTTTTATTTTCCGATTTGCAAAGTACATAATGAACACCTTGATTGTTCTTCCCCAATTCAGCACTAATCAAAACGCCATTCCGAAATTTTAGCTCATTCAGGTAGGTTTCAACCATGGAGAAATAAGCATCATCCAATTCCTCCCGGAGCATTTTAAAAAGCAATGTAAAGCCCTTTGAATGAAACTTTCCGGCGTGTTCTACGGCAACAGAGCGAATTTTTTTTAATATTTCCATGAACACTTCCAGTAAATTAATTGAGCTGCTTAATAGGAAAGAGAGCTGCTGGAAACTCCCCACCATTGTTTGCTTTTTTTTAATATAGCCTCACCTGCAAGTTCGTAAAGTTTTCTTACAATGTGTGGATTATTTATACAGTCTTGCAAAATATTTTGTCTGTAGATGATTTCTTCGCGATTTATAAGGCTTGCCAGTAAACTATTCTTGACAATTTCCAATATAAGTTTATCTCCCCTGGCCATTACCTCGAATAAGATATTTAATCCCAGATCCTCTATCAATAATTGCTCATGCGGCGTTATCTCTTTCTTCCTTTCCAAATCGCGATCCTGATACATCAAATGTACTTTCATAATTTAATTCGCTCCTTTAGGCAATCGTAGGTCAGACGGTACTTTTGTGCTATGTGCATAGCATAAGCAAGACCGTCCGCGGGGCTTCTTATAATTTTATAAGTGCGCAGTACCGGGTCATCCGGTGATACTGTACTGACCATACTGACAATTTTTTCATCATACAAGGATATTTCATCCAGAAATGTTACGCATATACATAATAAATCAAGTTGGATTATTCTATCCAATATTTTCTTCATGATGGATAATGCATCTTTTAATGTCGCCGAGGAAAGAAATTCATTTATGATTATAATGCTATCAGAAGTAGCTTGATTGAGAATATTATGCATCCGAATGAGATCATCTTGCAATTTACCCCTAAGATTTTGAACATCTTCCTCTCTTGGAAAGTGCGTAAAAATACGATCAAACAAAAAAAGCCGTGCTTTTATACCGGGAACGGGACAGCCAATGCTGGCGAGGTGGTGCAGCTGGCCGAAAACACGGGCAAAAGTGGTTTTCCCACCCTGGTTTGGACCGGAAACAACGATAATACGTTCCCTGTCTTTCAGATAAAAATCATTGCATACCACAGGCGAATTTTGACTTAATAACTTATCGGCGAGAGCCAGATCAAAACCTTCAAAATTATGGATTTCTTTATCCTGTGCGCTAATTTGTGGATAGCAGAAGTGTAGTCCAACCCGTTTGAATTTTTCCATATACTCAAGATAAGCAATATAAAATTGTATTTCCTGTGAGAAAAAGTAAATTATTTCATCTATAAAATCCTTATTACGATTACAAAAGCTATCTAGTTTTGAGAATAGTTCAGGATACAATTTGGCCACCAGGTTTAACACACCGGCTTCAACATGTTCAGCATATGGTTCTTCAATAAGTTTTTGACGATAATCTTTTACCGCTCCTTGTCTGAATTTGTGAAAAATCTTTTCTATTTCAGGTGTAACATCAGTCTCATTTTCATATTTTCGCACTTTAATAAAATTATTCTTGATCAGCATACAGTACCGGACAGTTGATAAGCCAGTTTTCATTGTGTTCGTTTCGGCATACAATGTTTTGAAGGCATCAGATTTTTGATAATTTAAAACATATTCTCTAAACGCTAAAAGCCCGCGCGATTTTAGGTCAAATGAAGGCATATCGCTCACTAAAGTATTTATTGTTTCACAATAAATACTTGCGGAATCCAGAAATTTGCCCTTTTCTAAATAGTTGCAGTTATAGCTTTCTGGATTTGCAATATTTTTGTAAATTTTTTGTGCCCTGGAGGCAACCTCGAAAATGCGATCAGCAAATGTTTTAATAGAATTAAAGATGACTTCACGCTCAAGATCGCGCATTACCTCCTGGCGGTACAGGATTATATTTTCGCTACGCAATGGCGTAAGAAAAAATGGCTTTATATTATATTCCTGCCTTCCCAATATGATATTTTCTATGATTTGATCGAGGTTGAGATCGCGGAAATAAGCGGGTGGTTCCTGCATTCGATTTAGATTGGCTGTTTCCCTGTCTGGAAACATAATACTTGTGAAGACCATTTATAAAACCATTCGTGTTCGGTTAAGGCCACAATATTCCAATGAAACACATTAAACCCATCATATCCCTGGAAAATAGAATGTCGATTTGCTTAACTGGTTAAGAAATAATAATGGCAATCTCGTGGGCAATCCGTTATTAGCTCTGTGTTTATGGATGGCCAAATATTAAGGAGCGCCGGTATTAACGAGAGATCCTTCCCGTCCATTGTTTGCTTCCTGAGAGCGGGTATTAATTCCAACGTCAACAGGTAATGCCAGTATTTGACATGAACAATTTCCAGTTATTAATTACCATATAGCGATAATTATGGTTAACCGAACACGAATGTTTATAAAACCCACCTCATCCAGTTATCCGGTTCTACTTAAAAATCCAATAGCGATTTCTTAAAATCGAGCTTATGCAGCGCCTCCGCAGCAGCATTGCGCACTACCTGGTTCCGGTCCGTCAGGGCTGCGGTGATGGCCTCTCTGGCCCGGCTGCCGCCCAGTTTACCCAGCGCTTTAGCTGCAGCCAGACGGGCCGGCAGGAAGGAATTATGCAACAAGGATACCAGGTGTGTCACGGCCCGAGCGTCTCCTATTTCCCCCGGTGCCTGTGCGATGTCGGCCAGAATATAGGGGTCATCGGCGTTATCGTACAGGCATTGGATCAGGGGTAAAACCGCCGCTTTTACCCGCATCTTTCCCAGCAGCCAGACCGAACGCCGGCGGATGGTGGGATCCTGGTGACCAAGGGAGGCAAACAATTTTTCGACATAACCGTATGCCGGTTCCATGCAGTTCCCTCCTCAAATGACGTCAATCGGACACCAGCGGTGCAAACGTCTTTTTAAGCTCCTGTAATTCCTGGTACTCCATCTCCCAGGCTGCGGTGGCGGCCGCCCTTTCCGCTTCGCTGGCCCCCCTTTGTTCCGCAGCCCGTTCCAGAGCTGTCTGCAGGCTGCGGGAAACGGCATCCGCCCGCAGACGCAGGTCGCCGGCCACCGACCGCACACCTTCCTTCAACCCTTCCACCAGGTCATAACGCACCCGGCCGCAGTTGCGGTCCAGCAATTCGATCATTTTTTCCCGAGCGTTTTTCATTATATGCCCGTGCAGTAAAGCCCGGGGAATCAGCGAAGTAACCCCCAGGGATTCCAGAGAGGGAATGAAAGTGGGGTGTTCTTCAAAATGAAAATAAAAGCGCTGATCGCCCAGGATGTATTCCCGGGAAATAGTTTTTTCAAAAGATACTTCGAAGATTTCCGCCGAAATGGCCATCATCCGGTCCACCACTTCCTCTATGCGACCGAAAAAGCGCAGCGCTACCGCCTCGAACTGCCCGCGGATCTTTTCTTTTTCCTGAAAACGCCAGTGATCGAGAGTCTGCTGAATCGTTTGGCGAATGAAATTGTTCAACCTTTGCGCCAATTCCTTGTTGGAGAGGCCGGCCCGAAATTGTTCACCGGCATAATTCTCCAATTGTTCCAGCAGGGAAGGCAGGATCGATTCCCTGAAAGCGGCCACATCTTCTTCCGCTGTTTTGCCCAACCGATCCACCTCTCGATAGAGCAGATAGATGCTATCTTCCCGCTCCTCTTCCAGCTTTTTCAGCTCCGTCTTGAAACGAGATATCTTGTCCTCCAGTTCCCGGGCGCCGCTTTCCATGGCCCGACGCCAGAGCTGCAGCCCCAGTTCCAGTTCATTAATCACCCGCAGGGAACGGCGAGCGGTGACTTCCAGAATGAGCCTGCCCTTGCTCTGGTGAATAAAATCGTTGAGCAACTGTTCGAAGCGAGCCATGCCGCTTTCCTCCACCTTTTGCCGGTTACCGGCCAGTTTTCCCTCCAGCGCCAGGCGGGCGGACAGAGGAAAGAGCTTCACCTCCCCGTCGTTCAGGTTTTCCCGCAGCACGCGGGTGGTGAATTCCACCGCTTCGGCCAGGTCATCCGGGCTGGCTACATCGATTTTGTTCAATACAAAGAACAGCTTTTTAACATAGGTGCAGATATCCTTCAAGTAATCCAGTTCCACCTTGCTCAAAGGGGCGTCCACTGAAATCATGAAAACTGCCGCATCGGCGTGGGGCAGGTAGCCGTAGGCCGCCTCGGTGTTATGCTGGTGGGCGGAGCCCACGCCCGGGGTGTCCACCAGAATCACACCCTGCTCCAGAAACGCCGATGGATAGGTAATATATACTTCCCGTACTTTTTTTTGGTTCCGGGGATTGTTTCTTTCTGTTACGTATTCGGGTATTTCTTTCAAATCGACTGTTCGTTCCGTACCGTCCAGAAAGATCACCCTGGCTGTTGGTTGCGGGCCGTATTGGATGATGGTGGGGATGGCCGTCAGGGGAATGATGGCGGTGGGCAGTATACCGGCGCACAGCAGGGCGTTGATAAAAGTGGACTTGCCTCTTTTGAACTCGCCTAAAATGACCAGGGTGAAGGTTTCCTGGCGCAACCTGCGGGCGGTTTCGGCCAGCAATTCGGCAGCAAACTGGTTTTCTTTCTTTTTGACCAATCCGCCCAGTGTGTCGACGGCGGCAAGCAACCTGTTTTTGATTACGTTGTAGTCATCCATGGATATCCCTCCTTAAATTTTACGGAAATAATAAAAACTCCCACCGCAAAATTTCGGTAGGAGTCATTAGCCGTCCTGGCGGCAAAGGGGCGAACTCCATCGCCTTGATTAAATTATATGTGAAAAAATTTTTCCGGGCAAGAGGAATTTAAGAAATTTGTTCTTGTTAAAATAAAACAAGTGTGATAATTATATTATAACAATTGTTAAACAAAGGGGGGTGTAAGCAATGAAACTATCATCCAGGAAGTCCAGAGCCGTCAAGTTCGTTTTGTTAATCGGCGTTATGAGCTTTTTTGCAGACTTTACGTACGAGGCTTCGCGTGGGATAATCGGTCCCTACCTGGCCTTACTCGGAGCCAGCGCGTTAACAGTTGCCGTCGTTACGGGATTTGGCGAATTTCTCGGGTATGCCTGGCGACTTGTTTCGGGTGGTCTCGCCGACAAGACAGGCAAATTCTGGCCGATTACAATCTTTGGCTATATTGTCCAGATGGCCTCTGTGCCATTGCTGGCTCTGGCCGGGAGCTGGCAGATGGCAGCTGTACTCGTTATCCTGGAGCGCTTTGGTCGGGCGACCCGCAACCCACCACGTGATGTGATGCTCTCCCATGCAGCCAGGGAAATGGGATACGGCTGGGCCTTTGGCGTTCATGAAGCACTTGATCAATTCGGAGCCTTGTTCGGCCCGCTGGCAGCCGCCGGCATCCTGGCCTGGCGAGGCGATTACCAGCTCGCTTTTGCCATGCTGCTCATTCCTGCGCTCATTATGCTCTCTTTACTGGCTGTAGCACGATTTACTTATCCCCATCCGGAAGAAATGGAAAGTACGTTTCCCAATATAAAAACCCAAAATCTCCCTCGTGTTTTTTGGCTTTATTTGGCAGGAGCAGCGCTTGTAGCCCTCGGATTCGCTGATTTCCCCTTTATGGCGTATCATTTTGAAAGGATGTCTATTGTTTCTAGTTCCATGATTCCGGTTTTATACGCATTGGCGATGGGCATGAGTGGAGCAGGCTCTCTACTCTTTGGACGCCTGTTTGACAGTTTTGGCATCGTCATCCTGATTCCTTTGACGATCATTTCAGCTTTATTTGCCCCACTGGTATTTCTGGGTGGCTTCTGGGCAGCACTTGCCGGGATTGCACTCTGGGGTCTGGGCATGGGAGTCCACGAATCAATCATCCCCGCCGCGGTGGCCTTGATGGTACCAGTACAACGACGCGCTTCAGCATACGGCCTTTTCACGGCTGGCTATGGTGTCTTCTGGTTTTTGGGGAGCGCACTGATTGGCTACCTTTATAGCATATCGCTGTCCCTGCTCATTGCATTCATCCTGGTTGCCGAATTCGCTTCCATCCCACTGTTTTTACTAGTAAGGCAGCAGAATTCCGATAAATATGATGGAAAATCTGTACGATAGATAGAAAAGTAGAGGTGGTATTCTTTGTTCAACATCATCCTGCTCGGCCTGACCAGTCTGTTCACCGATATCAGCAGCGAAATGATCTACCCGCTGGTGCCGCTTTACCTCGTCGGCCGGCTGGGAGCCACACCGGCCGTTGTGGGGCTGATCGAGGGCATGGCGGAAAGCCTGGCCAGTCTGCTCAAGGTATTCTCCGGGTATTACTCCGACCGCTGGCAAAGCCGGAAGGCGCCGGCCATCGGTGGGTACAGCCTGTCGGCGCTGGCCAAACTGCTGATCATTTTTTCCACTTCCTGGCCATGGGTGCTCTGGGGGCGCATCGGGGACCGTTTCGGCAAGGGGGTGCGCACGGCTCCACGGGACGCCCTGATTGCCGAATCCTCCCCGGAGGACAAACTGGGCTGGTCATACGGTCTGCACCGCACGCTGGATACCCTGGGGGCGGCGGCGGGCGTTATCCTGGCTTATTATTTCTTCACCTCATATCACGGCAGCTACCACACCGTTTTTGCCTGGTCGCTGGTACCGGCCCTCCTGGGCGTTGGTATCCTCTTCCCGGTCAAAGAAAAGGGGAAAAAGAATACCTCCGGCGAAAAGAAACTAATCCTTTCCTGGTCCGGTCTGGATTCCCGCCTGAAGAAGTTTCTCCTGGTGGTCTTTATCTTCGCTCTGGGCAACTCCTCCAACCAGTTTCTCCTTTTGCGGGCGCACGACCTGGGATTTGGCACCGCGCAGGTGATTCTTTTATACCTTGTTTTCAACCTGGTTTACGCCCTGGCCTCTTTTCCCGCCGGCGCCCTTTCCGACCGCATCGGCCGGCGGTTTTTGCTGGCTGCGGGCTACCTGTTTTACGGCCTGGTCTACCTGGGTTTCGCCCTGGCCAAAGGCGGCGGCGTGCTCTGGGTGCTCTTCGCCCTGTACGGCATATACAACGCCGTCACCGAAGGCGTGGAAAAGGCGCTGGTGGCGGAAATCGCCCCGCCGCACCAAAAGGCCACTTTGATCGGCCTGCACGCCACCCTGGTGGGGATAGGCTTGCTCCCGGCCTCTTTGCTCGGAGGCGCCCTGTGGAACCTGTACGGGGCGCCGGCCACCTTTTATTTCGGCGGTGTCATGGGGATTTTGGCCGCTCTTGGGATAACCATGGTGCTGGCCGGGGAAGAACCGGCAGCGCGGCGGGGAAAAGTCTGAACCGGAAAAAACCGGCCGCATAAAGGCCGTAAACCAGCCCGGAATGCAGCCCGGGCGCGAACCTGGCGCAAATTGGCCGGATTCACCCGCGCTAAAGGGAGAAAAGCATTCATGGTGTACATTGAAATACGGCCGCCGGTTTTTTTACCGGTTATTTGAAGATTTTATTTAAAAATTATAATTGTAAGGGGTGACCCTGGTGCAGGAATGGCTGCTGCTCGTCTATAAGATCCCTTCCGAACCATCCCGTTACCGGGCGGCCGTATGGCGGCGGATCAAATCCCTGGGGGCCGTGTATTTGCAAAATGCGGTTTGTATCCTGCCCGCCGGGCGGGAAACGGAAAGGCAGTTCAGACAATTGCGCCGGGAGATTGAAGATTACGGCGGGGAGGCCTTTCTACTCAAGGGTACTTTGCTTGTTCCCGAACAGGAGATTATAAAATTGTTCAACAAGGCCCGGGATGATGAATATGCGGAAATAATCGACCGCTGCGAGGATTTTTTCAAGGAAATAGAAGCCGAAACGGAAAGCAGGCACTTTACCTATGCCGAACTGGAGGAAAACGAGGAAGATCTGGCCAAACTGGAGAAGTGGTTGGCCAAAGTGGCGGCCAGGGATTTCTTCCAGGCCGCTCTGGCCGGGAAAACAAGCGAATTGCTCCAGGAATGCCGGGCCCGGCTGGATAAATTCGCCGAACTGGTCTTCGCCCATGAAGACGGCTTAAACCAGGGCGAATAGCATTCAACAACTCCGCGGGAGCATACCGGCGCCCGCCGCCGGTTGTACAGGCAGCGGGCGCCGGTTCATGCTCTTAAAAGGCGACTCCCCAAAATGTTTAATGACCGAAGGGGCTGCTCGGCCCGCTGCCGTCCGGTTTGGGTTTATGGGTCACGGTAATCAGTTCGTAGTCCATGGAACCCAGGCCGAGTTCGGCCGCCGCCCGCACCTGAATATACGGGTCTTTGCCGTGAATGGCTTTGAAAATATTTTCCGCGCTGGTGATGCCCCGATCCCCGGCCGTGGAATCATTGATCACCTGGGCCCGGGAAATCAAATCCAGAGTGGCCCGCTCAACGGCCACGATATCGTCGGCAGCCAGAATGCCGATGTCAGGCACCACCGGAGCGTCGGCCATGGGCATACAATCGCATTCCGGCTGAATGTCGGTTAAAAAGTTGAGGTAAACCACTTTCTTTGGGCCGAAAGTGCTCAACACGGCACCGGCGGTTTCAGCCAGACTGCGCTGGAACAGTTCGTCGTTTTGCGGCAGGACCAGGGCGGCTTCCGGACACACCCGGGCGCACCGCCCGCAACGGACGCATTTTTCCCGGTTGATGATCATGTGGTCATTTTCAAAATTGATGCATTCGTGCGGACAGGTGCTCACACACTGTAAACAACGGCTGCATTTCTCCCGGTGCCAGGTCAACTCGGCATTGTGTAGAAAATGCATCCGCCCGCGCTGGGCCACCCCGTTGCGGTCGCGCGAAGCGGCGCCCCCCATGCCCAGGTTTTTAATTGCTCCGCCATAGGCGCTGGCCATATGCCCCTTGCAGTGGGAAACCACCACCATGGCCGGGGCATCATGAATGGCGGCCGCAATGCCGATTTCGCCCAGAATGGGTCCGCTCGGCACCATCACGTGGTCCCGTCCGAAGATGCCGTCGGCCAGAATAACCGGAGCGCCCACGGACAGTTCGTTGATCCCGTTGTTTCTGGCCACTTCCAGATATTCCAGACCGGGAATGCGTACGCTGTCGGTGATGAACGGCCGGCCGCCGGCGCTTTTGATCGCCTCCACCAGTTTGCGCAGGAAAACCGGGCGGATTATCCGGTAGGCTCCCGGAGAGCCCAGATGCATCTTCACGGCCACATATTCACCTTCGGCTATGTACCGGGACAATTCCAGACGGTTGAGCAATTCCTCGAATTTGCCCACCGGCCCGTAATTGTAGTCAAAGGCGCCGGCCCGGATGGAAGCGAAATAAACGGTGGATTTCATCGAAAAACCTCCCCAGAGTAGAAAATATTTGATGATTCCTGATTTTATCACAGCAGGGATAATATTAAAAGTTATCTTCTGCCAGATGACAGATAAAACCATGCAAAAAAGCAGGCGCGGGAAAGGGATCTCCCCGGGGCTGTCGGGTGACAGGACGCGGGAGATGAATGAGTCCGGCGCTTCAACCGCCGGCACGCCCCGGGAATCCGGAAATCAACGGGAAATTTCTTGACGGCGGCCGTTTACCGTCTTGACAGGACTGCCCCCGGTGTGTTAAGTTACATTAAACAACAGTATATCCCACTAAAGTTGAGCAGAGCACAGTGAGCATGGAGTTGAGTTGAGCTGAGATGAGCCGCGGATCGTCCTTTTGTCTGACGGCCGGCGTTCATTTGAGCGCCGGTTTTTCTATTTTCACGGCCGGCCGCGGTCGACGCCCGCCGGAATCATTCACGTCAACCAAACAGTGCCGGGAGGTTGAGGATTTGTATTACCCAGCAAAGGATGATTATCTTTCCTTAAGCAGGGCTTACCGTCTGGTGCCGGTAAGCCGGGAGTACCCGGCGGATACGGAAACACCGGTCACCCTGTGCGAAAAACTGGCCGGCACCGGCCCCCGTTTTCTGCTGGAAAGCGTGGAAGGAGGGGAGCGGCTGGCCCGCTATTCGTTCATCGGTTTGGAGCCGCTGCTCATCTACACCCACCGGGGTGAGCGGGGCCGAATCCACCGACCGCCGGGGGGAAATTTGCCCTGCCCCGAGGACATCAACGGCGATCCCTTCGTGTTAATCGAACAGTTGATGCGCTTTTTCCACGGTCCTTCCCTGCCCGGCCTGCCCCGTTTTTACGGCGGCGCGGTGGGCTATTTCGGCTACGATCTGGTGCGCCGTCTGGAAAAACTCCCCGCCCCGCCCCGGGATGATCTGGAATTGCCCGACTGCAGCATTGTTTTCAGCGGCGTACTGCTGGTACTGGATCACGTCCGGCACACGCTGCGGGTGGTGATCAACACCCTGCCCGGCGACGATCCGGGTGTAAGTTACCAGCGGGCAACGGAGCGCATTGAAGAAATTTACGCCCGCCTGGGAACGGCCGGAGGCGGGATGACCCGTGACGAACGGAGCGCCGGAAGCGACAGGCAGCACCGCCGCCCGGGGGATATTCTGCGCGCCGCCGTTCTGGAGACGGCGGCGGCCGGTGAGAGCCGGACCCCAACCGCCAACCTTTCCCGGGAGCAGTTCACCGCCCTGGTCCGCCGGGCCAAGGAATACATCCGCCGGGGCGACATTCTTCAGGTGGTGCTGTCCCAGCGGCTGCAGGCGCCTTTTGCCGGCCATCCCTTCCAGGCCTACCGGCGCCTGCGGCGGATCAATCCCTCACCGTACATGTTCTACCTGGAACTGGGGGAACTGGTTGTGGCCGGTGCTTCCCCGGAAATGCTGGTGCGGGTGGAGGAAGACGTGGTGGAAACCCGCCCCATCGCGGGCACGCGGCCGCGCGGCCGGGATACCGCCGAAGACGAGGCCCTGACCGCGGAATTGCTGGCCGACGCCAAAGAACGGGCGGAACACGTCATGCTGGTGGATCTGAGCCGCAACGACCTGGGGCGGGTGTGCGTACCGGGCACGGTGCAGGTACCGCAGTTCATGAGGGTGGAAAAATACTCCCACGTCATGCACCTGGTTTCGGCGGTGACCGGGAAACTTTTCCCCGGCCGGTCGGCCTTCGACGCCTTAAAGGCCTGTTTCCCCGCCGGTACACTGTCGGGCGCGCCCAAGGTGCGGGCCATGCAGATCATCGATGAACTGGAACCGGTGTGCCGCGGCCTTTACGGCGGCGCAGTGGGCTACCTGGGTTACAACGGCAATCTGGATACGGCCATTACCATCCGCACCATGATTTTTCACCGCGGACGGGTTTATGTGCAGGCCGGGGCGGGCATTGTGGCCGATTCAGATCCGGAAAAAGAGTATGATGAAACCTTGAACAAGGCACGGGCGCTTTTGCAAACGCTGGCTGAAGTGCAAGCCTGAACGGCGGCCCGGCCAGCGACCGCACCGGGAACCGGCCGGTACGCTGATTTTTATTCGGTTCCGGCTATTTTTACGGAAGGATTTACGGGAAGGGGGGGATCTTTTGACCGCATCTCTGGCATTCAGTCCGGATGAACACCCTGCAGCGCGGGTGCAACCGGTACGTTTGCTGATTATCGACAACTACGATTCATTCACTTACAATCTGGTGCAATACTTCGGGGAGCTGGGGGCGTCGTTGTACGTCCGGCGCAACGATCAGATCAATCTAAAGGAAATACTGACAATGGACATCACCCACCTGATTATTTCCCCGGGGCCGGGAAATCCGGATCAGGCGGGAATTTCCACGGCCGCCATCGCTCACCTGGCCGGACGGGTGCCGGTGCTGGGAGTGTGCCTGGGTCACCAGGCCATCGGCCGGGCCTTTGGCGGCCGGGTGGTGCGTGCGGCGCGCCTGATGCACGGCAAGACTTCGGCCGTACACCACGACGGCCGGACCATTTTTGCCGGCCTGCCCGAACCGCTGACGGCCACCCGTTACCATTCTCTGCTGGTGGAACGGGAGAGTTTGCCCGATTGCCTGGAAGTGAGCGCCTGGACGGACGAAGGGGAAGTCATGGGCCTGCGCCACCGGGAATTTACCGTGGAAGGGGTGCAGTTCCATCCCGAATCCATCCTCACGGAATGCGGCCGGGAACTGCTCCAGAATTTCCTCGGCCTGCGCTCCGGCCGGTGGGAGCAAGTGCATCGGCCCCGGTAAACAGTCGAGCAGAGAGGAGTAGAGGAAAAGATGATGCAAGCAGCCATTCACCGGGTGGTGGCCGGCGGCAATCTGAGCGAAGAGGAAGCCGGACGGGTGATGGAGGAAATGATGAGCGGCCGGGCCAGTGCGGCGCAGATAGCCGCTCTGCTCACCGCCCTGCGCTTGAAGGGGGAAACGGTGGAAGAAATCACCGGTTTCGCCCGGGTGATGCGCCGGCTGGCCACGCCCGTACACTGCCGTTTTCCCATGGCGGTGGATACCTGCGGCACCGGCGGTGACGGAGCAGGTACCTTCAACATCTCCACCGCCGCCGCCCTGGTCATCGCCGGCGCGGGCGTGCCGGTGGCCAAACACGGCAACCGTGCCGCCAGCAGCCGCTGTGGTTCCGCCGATGTGCTGGAGGCCCTGGGGGTAGAGCTGGATCTGTCCCCCGCAGCCCTGGAAGGTTGCCTGGAAGAAGTGGGCATGACCTTTCTCTTCGCTCCGGCGCTGCACCGGGCGATGAAACACGCCGCCGGACCGCGGCGGGAAATCGGCATCCGCACCGTATTCAATCTGCTCGGACCGCTGACCAACCCGGCCGGCGCCGGAGCCCAGGTGCTGGGGGTCTACGACCCGGAGCTGGTGCCCGTTCTGGCCCGGGTGCTGGTCCGCCTGGGGGTGCGGCGGGCCTTCGTGGTGCACGGGGCCGGCGGGCTGGATGAAGTTTCCCTGGCCGGACCGGCGGTGGTTTCCGAGGTCAAAGAAGGTGAAGTACGGGATTATATGCTAGATCCGACCGCCTGCGGTCTGCCGGAAGCACCGGTGGAAGTCCTGGCCGGAGGCGATGTGGAAGAAAACGCCGCTATCGTCCGTGAGATCCTGCACGGTGCCGGCGGACCGCGTCGGGACGCCGTATTGATCAACGCCGCCCTGGGACTGGTGGCCGCCGGTGCGGCGGCGGATATTCCTTCCGGACTGACGCTGGCGGCGGCCAGCATCGACAGCGGAGCGGCGCGGGCCAAACTGGAGGCGCTGGTCGATTATACCCGCCGGGCGGCGAAACGGGTGGCCAGTTTATGATTCTGGAGCGCATCATCGCCCGCAAAAAGCTGGAAGTGGCCCGGCGGCAGGAATTGTACCCCCGCAAAGAGCTGGAAAAAAGAATCGCCGGTTTGCCGGAAGCCCGTCCGTTTAAAAATGCGTTGCGGCGGCCGGGACAGGTGACCCTGCTGGCCGAAATCAAGCGGGCATCCCCCTCCCGGGGATGGCTGTGCCCGGGCTTGCGACCGGTGATTCTCGCCGACACCTACCGGCGGGCGGGAGCGGCCGCTCTGTCGGTGCTCACGGACAACTATTTTTTCCGCGGTCACGCCGCCTTTATACCCCTGATTAAACGGCAGGTCGACCTGCCCGTACTGCGCAAGGATTTTATCATCGATCCATATCAGCTTTTTGAATCGCGCTGTCTGGGAGCGGATGCCGTGCTGCTCATTGCGGCCGCGCTCTCCCCCGGAGAGCTGACCCGCCTTTACCGGCTGGCCGGCGAACTGGGCCTGGCCTGCCTGGTGGAAACCCACACCGGCCGGGAGGTTGAACGGGCGCTGGAGCTGGGCGCGGAAATCATCGGCATCAACAACCGGGATCTGCGCACCTTTCGCACCGATCTGACCACCACCCGACGACTGCGGGAAAAGATCACCGATCCCCGAATAGTGGTGGTCAGCGAGAGCGGCATCGCCGCCCGGCGGGACATTTTAACCCTGGCCGCCTGCCGGGTGGATGCCGTCCTGATCGGGGAGGCGCTGGTAACCTCCCCGGATGTGACCGGGCGGATTGAAGAACTGTTCGGTACGGCCGACGGCCGTACGGTCATTTCCTTCAAGTGAGGCCCCGGAAGAGAACGCAGAAAACCATGGATACGCCGAAAGCCAGTAAAACCAGGTTTAGAATCGAATGAAACAAATTGCCGAAGGCGACCAGGATGAAAAGAGGTCCCAGCACCAGAAAAGCATTGCGCACCTTGCAGGTTAACATAAAACAGCCATCCTTCCCGAAAATGGTCTGTCCCATTATAACATCAATTCATGCCCGGGGGGAAGATATGCGTGGATACGACGGCTTTATCGCACCGGGAAAGCTAAGCGGAGGTTTCTAACATGGTGAGGGTAAAAATCTGCGGCATTACCGATTTGGATACCGCCCTTTTTGCCGCCGAAGCCGGGGTTGATGCGCTGGGCTTCGTTTTCGCCCCCGGTCACAGGCGCATTGAAGCGGAACCGGCGCGACAGATCTGTGCCGCCCTGCCCCCTTTTGTGACCCGGGTGGGGGTGTTTGTCGACACCCCGCTGCCG
>Ga0315298_1003462_pt1 | contig 25046 bp, 17 predicted proteins | sample WHS_1_MG_FD_203077 | JGI IMG/M metagenome (GOLD analysis project Ga0315298, IMG submission 203077) | Extremophilic microbial mat communities from Washburn Hot Springs, YNP, Wyoming, USA - WHS_1_MG | ecosystem: Environmental > Aquatic > Thermal springs > Hot (42-90C) | place: USA: Wyoming... | reverse complement strand
TGGCCAAAACGACTCGAAAGGACGGTTGAAGGGGGGACAAAACGCTGCAAAAGACGGAAACGGCGCTGGTCGAGCGGTGCTGTCTCAGGCGCGCTTTCAAAAATCGGCTTTTTTGGGACAGGCTCTAAATAAGGGCTGAAAGCCCGCGCCAGCATTTGCAGAAAAATGGGTGGCAGAAAAATGGGGGGTGAAAAATTGCCGCGCTCCTGTAGCGCGCCGTTGGCGCTCTGGTCACTGAACAGTGACAATAAGGGCCAAAGGCCCGATCCATACCAGCCTGGGGCAACGCCCCAGGTAAAGTGCGCCCGGCGAGGTAAAATAAGGGCTGAAAGCCCGCGCCAGCATTTGCAGAAAAATGGGTGGCAGAAAAATGGGGGAAAAAGATCGCCGCGGTGCTGCTGGTGCGTTGGAGAAGCGATCGCGCCGCGGGTGCGCCACGTTTCAAGCATCACGCATTCTCAGCGCGGCGTGCCACAGCGATATTCCTGCAACCGGTACAGTTGTTCTGGCTCGAGCATTTGGTTCCTGCTGCGCCGCGCTGAGGTCTAGGGTCTATGGTCTATGGTCCATGGTCTAATCTCCCACGCATGGCTCACCGAGAAGCCGTAGTGAACTGTTCCGCCTAAAGGCGGGACTCTAACCGCCGCGGACGGTGCATTGCCCGAGGCCTGGAGCAACGATGCGCTGTTAGAGTACCGCGTTTACGCGGAACACAGGCAGATCACTGAACAGTGCAGATGTTTGGTTTCATGAAACTGTTCCGCCTAAAGGCGGGACTCTAACTGCCCCGCGCATGGCAGGCGCGCCAGCGTTTGGAGTGCGGCGGCTTGCCCCCGCTTTGTTGAACTCGCCCGCCGCCCCACTGATCGACCCGTAATGCCGCCGATCACAGCAATAAACCCGTTGACCCGACCCGACTGGGACGCGGTGGTGATGTCGCATCCGGGATGCACGGTCTTTCATACCGCGGCATGGGCAAAGACGCTTTCCGAATCGTACAACTTCGTGCCCGTGTACATGATGGCCGCTGAGAAAGATCAACTTCTTGGTCTCATGCCATGCATGGAGATCAAAAGCCTTGTCACAGGCAAACGGGCTGTTTGTCTCCCGTTCACCGACATGTGCAATCCGCTCAGCTCGGATACCGTGCCTGCGGACACGTTACTGTCCGAGCTGCTGAATCTGGGCCGGCAACGCGGGTGGCGGTCGATCGAATGCCGCGGACGCGACGGGTTGAGCGCCAACGCGCCGGTGTCAATCGAGTTTTATTCGCACACCCTTGACTTAACCCCCGGCGAGAAACGCGTGTTTGATGGATTCGACAGTTCGGTTCGCCGCGCAATCCGGAAAGCCGAAAAGAGCGGGGTCGGGATCGAGATCGGTAGGGACATTGACTCGATGCGGACTTACTACACCCTCCATTGCAAGACCCGCAAACGACATGGTTTGCCGCCGCAGCCGTGGTCGTTCTTTGCGAACCTGCAGAGGTGTTTGATCGAGGTCGGGCTCGGGTTCGTGGTGATTGCGAAGGAGAACCATGGCGCGGGCCGACCAGTGGCTGGCGCGGTGATCCTCCGGTTTGGACAACGCGCGGTTTATAAATACGGCGCCACGGATATGACCCGACAGGAAATTCGCGGGAGCAATCTTGTCATGTGGCATGCGATCTGGCGATGCATCGAGCATGGGTGCGTCACGTTCGATTTCGGCAGGACATCAATCGCCGACGACGGCCTTCGACGATTCAAGCTTGGGTGGGGGACAACGGAAAGCCGGATAGGATATGTGAAATATGATTTGCGACAGGAAAAGTACGTTTCCGACCGCGATCGTGCGCACGGATGGCACAATCGGATTTTCAGATTGGTGCCGGTGCCTGTCGGGCGGATTGTAGGCGCGCTTGTGTATCCGCATGTGGCGTGAGGGAAGGGGAGACCAGAGACCATAGACCATAGACGATAGACCATAGACCATAGACCTCAGCGCGGCGCGGCCGCAACCGAATGATCGGCTTGTGTGACAACTGCGCTGGTTGCAGGAGTACCGTCCTGTCGCGCCGCGCTGAGCGGGGCGACTTCGTCGCCCACGGGGGAGATGAGATTGGGACTAATGGCCGAAAAGCTTGAAGACGAAAGTCTCGAACGATCTACTAATCTGTGGTTCCTGCGCGGACTTTACAACAATATAAAGCTCTTCTTGTGGGAAAGCTCGCGTGGCCTTGTACACGGCAACAGTCAGGTCATCAGTAAGTTCCCAAGCTTAAATCCTTGTGTAGTCTCTCGGTCTTTCCGTCGGTCTCTAAATGAATTGCACTCCGTAGTGAATGGTCCTTTGTGCTGACTTGTTCTTTCCATGTCCCCGGTCTTTTTCCTGTGCTGTTGACTCTACTGTCCAGGGTCTATGGTCTATGGTCTATGGTCTATGGTCTGTGGTCTAGGGAACGGCACCGAAATCAGTGAAATAAATGGCTGAAAAGACCCGATTTATACGAGCCAAGGGCAAGGGCCCGCGCAAAGTGTGCAGTTGGGGCGAAGGGGCGTTGATAGAAAGAAGACTCGAAGGATGACAATGGGGAGAGAAGTGGTAAGTTGAGTGGAGTTGGAAAATCAACGTGCAACGTTCAACGCTCAACGTACAACGGACAACGCTCAACGGACAACGCTCAACGGACAACGCTCAACGTACAACGCTCAACGCTCAACGCTCAACGTTCAACGTTCAACGTTCAACGCTCAACGTTCAACGCTCAACGTTCAACGGACAACGCTCAATGGCCAACGCTGAATGCACAACGCCCAACGCTCAACGCACAACGTTCAACGTTCAAAGGTTAAGTTTCAATGGAGGCAAATAGGCAAGCAGCAGTTTTATTGAAATGAACGATCCAGTCAGACAAGTCGAGTCGCCTCAAGGCATCAAGCTCGGCGATGTTTATTACACGCTTTTCCGACATAAGAAGAAGATAATCTTTTTCTTTCTGTTGGGGGTCGGGGCGGCGGCGTACCTGTACGTTACCCGGCCACCGGGTTACGTGAGCGAATCCAAACTGCTCATTCGATACGTCCGCGAGTCGCGGTCGGTCGATACAACACTGCCGTCGGGCACGGTGATCTCGCCAGACTCGCGTGGCGAGAACATCCTTAACACCGAGGCCGAGATTCTCACCAGCTTCGATCTGGCTGTGCAGGTGGCGGACTCTGTCGGACCTGACCGGATTTTGGCTGCAATGGGCGGCGGGAGCAACCGGCTTTCTGCGGCTTCTGCCATCAGACAGGGATTAAAGGTTGATGTGCCGCGTCGGAGCAACACATTGCTGGTCACGTTCGAGCATCCCGATCCCGAGCTGGCACAATCGGTTTTGCGGCAGGTAATCGATGCCTACAAGCGGAAACACGCCGAGGTCCATCGTGCGCTTGGCATTGCAGATGAGTTCCTGACCAAACAGACAGATGAACTCCGCACACGGCTGAACCAAACCGAGGAAGAACTTCGCAAGGTCAAGAGCAAAGCCGGCGTGTTTCTCGTCGATGAATCAAAGAAAGTCATCACCGACCAACTGTCGCGAATTCAGCAGGATTTGCTGACCGCGGAAGCGGAACTGATCCAGCGCCGGACAATGCTGGATCAGTTGCGCGCGTTGACAGGCGCACGATCAACAAATGCACCTGCGACTTCGGGGACGAACATGGTCGAGGAAATCGTTGAGACGCCGTTGGACCCGGAAACAGTCAGGCATTACAGGGCCGTGAACGCGCGGCTGGAATCGTATCGGAACCGCGAGCTTGACCTGCTATCCCAGTTCGGGGACGGGAGCGTTCTGGTCAAGGACATCCGTGCCAAGATTGCCGAGACCGAGAAAATCAAGAAACAACTCGAGACGGATAATCCGGGACTGCTTGCAACCCAGCGGCCTGCAAGCTCGAGCATGGTGAGTCAGTTGACTGACCCGCAACAGCCTGTTTATGACATCGCGGGCGAGTCAGCGCGCGTTCTTGCGTTGGAAGCAAAGGTCAACGTGCTGAAGGCGCACCTTGAAAAACTGCGCACCGAAGCGGCTGACCTTGAAGCCAACGAACTCCAAATCACCCAGCTCGAACGACAGAAAAGCCTCGACGAAGCCAATTACCGCTATTTCGCCGCAACACTCGAACAGGCCCGTGTCGATGAAGCGCTTGGGGCGGGTAAACTGCCGAACATCAGCGTACTCCAGGAAGCGTCTCCGCCTGCGAGAAATCTGAAAGAAACACTGAAGTTGCTGGGCAAGGCAGTGGGCGGCGGACTTGCGGCCGGCATCGGGTTGGCGCTGTTTATCGAGTTCTTTTCCGATCAGACCGTGCGAAAGCCGGGCCAGATCGAATCGCGTCTCAAGCTGCCGTTGTTCCTCACTGTGCCGCGCGTGAGACGGAATGGGAAACTCAATTCTCCGATCCAACTCAAACAGCTTCCCAAGCCGTCGAAGAAAGACCCGGCGCCGACCGAACAGAAACCGACTTTTGCGGTGAGCACGCAGGTTGATCCGCTTGCCATGTATTACGAGGCGTTGCGAGACCGGTTGGTCATGTATTTCCAGCTCAACGGACTTACTCACAGACCAAAGCTTGTCGGTGTCACCGGCTGTTCGGAGGGAGCAGGCGCGACGACGTTTGCGGTCGGGCTTGCGGCGTCGTTGTCGGAGACAGGGGAAGGCAGTGTGTTATTGGTCGATATGAACACTGCCAATGCGCCCGGGATGCATCCGTTTTATCGGGGCAAACTCATGCGTGGGTTGGAAGAAGCGCTCGATGAACAAACCCGTGAAACGGCAATGGTCCAGGAAAACTTGTACGTTGTGACGGTGCATCAAGGCAACGGCCAAAAGGTCGGGTTATTACCACGCCGGTTTGCGAACATCATTCCGAAGCTTCAAGCGACCGATTACGATTACATCATCTTCGACATGCCGCCGGTGAGCCAGACAAGTCCGACGTCGAAGTTGGCCGGACTGCTTGACATGACGGTGCTGGTGCTCGAGTCGGAGAAATCGTCCGAAGGCGCGGCTCGGCGCGCGATCTCGTTGTTGGCAGAATCCAGGGCCAAGGTCGCCGCCGTGCTCAACAAGCATAAACCTTACGTGCCGAAGAGACTGGCGGATGATCTGTGAGCTGTTGAAAGACCATAGACCATAGACCATGGACCGCAGACTTTAGACCATAGACCATAGACCATAGACCTTGGAGCACAGGCCATGGACGGGAGATCGGAGGCGATCGAGTATCGCAATGACAGCGTTTGTGGGCTAATCTGCCGTCTCTGATTCTTGTTCGGATGCCTGAGATGTGTTCCCGGGTGTGCCGGACTCGCGTTCAACAGCTTTAATGAGGCCTTGCAGACAAGCAACCGCGTTCTTGGCTTGCGTCGTCAGGCTGCTGCCGTCGTCGGAGTTGAGATAACCCAGCCGTTGAGCGAGGTGGATGAAATACAATGTTTCGCTCAACGATCCGCGTGCGATGTAAAGAAAATGTAGGTAATCGCGTTTGCTCCCTCGCGAGGCCCCTTCGGCGATGTTCGCAGGGACTGAATATGCTGCGCGTCGTATTTGACTGGTCAAACCATAAAGCTCCTCTTTCGGGAAAGTTCGAGTCGCCTTGTACACTGCAACAGTCAGGTCATCAGTAAGTTTCCAGGCTTGAATTCTCGTGTAGTCTCTCATTTTTTCAGCGGGTCTTTAAATGAATTGCAGTCCGCAGTCAAGGGTCCTTTGTCCTGATTTCTTCTTTCCATGTCCCCAGTCTTTTTCCTGTGCTGTTGTTCCGCGTGGGCGACGAAGTCGCCCCATTCAGCGCGGCGCGGCGGAGAGGTATTCCTGCAACCAGCGCCGTTGTCATGAGCACAGGCATTCGATTGCGGCTGCGCCGCGCTGAGGTCTATGGTCTATGGTCTCCCTGACTGATCCATGCTCCCTTTCAAGACCAATTTATACTACCGTCTGAAACCGTTTCTGCCATGGCGACTGCGGATGGCAGCGCGCAGATGGCATGCGCGTCGTATATTGAAACGGTGCGGCGATGTCTGGCCGATCGATCCCGCGGCAGGTCGTAAACCCGACGGTTGGCCCGGCTGGCCCGACGGCAAACAGTTCGCATTCGTCCTCACACACGACGTCGAGGGCCTCGGCGGTCTGGGCAACGTAAGGGCACTGGCCGAGCTGGAAATGTCGCTCGGGTTCAGGTCATGCTTCAATTTCGTCCCGGAAGGCGAGTATCGTGTCCCACCCGAGCTGCGCGCGTGGCTTGTCGAGAACGGATTCGAGGTCGGGGTTCATGATCTGTACCACGACGGCAGGTTGTATCGGAACCGGGAATATTTCCGTCGCTGCGCGGAGAAGATCAACGGATACCTTGCCGAATGGAATGCTGTCGGGTTCAGACCCGGGTTTATGCTGCGGCACCTCGACTGGCTGCACGACCTGAACATCTTGTATGACTCCTCGACGTTCGATACCGATCCCTTCGAGCCGCAGCCGGTTGGGGTCGGAACGATATTCCCGTTCTGGGTCGGGGCGGGGGTTATAGGAGACCATAGACCAAAGACCTTAGACCATAGACCAGAGAGCGTCGATCAAGGACCGGAGAGCGGAGACCAAAGACCGAAGACCATAGACCCTAGACTGGAGACCATAGACCATAGACCAAAGACCATAGACCAGAGAGGGAGGGGCGGGGGGTATGTTGAGTTGCCGTACACGCTGCCGCAGGATTCGACGCTGTTCTTGGTACTGCGCGAAAAGTCACCTGACATCTGGCTGAGGAAGCTTGACTGGGTTGCACAACATGGCGGGATGGTTTTGCTGAACACGCACCCGGACTATGTAAATTTCGGTTCGGGCAAGCGGCGGTCGGGTCCATACCCGGTTGCCTACTACAGCGCATTTCTTGAACACGTACGGTCTGCTTTTGCAGACCGCTACTGGAATGCCGCGCCGCGGGCCGTGGCCGAATTCGTGCGCAAGTCGGTTTTGCCCTCAATTTCCGAGCCCCGGTCATCTGCGCCCGCGGCGGTGATGACGAGACCGCCCGGGAATGCGAAAATCTGGATCGACCTTGACAACACGCCGCACGTGCCATTCTTCCTGCCCATTATCTCTGAGCTGAAAGCTCGCGGGTACAGGGTCGTTGTCACCGCCCGCGACGCTTTCCAGGTTTGCGACCTTGCAAGGGAAAAGGGGCTTTCGTTTGTAAAGATTGGCCGTCACTACGGGAAAAACCGGGTGGCAAAAGGGTTTGGGCTTTTCTACCGCGCGCTGCAGTTGGCGCCTGTGGTGATCCGCGAGAAACCCGTGCTCGCAGTCTCACATGGGTCCAGATCCCAGATTCTCATATGCAATCTTCTTGGTGTGCCATCGGTCTTGATTGAAGACTACGAGCACGCCTTGTTTCCATGGCCTGTCCGACCTACATGGACAATGGTGCCCGACGTAATACCGACGAGCGTGGTGGGTGATAAGCGGCGCAACGTTCTAACCTATCCGGGGATCAAGGAAGACGTTTATGCGTGGACATTGCAGCCTGACCGATCGGTTCTGGCGCGGCTTGGCGTACAAAACGGCGAGGTTGTGATTGTCATGCGTCCGCCGGCAACCGAAGCGCACTATCACAACCCTGAAAGCGAGCGGTTGTTCGACGCTGCCATGGACTATTTCTGTCGCCGCCGTGATGTGCGCGTCATTCTGCTGCCAAGGAACCAGAAACAAGCTCGTCAGATTGTTACCGAACGTCCCTCTTGGTTTGCTGGAGGACGCGTGACAATACCAGATAAGGCGGTCGATGGCTTGAACCTGTTGTGGCACGCCGACCTCGTGGTAAGCGGCGGAGGGACAATGAACCGCGAAGCCGCTGCGCTGGGCGTACCGGTCTATAGCATTTTCAGAGGTAAAACCGGTGCGGTTGACCGCTACCTCGAACGCGAAGGACGCCTCGTCATGATTCACAGTGCAGACGAAATCGCCCACAAAATCCGCGTTGTCCGACGCGAAAAGGGGGCGGTCGCCAAACCCCTCCCTGGTCCGGCTCTGCAGTGTATTATCGAGCACATCGAGGCGGCTGTGAAGGAAGGGAGCAAGGAGGCGAGACGTGAAGCCTGAGGGCTGAGACCGGAAACAGGAGGCAGGGGATAGGAGTCAGGAGGCAGGAGGCAGGGGACAGGAGACCGGGAGACAGAAGGATAATCCCAGAGCAGTTGAAACAATGGCCAAAGGTCCGATCTATACCAGCCTGGGGCAACGCCCGAGGTAAAGTGCGCCCAGCGAGTGAAAATTAGGGCGGAAAGCCCGCGCTGCATTGGCAGAAAAATGAGTGGCAGAAAAATGAGGCGGTGAAAGATCGCCGCGGTGCTGCCAGCGCGTTCGAGAGGCAATCGCGTCGGGAGCGCGCCCGTCCTCGGGCGCATCAATCCGACCACCGATGTTAGACCGGTTTCGATAACGCAAATCTGGCAGCCGAACGTTCACCGGTTGGGCGGCCAAGAATGGCCACGCTCCTGCAGCGCGCCGTTGGCACTCTGACCGCCGCGGTGCAGGCCTCGCCCGATGCGCGGCGCAACCGATCGCTGTTAGAGTTCCGCGTTTACGCGGAACACAGGCAGACCACTGGACAATGCAGATGTTTGGTTTCATGAAACTGGTTCCGCCTAAAGGCGGGACTCTAACCGCCGCGGGCGGTGCATTGCCCGAGGCCTGGAGCAACGATGCGCCGTTAGAGTACCGCGTTTACGCGGAACACAGGCAGACCGCTGAACGATGCTCATGTTTCGTTTCATGAAACTGTTCCGTCTAAAGGCGGGACTCTAACCGCCGCGGGTGGTGCATTGCCCGAGGCCTGGAGCAACGATGCGCCGTTAGAGTACCGCGTTTACGCGGAACACAGGCAGACCACTGAACAGTGCAGATGTTTGCTTTCCTGAAACTGTTCCGCCTAAAGGCGGGACTCTAACCGCCGCGGGTGGTGCATTGCCCGAGGCCTGGAGCAACGATGCGCTGTTAGAGTACCGCGTTTACGCGGAACACAGGCAGACCACTGAACAGTGCAGATGTTTGCTTTCCTGAAACTGTTCCGCCTAAAGGCGGGACTCTAACCGCCGCGGGCGGTGCATTGCCCGAGGCCTGGAGCAACGATTCGCCGTTAGAGTTCCGCGTTTACGCGGAACACAGGCAGATCGCTGAACAATGCTCATGTTTCGTTCCATGAAACTGTTCCGCCTAAAGGCGGGACTCTAACCACCACGGGCGCGACCTCGCCCAATGCGGGGGACAGCCGGTCGCTGCTGGAATCCCCCTGAGCAGTCCGTAGAATAGCAGAAAAGCGAAAGCGTCTTTTTTTCTTCTTTTCCTTTTTTCGGCTAACCGAAAAGGCCGACAGGTGATTCTTTGGGCGATAGCCGAAAAAAGGAAAAAGAGGCGAAAAAAAATACAATGGCAGAAAAATGGAGGGCAGAAAAATAGGGCGGTGAAAGGTCGCCGCGGTGGTCCCAGCGCGTTTGGAACAACGGGCCTGTCCCCGGCATTTGTACTCGCACGCCCACCCAACCCGTCGCCCTAACATTGAGCATTGAAGGTTGATAGGCAATAGTTCAGCGCTTTATTATTAAACGGTTTGCTGTTGAACAGAGCGCAAATGTATCTCCCAAGGGCAGAGACCGACTAGACGGACCTGAATGTTGTTGAACAGAGAGGCAGCGGGCTGGACAATCCATTGAGCCCACAATTAGTTCCTGTCTCGGAGGACGTCCGATTGGCCATGGTCGATTCCAGGGAGCTGCAAAATTATATCAGTACCTTGCGGATCTGCGGTCTGACACTGGGCCGAAACACGGCATGTAAGGTCATCATTGCCCAAGACTGCAACCGGTTTATACCGCTTGGCACATTCGCCGCAGATATCCAAGCAACAGTTTCCGGGCGGCCCAGATTTGGCCGAACTCCGGGCTTGCGGGACGGTAAAACGGCCAAGCGGATCGTCAGGGGGGTTGGTGGAAAACGGGTGAATCATGTTAGCCGTGGTTTTCACACTGGATTACGAAATCTACGGTAATGGGAAAGGGTCGTTGCACGAGCTCGTCCTAGACCCCACCGAACGGTTGGCCGACCTGTTCCGCCAGTTCAACGCGCCGCTGGTCATTTTTGTCGAGGCGCTGGAGTTTGCCAAGATGGAGGAATGCCAAAGCGACGACGCCATCAGCGAGGTGGCGGCCCAGTTGCGGCGACTCCGCGCCCAGGGCCATGAGATCGCGCTGCATCTGCACCCCCAGTGGGCCAATGCCCGACTCGATCGTCAAGGATGGCGGCTGGACTTTGCCGAATACAACCTATGCGTCCTGTCTCCCCAGCGGATTGCGGGTATCGTGGACCAAGCACTGGCTTGGCTGCGTCGTGCGCTCGGCAGTAGCGACTTTACACCCGTGTCCTTCCGCGCTGGCAACTGGCTCTTCCAACCAACTCGGTTCGCGTCGGAGGTCCTTACCTCACGCGGAATCCGCGCGGATTCCTCTGTGTTCAAAGGCGGGCACATCCGCAACCTTGGGTTGGACTACCGACCTGCGCTGCGAAACGGGTCCTGGTGGCGGTTCTCCAGTGATGTCAACGTCCCCGATGGTAACGGGTTGATGGTTGAATTCCCCATCTACACGGAGATGGTGCCATTTTGGAAGATGCTTAAACCCAAGCGGCTGCGAATTCAAAATAAAGTGCCTTCCAGCGACCAAGGTGCGCCGCTGGAACGCCGCTGGGCTGATTTCTTGCGCCTTCGTTATCCGCGCAAGTTTGATTTCTGCCGAATGACCGCCCCGGAGATGTGCGCCGTTGTGGAACGGGCTGTTCGCAATGTCCGTCAACCCGGCCGCGGTTTGGAGCCGGTCGTTGCGATCGGACACTCCAAAGACCTGGTGGATTTGAGCTCTGTTGGTGTGGTGCTGGACTGGCTCCGCGCGCGTTCCATTCCCGTGACCACCCTGGCGGCGATTGTGGGCCAGTTGGCTAATGGGCCCCAACGCCCGCAGCACAACGCCGTAGCAGATGGCAGTGCCCGCTCGAGTCGCACGCCGGCCCAATGTTGATTCCGCGCGACTATTGGCAATACCGCTGGGCCGACCTGCTCGCCGCTCTGGCCGCAGACTTGCGGCAGGCCCCAGCCGAAGCGGACATCGAGCTTCCGGCGGTGGGCCGCTGCATAGCGGTCCAGTCTGGCAGGGCCGGTCTGGTGACTGCGTTGCAGGTGCTGGACTTACCGCACGAGGCCCGTGTGGGTGTGCCCCTGTTCTGCTGCCCGGTCGTCTTTCAGGCGATTCGCGCAGCCGGTTGCCGCCCGGTTTTCCTGGACGTTGATCCTGCCACCGGCTGTCTTTGCCCCCGGGACTTGGCCGGGAAAGTCGGTGGTCTGGATGCGGTGCTGGCTGTTCACATGTTCGGCAATGTGTGTGACATGCCCACCATCCGGCAAGTGGCCGGCCCGCGGCCTGTCATCGAGGATTGCGCCCAGGCCCTGGGCAGCCGTTTGGGCACACGAGCTGCCGGCACCCTGGGCACGGTAGCCTTCTTCAGCTTCCGCTCGGGGAAGTATCTCTCGGCCGGTTGGGGCGGGGCACTGTTCACGCCGGACGTGGCCCTGCGTGAGCGCCTGTGGGCAGCCGTCAGCTCGCAACCGCATCCCTCCCGCGCTGCGGCCGTGCGCCACACGCTGGCGCAGTTTCTCAAGTCGGTTCTGCGCAGCCGCCCGGGCTACGGCTGGCTGGGTTATCGTCTTTGGGCGACAGTGCGAGGGCCAGACTTCAACCCGTCCGGGGCGGTCCTACATCCCGGGCGCATTTTTCCAGGTGATCTCGCCGTGACGCGCCGACGCCTCCTGGCTCTGCCCGCTGCCATTGAAAAACAACGTGCCCACGCGGAGTATTTGGAGCGCCATCTCACACTGCCCACCACCATGTTCTGTCAGGAACGGGCGGGCACGACCAGCAACCGCTATCTTTTTCCCGTGAAGCTGGCGAGCACTGAGGAACGAGACGGCCTGGCAGAGGGCTTGCGCGCCCGGGGGGTGGACACCATGCGCTACCTCGGCGAGGTCGTCAGCGTCGCCCGGAAGCACTACGGGTACACGGGGGACTGTCCTGAGAGCGAGCGCCTCTCGCGGACCGTGCTTGTTTTGCCAGCATACCATGCCCTGAGTGAGGCAGACCTGCGGCATGTTGCGACCGCAACCAACCGGGTTTGGGAGCAGATGCATCCCAACCGTTCCGCTGCCAAACCGCCCGTCACCTCGCCTGTGGCCGACGCCACTGTTTCATGACTGCTGTCCCACTGGAGTTTGAGTGGCAGCCGGAATTTTCCATTTACGCATCGCCCGGTTTTCTGGCCGCGGTCGGTGACGCGTATGGCTGGCTGGGCGGGCGGGATGAGGGTGGCACGCTCCGTTTTATCCTGCCTTACACGATCGTGCGCCGCCACGGGGTGCGCATGGTTCGTTTCCGCGTGGAGACCATCGTGACCCAACCCACGCCGGATGACATGCGCGAGGAGCGGCAGTTCCTCAATGCGTGCTTGAGGTGGTTCAAGGGCCACGGTGCGCATGTCATCATCCCGGCCAGCACCAATACACTGTTCCGCACCTTTCCGGATGGTGCCCAGGCCGTGCCATACGGGTCTTACGTGTTGGATCTGACTCCGCCCGAGGAAGAGCTTTGGAATCGAGTCCATCCCAAGCACCGCAACGTCATCCGCGGGGCGCAGAAGAAGGGCGTGCAGGTGGTTACCGGGTTGGAATATGCGCCTGCTGCCTACGATCTGATTGCAGAAACCTTCCGCCGGTCGGCCATGCCGCTCATGAGCCGCCGGGCGTTTGACTGTATGATTCGAGGGTTGGGGAATCAGGTACAGGTGTTTGTGGCCTTGCACAAGGGTGTCGTGCAGGCTTGCGCCGTGGTCCCGTTCAGCCGGTACAGCGCCTACTACGCTTACGGCGGCACCAGCGCCTCGCCGATTACCGGCGCAAGCAACCTGCTCCAATGGGAAGCGATTCGGCACTTCCGGGCCTTCGGGACGCAGCGCTACGACTTTTGTGGTGCGCGCATCAACCCTGACGAAGGCTCAAAAGCGGCCGGTTTGGCCATGTTCAAGGCCCGATTTGGCGGCCAGTTGCGGACAGGCTACATCTGGAAATGCCCGCTCCACCCGCTCCTTGCGGCCATGTACAACTGGGGTGTCCGTCTCCTGAGGGGCGGCGACATCGTGGATCAAGAACGCCGTCGCTACGCAGGGCGCTCAGAAACAATCAACGGGGGACAAGCCGCCAGCCCAGCCAGTAAAGCCATAGCAGATGAAACAAGTCGCTCAGGGCTTCAAGACGGGTGACCTGACTGCCGCCGAAGTGCCGCCGCCCTCCTTGGTTTCAGCTTTCGTTTTGGCTCGCGAATACTGTTCGCTTTTCGCATTGAAAGCTGAACAAAACCCGATGGCTGCGGCGTAGCGCACACCGGCAGATCAGTTGGCGGAGGTGCTGTCTTCGCAGCCTTGGAATCGACACGGAGCAGAGTGTCTGAAACCATCTCTGGCCACCGAGTAAGGAATCAGCCGTTCCTGAACTCGCGTTCCGCTATTGAGGCCAATCCCCGCGCGCAATGCCCGCTCCCCTAGCCCTGCTGCTTTGCACGCTGTTCGTCGTGTCTCTCCTCCGGTTGGAGCGGCGCGTCTCGAGCTCTGTCTCAGCGGCGTCGTGGATTCCGACGCTGTGGCTGATGGCGGTGGCCAGCAAGCCGCTCGGGATTTGGTTTGGGACGGCCGGAGATCCCGAGGCTGGCAGCCCCTTGGACCGCCTGTTCCTGTCCGCCCTTTTGTTCCTGGCCGTGACGGGTCTGTTCCGGCGACAATTCAACTGGAGTACCGCCCTCTCGGTCAACAGGTGGCTGATCCTCCTACTGGGGTACATGCTCCTCAGTACCGCATGGTCGGACCTAACGTTCGTGGCCTTCAAACGGTGGACACGGGAGCTGATCATGGTCCTCATGCTGTTCCTGCTGTTATCCGAGACGAACCCGGCGGAGGCGCTGGAGAGTGTCTTGCGCCGGACTGCCTACGTGCTGATCCCGTTCTCCCTGCTGCTCATCAAGTATTACCCCGCACTGGGTGTCGAGTATGGACGTTGGTCCGGCAAGCTGATGTGGCTGGGCGTCACCGTTCACAAGAACTGTCTGGGCCGACTTTGCCTGGTGGTGGCGGTATTCCTGATTTGGGACCTGTTGCGGCGCTGGCGCGCTGGCAGCCTGTGGAGCGACCGTTGGCGCACGGCAGCGGATTCCGCTGTTCTCCTGCTCGCTTTGTACATGCTGAGAGGCTCTGAAGACGCCTACTCGGCCACATCCGTTGCTACATTCTTGGTCGGAATCGTAACGCTGTTAGGGCTGGAATGGCTTCGAAAGCGCAGCCTGCTGCCATCGCGAGCACACATTGCAGCCGGGGTGCTCGGGCTTTTTCTGTTTGGGGCCATGGCGCCATTTGTCGGCGGGGCCAATGTGGCCCGGTTTAGCGGCACCTTCGGAAGGAACGAAACCCTGACAGGACGCACAGACACATGGGCCGAATTGGTGCCCGTCGTGAAGGAGCGTCCCATACTGGGGGTCGGCTTTGGCAGCTTCTGGACCGCCGCCCGTCGCGAGTTTTATCAGATGAGCCACGGTCACAATGGGTATCTGGACGTGCTTCTGGATTTGGGCGCTGTTGGGCTGATTCTCTGGGCGGGCATATTCCTGGTGTGTGCCGGAAAGGCGGCGACGGCGTTGACACTGGACTTCGACCGGGCCGCTTTTGCCATTGTGATGCTGGCGATGGCAGCCATCTACAACACCAGTGAATCGGCGCTGAGCTCCATGGCCGAGCTGCTTGTAGCGGTGGCCATCTGGGGGGCTTCGGTTGTCCCTTCAAAGGGCTGCGTGTATGCCCCTACGCCCACTTTTGAGCAGAGTGACTTCACCTCTGCGGCAGCAAACGCTGAACAATCGGTGCATGGCTGAGATGGACCACATTGCCGTTTGTATCCCGACCTTCCGGCGTAATCAACTCCTGGAACGTCTGCTCCGCAGCTTGGCAAGGCAGGACACTGGGGGACTTTTCGAAGTCTCGGTTGTCGTGGTGGATAACGACACCGCAGGGCCAGCTCGTGAAATGGTGAGTCACCTCGCTGACGAACTGAAACTGGATATCACGTACGACATTGAGGGTGAACGTAACATCGCGGCTGTGCGTAATCATGCCCTGGCCCTGGCAAAGGGGAATTACATCGGCATCATTGATGATGACGAATTTGCTCCACCGACATGGCTTTTGAGCCTCTATCGCGCCATCCAGACCTTTCAGGTGGACGGCGCATTGGGGCCCGTGTATCCCTTTTTCATGCAAGCCCCTCCTCGTTGGCTGGTGAAGTCCGGGCTGTGCCAACAGACAGCGTATCGCACCGGCACATTGTTGCACTGGAGCCAGACACGCACTGGTAATGTTTTACTTAGGAAGGATGTCTTTGCCCAACACGGGCTGCGATTTGACACGGAATTCAAGACCGGCGGCTCGGACCAGGACTTTTTCAGACGCGCGATAACGTTGGGCTACCGGTTTATTGCGGTACAGGAGGCACCGGTTTACGAGGTGGTCCCGCCGGGTCGCTGGACTCGGAAATACTGGATCAAACGGGCGTTGGTGAATGGTTACAATGCGCGGCGCTATGCAATAGGCACGGGGACTTTTCGGCAAGTGGCGCTGACACTGAAATCCCTTGTGGCTGCTGTCCTCTACACAGGCGCCCTCCCGCTTTGTGCCTGTGTGGGCCAGCACAGGTTGATGCAATGTGCCGAGAAAAGCGCATACCACATCAGTCGTTCCTGCGCAGCCCTGGGGCTGGAGCTTTGGAAAAAAAGGGATTTCTGACACACGAGCGAGCCGGGTTGATGGCCGCACCGGAGGGGAGCGCAGCCTGGTTGGCACGTCCAGCCCATGTCGTGATGAATCTTGTGGCGTTGAGATCGAGCAGTGCGGCCGCTCATAAACAAGCAGTGACAAGTTTTGCGTTATGGCAGCTCATAGACCGGAGCGATTAATCATTCGCCACTGCGGGAATGCGCATCGCTATTACTGCCGTCATCTCGTTGAACGGCATGGCTTCACAGATTTGTGTCGGCATGCATACGACCCTGGCGACAAGAGCAAGGCGGCACACCTTCTGGACGCGGGTGGGGACCTGCTGTTTGCGCTAAAACACTTGCGTGTTCTCCGATCCGCCAAACACGTCATTGCCATCGGCCCGACCGCTGCTGCTGTCGCAGTCCTGCTTCGAATGGGCTTGTTGGGGCCCAGTGGGCGCTTATGGTGGCTGGGGTTCTTTGTGCACAGCCCCCGCTGGCTCCGACGGCTGCGGCTCATATTCAAGATTCTCAACGCTCCTCGCATCCACTTTATCGTGTTTTCGCAATACGAGATGTCTCTTTATGTGAATAGCCTTGGCCTGCGCTTTGAGCAGTTGCACTACCTCCCTTACGGCGACATGAACCCGAAACAAAGCAAGCCGGATGTCGAGAGGGCTCAGGCGCTCACCAAGGGAGTGAAAGGTTACTTCTTCAGTGGCGGGGACACGAGCCGTGACTACAAATCACTCATCAATGAGTTTCGACATCTTCCATATCCGCTCGTGGTTGTGTGTGGTGCGCGTAACGGCGATGTCCCGATAACGGGACTGCCCGCGAACGTGACAGTTTTCCGGGAGGTCGCATTTGAGGTATTCGAAGGGTTGGCCCAGTGCGCTCTGGCGTGCATCGTGCCGATTGCTTACGATACGGGAGCCGCCGGGCAGAGCGTATGTCTGAGTCACATGCGTCACGGGAAGGTGATTATCGCCACGGACACGCGCGTCATGAGGGAGTACATAGAAGATGGCGTGTCGGGGATTCTGGTGAAGGATAACGGTGAATCTCTATCAAGAGCGGTGCGAACGGTCGCGATGAATCCCGCCAGATATGACAAGCTCGGCCAGGTCGCTCGGGAGGAGTACCTGCGTCGCTTCACAGCCGGAGCGATTGCAGAACGGCTGAATGACCTGGTGAATCACGAAATGGCCGATTGAAAGAATCGGGCATTCGTAGCTCAGCGGGTCTTTGTGTCTGCTGGACGCATCGCCTACTGCTCAACCCACACGGCTAGCTTGTCGTAGAATGTGGCTATATGTCCGCTCAGGTTCCAACAGCCGCGCGGTGCCCGCGCGTGGTGCTCGAGCGCATTTGGTATTCCGCGTTCGCCCGCAATCTAGCCATTGTGATGTCCGGGTCGGCTGTGGCGCAAGCCGTTGGGGTGGTGTTGTCGCCCGTAATCAGCCGCCTGTTCACGCCGGTGGATTTTGGGGTGTTCGGCACATTCACAGCGGTGACGGGGGTCCTCCTCTCGTTTGTGACTCTGGATTACGCTCAGGCCATTATGCTGCCCAAACTGCGCGAGGAGGCCGGTCAGGTGTTCGTGCTGGCGTGCCTGGTGACAGGATTGGTGTCGCTGCTGTGTCTGGTGGTCTGCATGCTCATCCCCGGTCGGCTGCTGGGGCTTTTGCAGTCTCGCGATCCCGTGATGCTGGGGTTCCTCGCACTCGCGGTCTTGGTGGGCGGACTCAATGCCTGTTTTCAGGCCTGGTGTGTGCGGGTCAAGGCCTTCAAGCAAACTTCAGCCTCACAGGTGGTTCGCGGCGTATCGTCCAACGGCTTGCAAGTCGGGCTGGGTATGCTGAAGACCGGCGCGGCTGGGTTGGCGCTCAGCAGCGTGCTGGCCGATAGCCTTGCCAGCCTCAATTTGCTTAGGGTGGTTTGGGCGGAATTACGTGGATTTATGGCAACCGCCGGATGGCAGCGGTTGAAGGCACTGGCTTGGGAATACCGCGACTTCCCGGCCTACTCGGCAACGCAGAACTTGCTCAATGCGGTATCCACCGGCCTGCCGGTCGTGTTGCTTACCCACTACTACGGCATTGCCGTGGCCGGCGCATACGCGTTCGGCGTCCGCCTGCTCGGCGCGCCGATCAGCCTGATTACGAGCGCATTGCGGCAGGTCCTCTTCCAGAAGGCTGGTGAAACGCAACACCAGGACCGCCCCCTCACACCGCTGTTTCTGAAGACCACCATCGGCTTGTTTGTTCTGGGGGGACTTCCTACCGTCTGCCTAGCCCTGTGGTCGCCCGCCCTGTTTGCGTGGCTTTTCGGTCGCCAATGGCACGCCGCGGGCGAATTCGCGCGCTATCTGATTCTGTGGCTGCTGTTCGTCTTCTGTAATCAGCCGGCGGTGCTCTTCGCCAGACTGATCCGCATTCAACGTACGGTGTTTTTCTACAATGTCGTGGTTCTGATGGCGCGCGTGCTGACATTGGTAGTGGGTGGCCTTTATCTGGCCGCGGCCGACTGTATTCTGGTGTTTTCCTTGGTAGGTGCGGCTCTGAATATGGCGTTGATTGTGTTGGTGGGACGCGCTCTCCTGAAACGTGAAGGGCGGCTTGATTGGGCCGGTCTGCGGGCGGAGGTGTTGGACGGCTTGACCTGAGCAGGGGGGCTTATGGCCACGGTGCGCACAATACTGTCGCAATGCCGCCCCCTGAAGGCGGCTTACCACGGCACGCGGGCGGCAGCGTTTCGGCTCTTGCTCGCGATCTCGCCGGTCTTGCTGGCTCGGGTGCGCTACCGCCTCGCCTGGGGCCGCTGGCCGGATTTTGCCAACCCAACAACATTCGACGAAAAACTCCTTTGGTTGAACCTGTACTGGCGGCATCCACTCAAGACATTATGCGGGGACAAGTACACGATGCGCGAGTACGTGCAGCAGCAAGGCTTGGGTGAGTTGCTGCCGCGTCTTTACGGTGTTTACGATTCCGTAGATGTGATTGACTTCGATGCCCTGCCCAAGCCGTGTGTGCTGAAGTGCAGTCACGGCTGCAAGTGCAACGTGTTCTGCCGCTTGGGAGAGACGTTGGACGTGGCCGCGGCCCGGCGGGACCTGCGCCGTTGGATGAGGACCGATTACAGCCGGTTGCTCGGCGAGCTGCATTATGCAGGCATGACACCGAGGATTCTGTGTGAGGAGTTCTTGGATGACGGCAGCGGAGGCTTGCCCACGGATTACAAGTTGTATTGCTTCAACGGTCGCGTGCATTGCACCATGGTGTGCAGCGGCAGGGCAATCAATGCCAAGGCACGCTACGACTACTTTGACCGTGGATGGTCCTATCTCCCTTATGATCAGACCAGTTGCGCCGCGCCACAGCAGGTGCCCCAACCAAAATCTTACGCGGACATGCTAGCGACTGCGGAAACGCTGTCCCAGCCGTTCCCGTTTGTGCGAATGGATTTCTACGATATCCGGGGTAAACCGGTTCTGGGCGAAATGACTTTTACACCCTGTGGTTGCATTGACAGGGACCTTACTCCGGAGGCGCAACAAACGCTGGGACGATTGCTGACTCTGCCTCCGAGGCATTTGTCATGAAGACGCGAGAAGACACACGGCGCCTCCTGGAATCGTTTTTTGATTCGTTCGGTTGTGAAGCTGGCCTGCGTTCGTGTTTAACCCTGCCGATTCGGGAGAAACCATCATGGGAGTGGCGTTTCTGGGACGTTTCGCTGGGCTGGAACGGGGTGCATCGTGCCGGGCGCACTACGACGCTGGCTCCAAGTGCGGCTAGCGCAGGTTGCCAACCTGCTGTGTCGCAGACTGCCAGGAGGCGGGCGGCGGGTTGCTCCGTGTGGTTGCCGATCGGCAATCCGCGATACGGCACACTACCTGTCCGCGCCACGTGGTTCCAACAAGATGCGCCCTCTCGAACGTGTCGGCCCGTTGAAGCATTTGCTCGCAGCACCACCCAGGATAAGCCGTGACCGTTACTGCAGATGGCACGTGAAGCCGGTCGCCAATCGGGCGGCCCTGGCTTGGCGGATCAAGCATGAATTGGGCAGGCCGTGGCAGCGCAGACTCGAAGTCCGGGCTACGTTAGTATCCACAAGATGCGGTGTGTTAGCCTTGGGTAGGCTCGTGCATCGCCTTCGCAGCGCAATCGCCTGCCCTTGTCCCACATGAATGCGCCTGTAGCAGTCGTACCAGTTGACCGCGAGACCTACGACAGTGGGGCGAGGGCATTCGCGTTGGCGCCATTTCAGGAGGCCGCATGGCTGGAGGCGCTGCGCGGAAAGGGCCGTCGGCCGGCATACTTCGAGTTGCGTTGCGGTGAACGCGTCGTGGGCCTGGCGGGCGGACTGGATGTCGCGTCACCGCACCGGTGGTTGGCCGCTGTGGCACGTCACCTTTACCTTTACAGCTTCCCCGTTATGGAGCCGGAGCACGCTGGCGCAGCTTGGGAGGCGCTCAAGGCCTTACTGCGCCGCCACAAGTTCAACAGTGTGGACGTGGCGTACTACTACAATCCATCCACGCTCCGGCTGACTGAATTTGGTTTGCGGGCGCGAACGGCGACGGAATACCGAGTGGACCTGTCACGGTCTCTTGCAGAGTTACAGGGCCAACTGAATCGGCTACGGCGGCGGCTCATCAAGCGTGCCGCCCAGAACAACCTTGTGTATGAGGAATCGCGCGATGTGGCGAGGCTTGACGACCTGACAATGTGCCTGGGCGAGACCAAAGAGCGGCGCGCCGAGAGGGGGGTGGGACATTACCATTACTACTACATTCCGTTTCTGGATGAACCGGCACTGCGGCGGCTCTTGGAATGCGGGCTTGGCGGGGTTTGTTGCGTGTCGCACCACGGTCATGTGGTCAGCACGGGCTTTTTTGTTAGGAATGCTCGCCGGGCTTACTACATTCTGGCGGGCTCGACGCGCGAGGGCTACGAGCTGGGTGCTGCGACCTACATGCAATGGCAGGTAATCGTGCAAACCAAGGCCGCCGGATGTGAGTGGCTGAACCTGGGCGGCGTGCCCCATGATAAGTCGGCCGCTCAACTGGTGCAGTTTAAGGAATCGTTCGGCGCACGCCCCCACCGCTGCGAAGCCGGGAGCTGTTTCCTGGTCGGCGGGTGGCGCAAGTGGCTCTACCGCGCCTGGAATGTGGCCGCGCACCCGGCCAAACTGATCCCGCCGCTCAGGGACAAGTTACTCCCGGCGTGCCACCGCAGCCCCGAAGGAGACACAGCATCGTCTCCCAAGGCGCCATAGTGTTTCGCTGGCCTGCACGGCGTGAGTTTTGTTGCCGAGAACCGTTTGCCGCTGGAGATGAAAGTCCCGGGACTATTCGGGCGTTTCCAAGAACGTCTTTTGGGAGAGCCGCGGACCCTGATACTCATGAGACTGGCTCTGGAACAAGTGGCGAATGGCGGCCCGGTTGACCCGGATCTGCATCAGGTCACGCTTCAGGAGCTGATGGCCAGGCCCACGTACGAAATAGGCTGGTTCAGCCGGGATGAGGCCATCCGCAGACTCCGCCAGGGCCACAGCCTCTTTGTGCTTCGACGGGGTGAGCAGAACACGTGCTTTGGTTGGGTCGAGTGTGGGACGGCGACCAACCGTTGGATGCGCTTGCGGTTTGAGCTGCCAGACGACGTCGTGTATTTCTCAGGGCTATTCACAATCCCTGCTTACAGAAGGAAGGGGTTAGCGGCTCGGCTGTGGGGTGCGTTGGCGCGGATCTATAAAGAGCGCGGCGCCAAATACGTTGTCGTAGCTGTGGACCCTGATAACGAGCCTTCCATCAGACTTCACGCCGGATTGGGGTTTGCGCCTTACCAAACCATAACATACCGGTCTTGGCTTCGGATTGTTCGTTACTACTGTGTCAAAGACGCTCGTTCGGAGTCGCGGCGACGCTTTGTCGGCCTGTTTAGAGATTGGTCCAGCCTTTGGAAGACATTTTGGTAGAGGAGTGCCGCAGGCGGCTTTTCTTATGTCCCCATGGTTTCCGGCCCGACAAGATGCCGTACACGGGTTTCAAGAACCCTGTACTCATTCCCATCTATTGCGAGTGCAGGGGTAAAGTTGCCATCGAACTCCGCGTTCTATTTTGCCTCCTCAGCAGAATCTGTCTGTGCATGGTGGCTCTGGTAATCGCCCAAGGTTATGATACAAAGCAAGTTCCATCGCCCGATACGTGCGAAAACCATACGATCTGCTGGTCACCACTCGGCTTTTGTTGTAATTGCACACCGAGCGCAAAGCGGACCTCCCTCCCGGCCCGGCTGGAAAGCCAGCTCACCACAGAAGCTTGACCCTGGCCGTCCTGACCCTCAGACTCCGCTGTCCGGCCAAACAGAAGCGGGCTCTGCTGGAGAGCAACCGCCGAGGGATAACTGGACCGGAAGGCGACGAAAACAAAACTGTCTCCACCTTTGGGGAGGCCAAAACGTCCCCGAGGGCAAATCAGGAGGGTTTTGTTTCGGAGTCTGAGCATGCCTCAGAAAACTCACCGGCCCAGGCCGGAAACACACAAAACCTCCGATCTGACAACCCACCGTGCGCAATTTTCTACCCTTCTACCGAGAAATTCTGCTATAGAGCCAAATTGATTTTGCAGCGTCTCAAATGTGGACGATGCAAGGTGTTGGTGGTCTAATTTGTAAACTGGCGTCTAATTCTATTCGCCGTTAACTAGCAACTCGGTGTGACCATCGTACTTTTAGGCCGGGACGAGCTTAGCGATCTCCATTAAGTACTTGATGGGTCAGCGTAAAGTGGAAAATTTATTTACGGAAGGGCATTAGATGTGGTCAATAATAATGGCACGTTGTTTGCTATGGCAACTCTGCATGGAAAACAATTTTCTTTGTATGGCATTTCCATGGAGCGCCTGTTCGAGGTTGACATGGGGGCGCAAAGCCGCTGGTTTGTTGCCTTTAGAGATTCTGTCGGTATGCGTGGCCTTCTCCCTGTCGCTCCGGGGAGCTGACTTTTACGTTTCCCCTGATGGCGACGATGCGAATCCTGGTACCATTGACAAACCGTGGCGAACGATTGGACGGGCCACTAAGTACGGATATCCAAGGCAATACCGGAAGCCTGGCGATACCATCTGGCTGCGCGGGGGACTTTATTCCGGAAATGCAAATGCAGTTGACCTGAATGGATCGGTTGGCGCCGCTTCCGGCACGGCAGAAGCGCCAATTACGATGCGCGCCTACCCGGGAGAAACACCGGTCATTGCCAATATAACCCGTCCGTATGCCGGCCTTTTGATGAAATACCTCAGCCACTGGCGCTTCGACGGCTTGACATTCAGCAACTGCTACCGGGGCGCGGCTTTTAGCGGGGTGACGAATTTTGTGCTGACCAACTGCGTGTTTGGCTGGAGTCCAGACCCGGGTACGAATTGGTCTGATGCTTTTGGTTGGTCTTGCGTCCTTTTCAACGAAAGCAGCCAGTCGAACAAAGTGCAGGCTTGTAGCTTCCGCAATTGGGGTTGTATCGAACCCGGCAGTCCCTGGGGGCAGGACATTGGCGGCTTCTTGAGTATTGGCAATGGCGCAACCGACTCGGCGGACTTCTATAATCTTGTCGAGAATTGCACCTTCATTCATAGCGGCCACGACCATCTTGCCGTTCAGTCCCCCTATTGCGTGGTCCGCAGCAACCTGTTCGTCAATGACGGCTGGATGGCTACCAATGCGACTTACTACGTCATGAACTTTGGTGAGGAAACCAATCACTATGGACTCTATGGCAACAGACAGGTAAAACCCGGTGACGGTGATGGCACGCCTTTTGACATGCGCACCGTATGGGAAGGGAATATCATGCTCTACACCGGTGTGCCGGTAGATGACAATGGCGCGCATGGCATCGAGCTTGTGCCGCGCTACGGCATCTTCAGAAACAACGTCATTGCCTTTAGCCTGGCCAGCGGCATTTTCATCACGGCCATGTCGGCCAATTGCTATGCGGTGTCCAATGCTATTTACAACAATGTCATCTATGGGAACGGCTTGTCTATCCTGTACGGCGGCATTGGAATGCAGAGTTTCGCTGCCGGCGTGGCCATGAACAATTCGGGTGGCAACTACTTTGCGCGCAGCAACTACTTTGTCAACAATATCATCTGGAACAACTTCAGCAAGTCATCGCCAGCCAATGTGGACAGTGCATGTTGGCTGTACCAACAGATGCGTACGAATTGGGTGGGAGATGTAAGCCTGCCTGATCCGCGCTTTGTCAGCACCAATGGTCTGGGCTGGCAGTACAACTCGAATAGTCTGCTCGACTTCCGGCTGCAAACCAACAGCCCGTGCATTGACGCCGGCACATGGTTGGCCTACTGCGTGGGCGATGGGAGCGGTACCATACTGCGCGTGGATAATAGCCTTTATTTCAGCGACGGTAACCGGATTGTCGAAGGGGACCTCATTCAGTTGCAAGGCCAGATGACACGGGTACGCGTGCTCAGCAATGATTGGGCAAATGCAACACTTTACCTGAGCGGCAGCCTCACGTGGACAAATGGACAGGGCGTGGCGCTGGCTTACGAAGGCAAAGCGCCGGACATGGGGGCATACGAGATGCCGGTTGGCGCTCAGGTACCGATCGGGCCGCCGCAGAATTTGCGCGTCAGGCCCTCGCCATAGGGGCGGCTGTCAGCCATCCTATCGGGGATCTATCATAGCTTCTGAGGTGTCAGATCGTGCGGGAAGGGTCAACTGAGCAGCAGCCTGAGTGGCTAGATTCTGTAGGGTAAATCATTGTTGGAACGTTACGGCCATGTGTAACTGCCGATCCGGCCTGACGCCAGCGCGCTTGAAATTGGCTTGCTGGGCCAGACGCACGGCTTGAACGAACCACCATTTGCGAGTAGCATTTTGCCAGAACTCTGAGACCCATCTTCGACAGTTTGAAAAACTGGATTGTTGATATTCAAGGAGTTACAAAAGACCAAAATGGTCTTGGCACTACATTTTCCAGTCCCGTGGTTCTGTGATCATTCCTTCTGCCGCAACGTCGGTGGTAAGGCCACACCCGCCGCCATACACGCCTTGTGGGCCTGTCCCAGCACCTGGCTGCGCAGCACAAACCGCTTGCCCTGAAATACA